>Ga0163162_10000338_pt1 | contig 42520 bp, 31 predicted proteins | sample S55metaG_FD_115310 | JGI IMG/M metagenome (GOLD analysis project Ga0163162, IMG submission 115310) | Switchgrass rhizosphere microbial communities from Kellogg Biological Station, Michigan, USA - S5-5 metaG | ecosystem: Host-associated > Plants > Roots > Rhizosphere > Soil | place: USA... | reverse complement strand
TTTCTTCAGCCGCGAAACCGCGCGCATGATCGTGCGTCAGCCGCTCGAACTGACGAAGATGACCGAGAAGTTCGACATCCTCGTCACCGTCGAAGGCGGCGGTATCTCCGGCCAGGCCGGCGCAATCCGTCTCGGCGTCTCCCGCGCCCTCGTCGAATACGACGAAACGCTGAAGAGCCCGCTGCGCAAAGCCGGTTTCATGACCCGCGACGCGCGCGAAGTCGAGCGCAAAAAGGTCGGCCTGCACAAAGCCCGCCGCGCCACGCAGTTCTCCAAGCGCTAAGCACAACGGCTTAAAAGAGTTCGTCGTCCCGGCGAAAGCCGGGATCCATCTTGATCTGGTGTTGCTGTCATGGCAACCGGATTTCCCGCGTAGGTCAGAGCTAATTGGGAGATCGTCTAACGGTAGGACAACGGACTCTGACTCCGTTTATCTAGGTTCGAATCCTAGTCTCCCAGCCATCACCTCAAGGCCCCGCTCGATGCGGGGCTTTGTTTTTTTGGGGTCACAGCAGCGTTTCAGAGGGGTTGTGAGGCTCGTCCCCGACCGGCGGGAAGTCGGTCGTCTACGGACGATGCTCACACCATGCTCACACCACGCTCCCACCTCGCGGTCAAACGCGGCATCTATTACTACCGTCGGAAGCTCCCTTCGCCCCACAGCGGCGACATCGCCGTCTCACTCAGAACGAAGGGGTTTCGCGAGGCGCAGCACTTAGCTACTCTTGCCGACCGCGCATTCGCTTGCTTCTTCAAATCCAATCCGCACATGACCGACGTACAACAGCTGCTCCGCCAGCATCTCGCGGAGGCGCTCACGGAAGATCGCGAACGGCACTTGGCAACGCCCCACGGGCGTCCTGTCTACGCACCGAGAACGGACGTAGACGACGATACGAGCCCGACAGATGCGGACTTGGCGATGGTGAGCGACTGGCTCGATGAGCGACGCGAAGCTCTCGCCACACGCGACTTCAGCCTCGTGAGGAATCAGGTCGACGAGTACATGGCTCGCCACGGACTCAACGAGACGCATCGCAACGAGCTGGCGCTCGGACTCTTGCAGGTTGAGGTTCAATACCTCGAAACCGCGCGTCAGAGAGTGCTGACAGGCGTCGCCGACTCAATTGCGCTGGAGCCAAAGGACCCGGTCGCACAGCCTGACGTTCGAGCCGTGCTGGCTACGGGGCCGGCACTGTCTGAGGTGCTTCCAACGTTCATCGATCTCATGGTGAAGGATGCGGGATGGCGCGGTCAGACGCTACTGCAGAACAGGGGCACGTATCGAATATTCGCCTTGCGATGCGGTGACCTCCCGGTCATGTCATACACACGACATCATCTGCGCGACATGTACGACCTGTTGCGTGGATTGCCTGCGATGTATGCGAAGTCCCCGCGATGGAAGGGCATGACTCCGATGCAAGTTGCCGAGACGACGAAGAGCGAGAACCTACCTCGGCTCACGATGAAGACAATGCAGCGTCACTTTGCGGCGCTTGGATCGCTCTTCCGCTATCTCATCGAGCGTGGCCAGTACGAGGGCGCGAACCCAGCACATGGGTTCACATTTCCGCAAAAGGGGAGGCCGAGTCAGAAGCGACGCATGTGGGAAGGGGAGAAGCTGCAACGGCTTTTCGCCTCTCCAGTGTGGACCGGAAGCAAGTCTGCGTGGCAGAGGAGCAAGCCTGGCTGCGAAATCGTCAAGGACGAGAAGTATTGGCTGCCTCTGCTTGGCTTGTATCACGGAAACCGCTTGGAGGAGTTCGCGCAGCTCACGCGATCGGATGTTCGCAAGGAGGGCGACATCTGGTACTTCGACATCAACGACGACGGTGACAAGCAAGTCAAGAACGCGCAGTCGAAGCGTCGCGTTCCGATACACCCGGTACTCCTTGTAGCTGGGTTTTTGGAATACGTGGATGGCATCGCGCCATCAGGCAGTGATCACCTGTTTCCGCAGCTGCCTCCGGGTGGCGCGGACAAGAAGCGCGGACATGCATTCACTAAGTGGTGGACGCGTTACCGCAGAGACGTCGGTCTGTATGAGGCAGGTTTGGACTACCATTCCTTCCGGCACGGCGTGACGACCAAGCTCTACGCTGCAGACGTGTCGGACGCGATCGTGGACGAGCTTACCGGTCACGAAGGTAAGGGAACCAGCCGTGTCGTCTACAAGAAGGAGATGCCGCTCCAAAAGTTATACGAGGCCATCTGCAAGGTCGAATGGCTGGAAGTTACCGTCGGCGCTGCCAAGTAGAGATCGAGGAAGCATCCGCGGCGCCGATACGCAAGACCAAGGGCCAACCCTCTTGAGGTAAGCTGACCGCTCGGTCCAACCGCACAAGGAGAGCCGGAATGCCACGTTACGTTGATCGGATTGGCGCCACCCTCAACCTGACTGACTTCAATCTGGCTGAAGTAGAAACCGTGTTCCCAACGACGACGGCCGATGGGGTCGTTGTGCGGATGAAGGGCGGCGCCGACGTTCTCATCCGCACCAACGGCAAGGAGAAGGCGGATACGCTCTACAACGCCATTATCGCCGATCTACAAGCACCTCATTTCTGAGGACTGACCGACCCTACGGCTTATCGCATGGCCACGCGTTGGTGAGAGCGGCGAACATCAATTCGGTCGAGTCCTCTTGCCACAGCTTCGGGTGTGCCTTGAGATAGTTGACCACTACCGCGACGTTCTGGCCGTTGGTTGTTCCCGGCGGCTGACAGGTCGAGTGGAGGAAGTGCAGTGTGTCCGCAGTCCCTGTGACGTAACCGCTGGCCGTCATTGACTCCAGCATCTCTGCAGCAGTGCCTCCTTGCCTGTCCAGCACGGTCAGCAGGCCCTGTCCGGTGTGCAACGTTGTCCCCATGTCGGCAGCACCGAGCGCGAGGCCAGCGGCGGCAACAGCGATGGCTGCGATTAGCATTACGATCTCCCTATAGTTAGACGTTTTCGCTGACGCGTTTGACCGCGATGACCAGATTGCAAAGACGAAAGGCGCGTCCAAGCCTAAACCCGCCGATGCCTGAACATACGGCAGTTATCGCCATGAGCAGAAGTCGCGTGCCTATGGGCAGAGGCAACACAATCAGCCCATTGAACATGATGGTTACCCAGATCATGAGCAACGCAGCCGCAATATCCCTCACGACAGCGGCCAGCAGATAGCCAGGGTCTCGCACCGAGCGGACATTGTGCTTCTTAAGCTCTTCGGCGGCTGCCTCTCCCCGAGCGGACACATGCGCTCGAATTGAGGTGTACCAGGAAACGATGCGATCCCACGAGCCGACGAAGCCGAGCACTAGCGATGCAAGGCCCAGTAGAAGGTTCCAGTCCACAGGTAGCTCCCGATGATTTTGCCGCAAAAATCCGTTGGGGTATCAAATTTCAGTGGCGCCGCGCATTCCCCCCTCGGGGGTCGCGCCCGTGCGCGTCAAGGATACCCGCCTGCGCACCTGGGCGCCTGCGACAAGGCACCGCGCGGGTTCTCATGCACGCTGGCACCCCGAACTGGAACAGCCTGTCAGCACATCACAGATAACTGATGCACCTCTTGATAGCCGCAGTGGGTAGTGGTACAATACGGACTAACGTTCGTTACGTCGTTTTGTACCAAGGGGGAATCCGATGAAGTACGTGACCTACCTGCGCGTGTCTACGCAGAAGCAGAGCAAGAGCGGTCTGGGCCTGGACGCACAGCGGGCGAGCATCGACGCTCTCGTCGCCCAACGCCGTGGCCGCGTTCTGCAATCCTTCACCGAGGTCGAGAGCGGCAAGAGCAGCGATCGACCGAAGCTCGCATCCGCACTGCACCTCGCCAAGGTGACTGGCGCGACGCTCGTGATTGCGAAGCTCGACCGGCTCTCCCGCAACGCGGCCTTCCTGCTCACGTTGCGCGACAGCGGCGTGCGATTCGTCGCCGCCGACATGCCGGATGCCAACGAGCTGACCGTGGGCATCATGGCGCTGGTCGCGCAGCAGGAGCGCGAGGCGATCTCCAAGCGCACGCGAGAAGCGCTCAGGGCCGCCAAGGCACGCGGTCGGCGTCTGGGGAACCCCAACGGTGCGGCCGCGCTGCGCCGGGCGCAAAAGGGCAACAAGGCAAGCCTGCGCGTGATCCGTGAAAGGGCGGACCATCACGCCGTCAATCTGCGTCCAGTTCTCGACTCGCTCAGCGATGAGGGCATCGTCAGTCTGGGTCACATCGCGGACGCGCTGAACGAGCGCGGGATGCTCACGCCACGCGGCGGTAGCTGGCATAAGTCGTCCGTTCGGAACCTGATCGCGCGTCTGGACGCGGTCAAGGGCTGACAGACCGCGGCCCAGCGTGGATACTCTCTGACTCGGAGTGCCCGGTCTGACCGACCGCGTGGCCGGATCGACCAACTTAGGGGATAGTGCAACGTGGCAGCCGATTTAGTCGCCGTCGAGAACAGGCTGTGGGCGGCAGCAGACCAGCTCTGGGCCAACACCGGGCTGCGCCCCGCGGACTTCTCGGAGCCGGTGCTGGGGCTCATCTTCCTGCGGTACGCGGACAAGCGCTTCAGTGAGGTTCGCGAGTCGCTGCTGGCCAAGGGCTTCGATGAGGATGAGCTGGAGCCGGACGCATTCCAGGCTGAAGGTGTCGTCTACTTGCCGGACCACGCGCGATTCTCCTACCTGCTCAAGCTCACCGAGGGCGACAACGTCGGCAAAGCGCTCAACGAGGCGATGATGCTGATCGAAGGCGGCAACTCCGAGCTCAAGGGCGTCCTGCCGCGCAGCTACAACCGACTGCCCAACGCCACGCTGGTGGAACTGCTGCGGCTCCTTGCGCCGCTGGACCTCGGGGGCGATGCGTTCGGCAAGGTCTACGAATACTTCCTCGGCAGCTTCGCGCGGGCGGAGGGTTCCAAGGGCGGCGTGTTTTACACGCCGACCAGCATCGTTCGGTTGATTGTGGAAATCCTTCAGCCATTCCACGGTCGCATCTTCGATCCCGCCTGTGGCTCTGGCGGCATGTTCGTGCAGTCCGCCGAATTCGTGCAGCGGCATCACAAGAGCGCCACCAGCGAGCTGACCGTCTATGGCACGGAGAAGGACGCCAAGACCGTCAAGCTCGCCAAGATGAATCTCGCGGTACACGGCCTCTCGGGCGATGTCCGCGAGTCCAACACCTACTACGAGGACCCGCACAAGGCGCCCGGCCGCTTCGACTTCGTCATGGCAAATCCACCGTTCAACGTCTCCGGAGTCGACAAGGATCGCTTGAAGGACGACCGGCGCTTCCCACTGGGCCTGCCAAGCACCGACAACGCGAACTATCTGTGGATTCAGCTGTTCCACTCCGCGCTCAGCGACTCGGGACGTGCCGGCTTCGTCATGGCGAACTCCGCGGGCGATGCACGCGGAAGCGAGCTGGAGATTCGCAGGAAGCTGATCGAGTCCGGCGCGGTCGACGTGATCGTCAGCGTCGGCTCCAACTTCTTCTATACCGTCACGCTGCCATGCACGCTGTGGTTTTTCGACAAAGGTAAGCGGCACGGCAAGCGCGGGGACACCGTGCTGTTCCTCGACGCGAGGCCGTACTTCAAGCAGGTCACCCGCGCGATCCGCGAGTTCATGCCGGACCAACTGGAGTTCCTCGCTAACGTCGTGCGCTTGTATCGGGGCGAGGAGCCCGAGTTCGAGACGGACTCGAAAGCGATGCTGAAGGCGAAGTTCGCGAAGCTCACCTACGCGGACGTAGCGGGCCTGTGCAGGTCCGCGACGCGAGCGGAGATCGAGGTTCAGGGCTGGAGCTTGAATCCGGGACGCTACGTTGGCATCGGCGAGCGCTCCGCGGACGCGTTCGTTTTCGCGGAGCGGCTTGAGGAGTTGAATGAGGAGTTGGAGGCGCTAAGTGCTAAAGGTCGTGTACTCGAAGGGGCAATATCCGAACATGTCAACGCCCTCCTCGCAGGGAGCGCGTAATGGGCACTTGTCCAGATCACTGGACTCGATCCACCGTCGGATCAATCTGCAAAGTAGTCAGGGGATCGTCTCCTAGGCCAATCGCTGACCAGCGCTATTTCGACTGCGGAACAATTCCATGGATAAAGATCGCCGACGCCACGAAATCGGGAAAATATCTCTACGGCACGCGCGAGAGGGTCAACGACTTCGGAGCGTCGTTCAGCCGATTTCTTCCAGCCGGGTCCTTGATTGTTGCTGCTAGTGGCACCCTGGGCTACACGCAGATGCTCGGTGTGCCCGGCTGCATCCATGACGGATGGCTTCACCTCTCAGACTTCGTTGGAGTGGAAAAGCACTTTCTTTACTACTGGCTCAAGTGCCAAGCCGAGCACTTCACGAACTCCGCTTATGGCGCTGCTATCCAGAACATCAACACTGCGATCATGCGTGAGTCAGAGATTGACTTGCCACCGCTTGACGAGCAACGCCGCATCGCCTCCATCTTATCCGCGTACGACGACCTGATCGAGAACAACACGCGGCGCATCGCGATACTGGAGGAGATGGCCCGGTGCATCTACGAGGAGTGGTTCGTCCGCTTCCGCTTCCCCGGTCACGAGGGAGTACCGATGGTCGAGTCCGAGTTGGGGCGAGTGCCGGAGGGGTGGGACACAGTACGGTTGGAGGAAGTCTGTACCCGAATCACCGACGGGTCGCATTCAAGCCCCAAGTCGATGCCATCGGGTAAGCCGATGGCATCCGTCAAAGACATGCATGACTGGGGTATCAACCGTCAGTCATGCCGGCTCATCTCGGAGGAGGACTACGACCAACTCGTCCGTAACGATTGCAAGCCTCGGCTCAACGACGTTCTCATAGCGAAGGATGGCAGCTACCTGAAGCACACCTTTGTTGTAGATGAGGAAACGGATCTCGTTGTCCTTTCGTCCATTGCGATCCTACGGCCAAATGGCCGCCTGCTCCCCAATCAACTGGCGTTGTATCTCCGGCTTCCCGATGTCGCGAGCCGCATGAGAGGTTACGTCTCAGGTGTTGCGATCCCGAGGATCGTGTTGAGTGACTTCCGGCGCTTTATGGTTCTTTTGGCACCTAAGCCAATGCAGGAAGCTTGGGCGATGAGATGTGACCCGATGCTGGCGCTGTGTCGTAATCTTGTCCGCCAAAACGATCGCCTACGCAAGACGCGCGACCTTTTGCTCCCGAAGCTAGTCTCCGGTGAGCTGGACGTGTCGGCGCTGCCCGAGCCCGAGGCCGCCGCCGCATGAGTCCCCCGACCGGCATCAGGGATGTCGCCGGAACCTATGGCGAGCTGGCGCTCGTCGAGCAGCCGGCGATCGACCTACTGACCGAGCTGGGATGGGAGCACAAGAGTCTATATCACGAGACCTTCGGCGCACACGGCACAGAGGGTCGTGATGGCGAGCATCAAGTCGTGCTCACGCGCCGCCTGCGGTCAGCACTGGAGAGGCTCAATCCCGGTCTGAGCGCGGATGCTTACGTGCAAGCAGTCGAGCAAATCGCCACGGATCGTTTCAGTCAGCTCGCGGTGAACGCGAACCGCGACGTCTACCGGTTGCTCAAGGATGGTGTGAAGGTGACAGTGCCCGACGAACACGGAGGGCAGACGACCGAGACGCTGGGCGTGATCGACTGGACCGAGCCACGCAACAACGACTTCTTCCTCGCGTCGCAGATGTGGGTCGCAGGCGACATGTACCGGCGTCGTTGCGACCTGCTCGCATTCGTCAATGGCTTGCCGCTCGCCTTCATCGAGCTAAAGCAGCCGCGAGTGCCGCTCAAGAGCGCGTACGACGACAACCTGCGCGACTACCGCGGGCAATCGATCCCGCAGCTGTTCCACGCCAATGCCTTCATCCTGCTGTCCAACGGGTTGGACACACGCATTGGTACACTGACCAGCGAGTGGGAGCACTTCTTTGAGTGGAAGCGCGTGGATGACGAGGCCGAAGCCGGCAAGGTGTCGCTGGAGCGGGCGCTTCGCGGGTTGCTGGAACCGCCGCGCCTTCTCGATTACGTCGAGAACTTCATCGTCTTCGAGGAGGGCAAGGGCGGGTTGCTCAAGAAGGCCGCGAAGAATCACCAGTTCCTCGGCGTCAACCGCGCCATCGCGCGGCTCGCCGAGCTGCGCGGACTCAACGACAAGGAGCGTAAGCGCCTGGGCGTGTTCTGGCACACGCAAGGCTCCGGAAAGAGCCTGTCGATGGTGTTTTTCGCGCAGAAGGTGCTGCGGCGTTTGCTCGGCAGCTGCACGTTCGTCATCGTGACCGATCGTGACGAGCTTGACGACCAGATCAGCAAGACGTTCAAGGCCACCGGGGCCACGACCAAGGAGGAGGTACGCGCGACAAGCGGTGAGCATCTCAAGCAGCTGCTGCGCGGCAACGAACGCTACATCTTCACGCTGATCCAGAAGTTCCGCACCGAGCATGGTCAGCTGTACCCGATGCTGTCGGACCGATCCGACGTGATCGTGATCACCGACGAAGCGCACCGCAGCCAGTACGACGTATTCGCGCTGAACATGCGCAATGCGTTGCCCAACGCCGGCTTCCTTGGCTTCACGGGTACGCCTCTGATCCGCGGCGAGGAGGAGCGCACACGCGAGGTCTTCGGCGACTATGTGAGCGTGTACGACTTCGCGCGGTCGATCGAAGACGGCGCGACCGTACCGCTGTATTACGAGAACCGCATCCCCGAGGTGCAGCTGACCAACAAGGATCTCAACCGCGATCTGGAGGCGCTGCTCGAAGCCGCGGAACTCGATGCGGACCAAGAGAAGAAGCTGGAGCGTGAGTTCGGCCGCGAGTACCACATCATCACCCGTGAGGAGCGCCTGGACGCCATCGCCAAGGACGTGGTGGCGCACTTCACCGGCCGCGGCTATCGCGGCAAGGCGATGATGATCTGCATCGACAAGGCGACCGCCGTGCGCATGTTCGACAAAGTGCAGACGCATTGGCAGACCGAGATCGCGCGGCTCAGGGCGGAGCTGGCGCATGCCAACGGTGACGCTCGCGAGCCCCTCATCGCCCGCATCCGGGTGATGGAAGAGACCGACATGGCCGTGGTCGTGTCACAGGGTCAGAACGAGGTCGAGGACCTGCGGAAGAAGGGACTGGAGATCAAGCCACACCGCGAGCGGATGCTGAAGGAAGACCTCGACGAGAAGTTCAAGGACCCCGACAGCAAGCTGCGACTCGTCTTCGTCTGCGCGATGTGGATCACCGGCTTCGACGTGCCGACGTGCTCGACCATCTACCTTGACAAGCCGATGCGGGCGCACACGCTGATGCAGACCATTGCCCGCGCGAACCGCGTTGCGCCGGGCAAGGAGTCCGGGCTGATCGTCGACTACGTCGGCATCTTCCGGGCGCTGCAAAACGCGCTGGCCATCTACGCACGTCCCGGTACTGGTGACCGCGGCGGCGAACCGATCCTCGACAAATCCGCGCTCGTGGGAGCACTGCGTGAGGCACTGGAGAAGGCGCGTGCATTCGCGGCCGCACACGGCTTCAGTCTGGACGCAATCGTAGCAACGTCGAAACCCTTCGAGCGCACGGCGCGAATTGACGAGGCGGTGGAAGCGATCCTGGTCGCCGAGGCGGACAAGAAGGTGTATGTCCAGATTGCCAGTCGTGTCGCTCGGCTGTTCAAAGCGATCCTGCCGGACCCGATGGCCAACGAGCTGGCACCGCTGGCTATCCTGGTGCCGTACATCGCCGCTGTGATCCACGCGAAGACAGATCCACCGGACATCTCTGCCGTGATGGGTGACGTTGAGCAGCTGCTCAACGACTCCATCGCGACCGAGGGCTACCGCATAGGGCCGCCAAGTAGGCCCGAGGCGCTCGTCAATCTGTCCGAGATCGACTTCGACGCACTGCGGGAGAAGTTCGAGCAGGGTCACCGCCGCACGGAGGCGGAGAAACTGCGCCGGTTGATCGAAGGCAAGTTGACGCAGCTGATGAGGTTGAATCCGTCGCGCGTCGATCTCGCCGAGAAGTTCCAGAAGCTGATCGACGAGTACAACGCAGGAAGCAAGAACGTCGAGGCGCTGTTCGATGAGTTGGTGAAGTTCGCGCGGGGGCTCACTGAGGAAGAGCGGCGCGGGGTATCCGAGGGCCTGACGGAAGAGGAGCTGGCGCTGTTCGACATCCTTACCAAGCCCGAGCCGACGCTGACCAAGCAGCAGGAGGCAGAGGTCAAAAAGGCGTGTCGCGATCTGCTCGACAGGCTGAAGCGCGAGAAACTGGTCCTCGACTGGCGCGAGAAGACCCAGTCAAAGGCGGGAGTCATGCAGACGATCAAGCTGACCCTCCGGAACCTGCCGCCGCCGTACACTCGTGACCTTCAGCAGGAGAAGTTCGCGCGTGCTTTCGCGCATATTTACGACAGCTACGCTGGGGCCGGTCAGAGCGTGTATGCGACCGGAGCGAGCTTCCGCTGACCTGTGCGTGTTTTTGAGCGTGCCTCTGTGCCACGGTGCGGGGCGTCGAGTTTTGTTGTGATGGGGGAACATGGCTGCACGTAGACATAAGGGTGACCAAGAGGCACCCAAGAAGACAGATCGACAGTTCGACCCCAACCGCGTCCCGGCGAGCGACGCATCAAGGAAAATCGTCTCCCTGCTCATCAAGTTCGTGGAGCATGCGGAGACGCAGACGGGTCGTCGCAAGCGAAAGCGCAGGACCTCAGATCAGAAGACCTTCGAGACCATCGCGAGCGCAGTGATCTGCGACGTGATGCATCGGGAGCTGACCGAGCCGGGAGGAGCGATTGCCGTTCCCTTCTCGAAGCAGGTGCTTGGGCGCACGGACCGCTATGGTTCCCCGGTGCTCACCAAGACGTTCCCCGATGTGGTGAAGCGATTGGCAAGCCCGATGGTCGGCGCCCTTGAGCTCACGCTGGGGAGCCCATCGCCATTTGGCCGGCTACGCACGACGATCCGCTGCGGCTGGAACCTACGAGACGAGATGACCAAGCGCGAAATCGCAGTCGCCGACCTGCGGAGGACCACGACGCACGAGGTCATCGTCCTCAAGACGAGAGCAGCAGGCAAGCGTGAGGCCAAGTGGACCGACTACAAGGACAGCACCGCGACACATCGGTATCGCCGCGAGATGGAACGCGTCAACGACTGGATCGCCAAAGGCGACATCTATTGTGACGCGGTCGGTCCTGACGGCGAGATGGTCGACGACGGCGACCGGCTGCTGCGGCGCTACTTCACCGAGTCTTTCAAGGAGGGCGGGCGACTGTTCGGCGGGTTCTGGCAATCGCTCAAGAAGCAGCAACGTCTTAAGGACATCGCGATCGGCGGGCAGCCAGTTGTCGTCCTCGACTACGCACAGATGGGTGCTCGCATCGCCTATGGCATGGCCGGTGCTGACCTGCCCGAGGGGGACCTATACACCCTGCCTGGTTTCGAACCCTATCGCTCGGTCGTGAAGCAGATGTTCAACGCGCTCTTGTTCGATGAGAGCGAGCGGCAAAGGATGCCGATGGGGACGCGCAAGGACGTCCCGGATCACATCACATGGCGGGACTTTCACCACGCTATCCGTGCGAAGCACGACGCCATCAAGCAACTATTCGGAACCGGCATCGGCATGCAGACGATGTTCATCGAGAGCCAGATCCTTGTCGCCGTTCTGTTGGAGCTGATCGACCAACGTGTCGTCGCTTTACCGATCCATGACGCAATCATCGTGGCGCTCCCGCATCAGGAGCAGGCCAAGCGCGTGATGCTGGAAACGTTCCGGAGGATGGCTGGCGTTGAAGGACGTGTGGAGGTGGAGGGATGAGGTACACGGCGGTGTGTGTGTCTGTGCCTCAGCGTAAGTAAGCATGAGGGTCTATAGGTTGACCATATGTTCTCTCTTGTTGGGTGGTGTATTGATGTACATATATAAGGAACCCTACCTACCCCTTAGAGGGGCCGGTAAGGAAAAAGCTGATTTAGGACATGGGATTGCCTGCGTTTTGCCCGCGCGAAGACGCCACGCGACCCAAGGTGCGCTGCGGTGAAGAGTCCACTCGCCCGCCAGCGGCGCAAGCAGGACATCCGCCGCCGAGTAGCAAATCCCACAGACGCCTACGACAGGTGCCGCATGTTCGGCTGCGGTCGTCCGACGACAGCTGCTGCGCGAAAGGGTCTGAACCGGTTGTACTGCCGACGCCACGAGGATCACTTCGAGCGCCACGGCAGTTACGTCAAGCGCAGCTATGGCGCTGGGGAGTTGCGCCCCTACCGCGTGAGAGCCATGCGCTGGCTGCAGGCGAATTGCGACGATCAATCTGTCCGACACGCTGCGAATGCAATTCAACGACTGTACGGGTCCGCAGGAGCGCTGATCGAGGCTTTCAGACTGGCTGGCAAGCCGCCAGCGGAACGGGCGAAAGCAACGTGGGCGCAACTACGGGAGCGTCAGGTCGATCCGCTTGCGGTGCTAGCTGCCTGGTTGGCCATCGACATGAGGATGCGGGACGACCCGCAGACGGACCGTCGTGAAGAGTTTCGGCACGTCCAGGTCGCCAAGCTCGTGCATCGCATGGCGGGCGGTACGCACAAGCGGTGGGAGCAAGAGCGACCAGACGGACTCGTGAAGGTGACCGAACTGCACAAGCATCCGGCGAGCCGTGGACGAGTGCTGCGTCTCGTAGGTCGAGCCATAACACGAGCATGTGACGCCGTCTGCGCGGCTGCAGCGTCCTCGTGAACAGAGAGAAGAACGAACATGAGGTCGAACTACATCGTCTACGCTCTCGGGATGAAGGGAGAAGTAATCGACAGCGTCTTCGTGCCGTATCGCGAGCGGGACGGAACCTTTCCGATCTTCTCGGAAGCTCTGCAAACCAGGAACAGAAGCGACAAGCTCCAGAAGGTCGAGAATAAGGTCGCTGGCGTCACCGACATTGCAGTAGCAGTGAGCCTTATTCGAGCCGGCGGTTACCGATGGCGTCTGAAGGAGTACGCCACTGGCCAGCAGAACATATACAAGGCCGAGCACATCGTCATTCACGAGGTTTGATGGGGGGCGAGGCTCCGGATTTGCGGTGAAGGTACTGGACGAATTGTCCGAACCGTTCGGGTGTATACGAGAGGCCAAGCATGTCCAACAGCATACCGGCGCGTCAAGATCTGCGGGAACAAGTCCATACCAACTACCTGTGGCGGGGCGACATCTGATTGATCCGCGAGCAGGAGCTGGAATAGCGCCCCATTACTTTGGTCGGCGGCTTAGCTGCCCGCTTCTTACTCTTTGTGGGCTTAGGGTGGCGATAGCCGACTACCACCTGCTCTGTGCGAATGGCCCAGTCGTCCTTCAGCTCCACGGAGAGTCCGACTTGCTCAAGTTGTAAAGGTGATCCATTGCCGAGCCGGCGGTACACAAGAGCTGGGAGCAGACTACATCGCGAGGTATAGTGCGGCATGTAGAGTTGCACAAGTACTCAGTAAGTCGTGGCGGCGTCCTGAGGGTCATGGGACGTTCGGTTGCGGATGCGTGTGCGGGGATTTCCATCTACTGGAAAATAGGGACATGTATTCGATCCTTCACATATCAGATTTACACAGATCTCCTGAAGATCCTGTCTCGAATGATGACCTAGTTGCTAGCCTTGTTACCGACCGAGAGAGATACGTCAGAGGAGATCCGCCGATTAGGCAACCCGACGCCATTGTCGTTAGCGGAGACGTGATACAGGGGGTAGATCTTGACTGTGAGGACAGCGGAACAAAGCTCAGAGAGCAATACCTAGCGGCGGAGGAATTTCTCGGCCGTCTCGCAGACGAATTTGTAGGCGGCGATCGGTCAAGAATTGTCATTGTGCCCGGTAATCATGACGTCGATTGGAACGTCGCCCGATCTGCCATGAAGCTGGTTCCACCGGGAGAGGAGCCGGAGCCAAAAAAGGTTTTCTTCGCCGCCAGCGAATATCGATGGAGCTGGAGGAATCGCCGTTTCTACCGCATAGCCGACCCGGACAAGTACTTAAGACGCTTTGATCCGTTCTGGGACTTTGTTGAACAGTTTTATTCCGGAGTCAAGGGAATTCCCCGGTTGGCTCGCAACGAACCTTGCATATTTGCCCTCGATCAAGGGCGAATCGGTGTCGCTGCCTTCAATTCTTGCTACGGGAATGACTGCTTCGCATTCCACGGAGCCATTGAACCAGGTGATGTCGCGCGTACACGAGAACGAATGGCTCGTGACTATGAGTTTCGACTCTGGATTGGTGTCTGGCATCACAGTATTCAAGGTGCGCCGTACAAAACTGACTACATGGACGTAGAAGAAGTGCACGATATGGTCGGATATGGCTTTCGCCTTGGCCTTCACGGGCATCAGCACAAACATCAGGTTATCCCGACACATGTTCATCTGCCTGATCGAGAAACTATGTCCGTCGTCAGTGCTGGATCCCTTTGCGCTGGAAAGAAGGAACTACCGACGGGTTTCTATCGCCAGTACAACATCATTGAGATATCCGACAATCGTTTGTCTGCAAGGGTACACGTACGTCAGATGGAGACGGCGCATCTCTTTACTGGGTGTCACCTGACGCCTGCAGGGGGGAAAACCTTTGTAGATGTCGAATGGACGCCACCTTACGTCGGCCTGCGACGGGCGCACTCCGAAGATGCTCCGTCAGCACGCGTTGTGTTCCAGGCAGAAAGTCAAATAGCAACTGGACGCTACGGTGAGGCCGCGGAGATGCTGGCGCATTGGATGCCTGGTATGTCTGGCTATGGGAGGAGTCTGTTTGTCACCGCATGCGTTCGTTCCGAACAATGGGAGCTATTGACGAACCACATTACTGTGCCACGCGACATCGACGAACTGCTGGCGATCGTCCACGCTTACGACCGACGCCACATGCCAGCAAAGGCCTTGGAAGTCACAAGACAGTACGGCAGCTTAGTTTCACTTCAACCACATCAAGCCGCAGAGCTCGAACGCCGCCTTCAGATAGGAAGCAGACAATGAGTACTTCCGTGGAGCGGATGCCATTCAGAGTCGATATCAGCCGAGTTATCGAAGTTCTCGCAAAGCAGATATATCAGTCACCGTTGGCGCTCCTGCGCGAGAATACGCAAAACTCATACGATGCGATCCTGCTTCGCCTTGCCCGAGACAGGAATTTTGAGCCCAAGATCGAGATAAACATCTCGGAGACGTCCATCACCGTCTTTGATAACGGAATAGGAATGACGCGCGAGGAGTTGCGCCAGAATTATTGGCAGGCTGGCTCCAGCAGCAAGAACACTCCCGAAGCAAAGGCGGCGGGTGTTGTTGGGACGTTTGGAATCGGAGCGATGGCCAACTTCGGTATCGCAGAAGAGCTGATGGTCGAGACTGAGAGTCTTGACGGATCGGAGAGAGTCCTCAGCAAGGCATTTCGATCCACTCTTTCAGCTACCGAAGATTGCATCAGCTTCGAAGGGCTTGAATTCAAGGGTGAGCCCGGAACGAAAGTGACAGCAACTCTGCTCAGCGGTCAATCTCTTAACGTCGCTCAAGCGGTTAGCTACATCGCTGAGTTTGTAATGTTTCTGCCCATCCTGGTCGTCATAAATCGTGAAGAAAGGAGTCGGAAACCGTACTCCACTGTCGTGCCGGATTTGCCAGCGCATTGGGTGTTCAAACAAGATCAGGTTGACCTTAATCGCGGGTATGTTGGCGACGTATCTCTTACAGGAGCGCCAAACGGCGAAGTGAAGGTCGAGGTCCGAAATCTCAGCACAGGAGGACAGCGCCTTTCTGGACAAATCGTACTTCGACAAGGACAGGGCGCCCTCCGGACCTTCCGAAGTGGCTTTGGCCTCGCGAACACAAGCGTCCATTCTGTTTATGGCCTTGGTGGTATCGCCGATTTCTTATTCTTGGAGCCCACCGCGGGCCGAGAAGCGCTCAGCACACAAAGCATGACGCTGCTACAGGAATTAGTTTCAAGTATTGATGACATGATCTCGTGTGAGATCGCGGGCCGTCCGGAAGCGGATCTCAGCACGGCTTTCATGCAGTGGGCTATACAGAAGGGCCGCTATGAGCTCTGTGGGAATCTCCGTATTCAGAGTGCTCCAGGGGACCCGAAATTGCTTAGCGAGATTAGGGCTTCCAGCGATAGGACGTGGCTTGTCTATCCGGGGAATGATGCCTCTACCTTAAGTCATGCCTCCGAAGATAGACCTTTGCTCATACTGTCCCGGTCGAACCCACGAAGGACCTGTGAGAATGAGTTCCTAAAGCGCTACTGCACCATCGAGCTGATGTCAGATTCTCCACATGTGCATGAGGAGATTCCGGCTAAGAATTGGACGTTCGCCCAACAGGGACTAGCGTTTCGCTTAAGCTACGTGCTGTCCTCTGATTATTTTGTGGACGCGAGTATTCGGTACGGGAAGATCTCGCATGGGCTGCCGGTTCTTGCGACCTTTGATACCAGCAAGCTGGATATATGGCTCGATCCAGATGGAACAACTGTGGCGTTGATCTTGTCGCTGCATGTTAAGGAGCAGCTCGCGTTTGAAAGTATGACAAAGGATTTCGCCCGCTCTGTGATCTTTCCACGAATTGCTGACCATGTGCCAAGCAGCACAAGGCAAGGGGCAGAGGCGTTTCTCAAAACAATCCATCGGAGTCGCGAGACATTTGAGTATGAGGCAACGGACCTCGACTCGTTGCAGTCGATTTGGGCGGACTATGCTGAGGAAAAGATCAGCATGGCTGAAGCGGTCGAGCGTTCTGTTTCTATATCTGCGAAGTCGGTGCAGGTCATCGAGCCTAGTTCGGCATCCACGATTCGAGCTGTGGTCCCTGATGTGGTGGATAACGCGCAGAGCTTGGCCAAGGATGCTGGAGCCGCGACAGCCGATGTCAAAGAAGCACGGCCTCCTATTCAACGTCTCGACGTGCCCACCGATCGCAAGTTGCTGACGATCCCGCAAGACGAGCCGCCGTTGAACGGATATCGGTGCTTCTTAGCGATAAGCGATAAGGTGCGAGACGATCGAGGGGACTTTTTCTTGGAACCACACAAGACCTCCGTTGTTTGGGGAGGTCAACGTGCGCTCTTCGTCTTCGAACATCATTCCGGAAAGTTCGGCCTTTACTATGATGTTCAGAGCCAGGAAATGATTGCCCCATCCTCTGGCGGTGGCAGTTTCGTCACCTCAACACTGGTTCTAAAGAATCGTACTTTTATCCCCATTCCTCCGGAAATCGAGAAGGCATTCATCCCAGGACCTCAGGAGCGTAAGCGCCTGCAGGTTAGGTGCGATTTGCTCTACACCGACTAACCGCCTAGGTGCGCCTTGGCACTGACTACGCCGAATCGCAGTAAAATTTCTGAAGGCCCTCTCGTCATTTGAGGACGAAACCGGGTACGAAATCCGGAATTATTTGCTGGAAGGCCGCGCTGTAGAGCAACTTCAAAACGAGGTGCCTCGTCCTGGGTGCTGGGCGCTGTGGGCGAACGCCTCTTGGATGCGATCAAACTAACGGGCGGAAATGTATCTTTCCAGCCATCGATATCGGCCAAGAAGCTTTTCATCGTTGGCAGCGGCATGCTCCGCTATCTGCACCTCGACAAATTGCCTTGCCAACGTGATCAAGTTGTTGCCATCGGCATTGGCTGGCATGTCAGGCAAGTCCCTCAGGAAATCTAGCGCACGATTACCGTCCTCATCTACGAACAGTTTTGCAAGACATCGTTCGGCAAAAGCTCGTTCGATTCGCCCCGGTAGATCATCCGATGCATTCTGAACTCGTTCCGAAAGGTATTCCTCAACCCTTCCCCCTACGGCTACGCGGGGATACTGAGCTACCACACTTTCGAGGCGATATGCGTTGGCGACCGCTGGGCCGTATAGTTCTCGCGGCTGCAATTCGACGCCCCAAGAAATATCTAGGCCGGCTCTCATCGGCGCCTGCGCCGCCAGACCGAACAACAGCATCGCAGAAGCATACGAGAGCACGGAAAAGATCGCTTCACACGCGCGATTACCAGTCGGCCCTCCAATTGGCACAAAAACCATCACACCGTCTGACCAGCGCTGCACGGTAATTGGGCCAGCCTGAACTTCGTTTCCCAAGAACCTGTCGATGTACTCATGTAGCTTTGTCACGGACCTAAGAGTTGTCCGAAAGACTTCTTCGACTTCGGCTTGGGTCCTTGGCAAGAAACCGTGCCCCTCCATCAAGCGCTTCTGGCCAAGGAGGTCGAGGAACAGCACGCAATAGTTCCCGACGTTCAAGGGCCTTGCTTCGGCAGCTGCATCCATTGAGTAGATCTCAAGATAGGCTTCCGAAGGCGAATGCTACATCGGTGAACGCGTCCTCGGTATCGCGCTCGGCCGCTAGCGGGCAAGCACCGAGCTACCCCTCGCTGAGAGGGCTGTCCCAATGCAGCCAAGGGATAGTTGTTTTGTCTCGATAGTGCTCCCACAATGCTCTCACCGAGCTTCCTAACCCCTTGATTCTTGGTGACGCGGGATCGCGCTGTTCGAATCCTAGTCTCCCAGCCAATAAGACTTCCAACGAAGTCCAAGAAAGTCCAGAAAGTCATCTAACCCCGCGTAAATGCGGGGTTTTTTATGTCCGTAGTAGTCCGCAGACGTCTATCAGCGTCGGATATTGATGTGTAGTAGGGTGTGTAGCAGCGCCGTGCTACACATGTATTTGCTACACATTTTTGGTGGGTTTTTGCTGTCTTTCGAACCCAGTGCTACACATAAAAACCTATATATTTGATTTTGTTTGGAGAAAACCCCAGCGGCCGCAACGCTTCTTTCGGCACACTAATCCTACTTGTGCCGACTTCTTGGCAACCAGCAAGACTGGCTGATAGCATCCGACGCCGTGAGTAGCTAGAACTCACTGGGTAGCACTTCGCAAATTTGGCCCACGCAAAGCGTCGCGGCCTGCGACTAGGTACCCAGGAACAGGGGACGAGCCGATGGATACGGTTCAAGAATTGTTTCCTCCACGATCACGATTGCCCGCGCGCACTGCGCCGGTATGTCTTTCGGCTTTGCCATCCTTGCGCACGCTTGCTGCGCGCCCACGGTGCGCTCGATTCTGCCGCCGAGCTCATTACTCTATTTGGCGAACGAAGTGCACCGCTACAAGTGCGCTATGCCGGCAGCAAACGCATGTACTTCCGCTGGAGTTCGTTTGATAAAACCAAATGTCACTGAGCCGCAGCCCCTATGTGATGCTCTTGCGCTGATTGAATATCTTGCTAGGAGAAGGCAGATGCGTTCGTTCACCCAGTGGTTCGTGATCCTGTTCGTAAGCATATTTGCGAATGTAGTGATGAAGAGTTCTTCCTACGCGGCGGATCCAAAGCCAGCGAAAGCTGTTGCTACCGCTAGCGACACGGTATGCACAAAAGCTCCGGATGGCGTTGTTGACCTTCGCGGGACACCGGGCAGCAGTCTTTGTTGGACATGGGATAAACCGAAGGATGTGAAATACGTTGAGTTACGTGGCTGCGGAGGTGGCGCGGCTGGCGCGACCGGAAACGGGTATGGCAAGAGCGGCTCAGGCGGGGGTGGCGGAAATGCGAGTCCCATGACCACGATGCTAGTAGGTCCGCTCGACGGCGAGCACTACGTCATTCGCCTGGGAAGGGGTGGTGATCCCAGTGCACGAAAAGCCGATGGAAACGAGGATCTCAAGGGTGAGGCTACTTTGTTTATTGATGCAGATACTGGTGTGCCCCTTAGCTCTTTCGCCGGTGCAACAGATGCGGCACCCGCGGTGCCTTCAAATCCGGCGGCGGCAGGAAATACCGGGTTACCTTCGAGCCCGATGTACATGCCCGCAAAGCCCGGAAAATCGGGAGCAACAAACACACACTGCGATAGCCTAGTCCATGAAGGCGGTGGAGGTGGGGGTGGCGCTGGCCTGGAGAATGGTGGAGACGGTGGTACTCTTTTCGGGCAGGACCTTCGTAACGGCCTTCCGGGGGGTGTATGCGCTGGAGGCGGTGGTGGCAGCGGAGGCAACACAGACAATGGGAACTCCTGTCAAGTTGCGCCCGGCAAAGGTGGCAACGGCGGTAACGGTGCTTTGACCGTTGTTCCTATTCACGATCTGGCCGTAGTCGAGAACCGCATAAAATCTTTGCTTAAGACGCTTGATACCGGAAAAGTGCCGGAAGGTACGCCCGCGCCGGCGAACACACCATGAAAGCGTCCCCCGCATGTCTTAGTGGGCGCCGCTTTTTGGCAGGAATACTGGCCGTAACAGCGGCTGTGACGAACGCTGGGGCCGGTGAGTACATCCCTAAGTGTTCAGCGGAATGCCTGGCAGTGTACTTCGAGGCCACCAAAACGCACATCGACGAGTCGATTGTGAGAGACGCCACGAAAGCGGCGATTGCCATAGATACTTCGAAAGCAGCAGATGTAACTGACGCTCGGAAAGCGTTGAATCAACTGAACGCAGAGGAGCGTCAACGCATCGACCACAACCTGTCAGTAATCGGTCGATACGCTGGCGTGGTACCTCGTACTGCGATTATTGTTGGTCAACAGCCCAAACTCGATGCCCGCACAGCTGCTGTGCTTCGCAATATTGATATTGATCAACTGAAAGCAACTCATGCCGCGCTCACGCAGCAAGTAGTTGCTGCGCACCTATTGCAGAGCGCTATTGCAAAGAGTCCGAATTTGGCAGCGGAGGCGGTTAAAGACCTCTGGAAACCGGACGTTAAGGAAGCTAGCCAGATCGTAGCGGACGCTTCGACCTTATTGCGTGATGCAGATTGGATGAAGCGGACGTATTCCGAGGAAGTTCGGTCCGTCTTGGGAGGAGATACCGGACCGGCCATCACGAATGCCGTTCTCACAAACGTTTTGTCGCACGTGGTTCCAAAGGAGTTGGTTAGCGCGAAGAATAATCTGAGCGGTAGTCTGAGCCTACTGACGGGTGCAGCATCAAAGGAGATCAACAATACCTTCAAGCAGGCGGTAGAAGCGTGGGACCCGAAACAGTGGACGTCACCTCAAAACAACGCGCGCCTGAATGATGCAGTGTCACGCCTACATGAAAAAGGGGCTGCGCTTGCGTCAAATTTAGGAGGCGCGGCAACCGTACTGGACGCGGTCGGCTTAAAAGGCGCGTCGCACATTTTGCGAGAGGGTCAAGCGGCTACCGAAGCGATAACCGGATTAGCAACTGCTCTTGCTACAAGTAATCCCGTGGGAATAGTGTTCGGCGTGGCGAACCTCATTGGGTTGGGAGGGGGTCTGGGAGCAGGTGACTCAGACAATTCTGCATCTGCCGTTCTCGCAGCCATCGCGGAACTTGACGCGAAGTTAACGAAGTACCACATCGAAGAGATGGAGGCACTACATGAAATCCAAGGACAAATCATCGATCTGACGTCGATGACGCAGTCCGGATTTGAGAATGTGGCGAGCTGGAACCGGGAGATACTGACGAATATCCAAGCGGTCGCCTGGGCACCGAGTGACACCTGTGCGCAGGACCTACAAAACCTACTTGATAAGGTGGGTAACGTAAATTCGGCTGATGGGTACTCGCGGATGGCCGCAATTTTCAACGTGTCTGTAGCGAGTCCTTGGATCGCAACTTGCTTACACACTATGCAAGGATTAATTAACCCGGTAACTGCCACATGCAGTGTCAAATTCGAACTTTTTGTTCCCCCGAGCGAAGAAACGAAGTCTAACGAAACCAGAGCAAAAGAGAATCCAGCACTTTGGTATACGCAGGCTTACGGAGCAAATGTCACAAGTCGTGAACGCGCTTTCGCGGAACTTGTAATCCCGCAGCGAACCATAGGTGATGTTGTTGGGTTGTCCTCCGAAAGTATCGACAAATGGTGGAACAGCGAAAACGATCCGCTCGCACACCGCTTGGCTCTGACGCGGTGCACTAGAGGCCGCTCGCTGCCCGAGCCATACAGGTTCGCTGACAAGGGTCGAATGGACGTTGATCGCGTCATGGCCGCCACTCAGCTAGCGATGGGATTCGCGGCATGGCGACAATTGATGACGGCCGATGGACGTCTGCTTACTGAACAAAGACCGGCTACTGAGGATGAGCGTCGCGCTGCCATCGATGACGCGAAGGATCTACTTTCAACGGCAAAAGCACTTGTAGAGGTCGAAATCGGCCAGACACAGCTTCTTTCCGGGCAACGTGTCTTTGCGGAGGCAGCACAGACACTCATTTCGGACGTGCTTCCCGCCTATTTCGCAGCGAGGCGTACTGGTGACACCGGTGCTTTATGCGAGAAGTTACATGTTGCTGGAGATCCGGACTGCGTGTCGAAATCGGATAGCGGCGCCAAAGCCAAAACCGCTACAGAAAGCCTGCAGGAGAAAAAGGGTCGCGAAGATCGCGAAAATGAACTACGGCGAACGTGTTCAACGCCTAATAAGTCATTCGATACTTTGTGTCTTATGCAGGCCGATCCGGAGTTTGCGGAAAACACGTTGCAAGTCCTGGCTGGTAAGCTTGTGGAGCGTGCTAAGGGATCTGAGTTGACCTATCGCCTTGCGCTAATTGGGGACGACGATAGCGCACTGTTTCGTGGTCCAGACAATGTTGTTGTTATCAAACGCGATGTCTTAAGTGAAGGCGCGCCAATTGGGCCGCATTGGTGGATTGAGCTGCCGCGTGTTGCGAACTTTCGTCCTGCTACGGCAAACAGAGCTCCGAGCACGCAAAACAATACAACACGGGACCCTGTCTCGGAGTGCTGGAATGACGTTGACGCTGTGCGAGTAGATGGGCACCCCGAAATGTGGGGCGACCCTGTCAGTGCGCACTGCTACCTGTTACCAACAACAACGCAATCGTGGCGCATACCTGTTGCGTCGGACAGGTTAGCTGCTCTACTGGAGTGGAACGCCACGCTTCAGGATGCAATAGACGGTCTCGATAACCCGCGTCCACCCGAGGTTTCAAGAGCCGCTGCTTTCGCGATGGTGTTGCGAGACAGGAAAACGGCGTCCGCCTCAGCAAAAGATACTCCTACACCAGCCGAGAGCGCTGCCCGAATACATTGACACATACGCAGTTTGCGGATGCTCCTGTGGAAGGTCGCGTCGAGGCTGTGTGAACGTCGCGCAGTTTGACTTTGAGGCTATCAACTGAGCCTAGTACTAGACCTAGTTCGCGCAGGCAGTTGGTTTGACCAAAGTTGCAAGTTGCAAGCGACAATCCAGATCGTCGATGCCCCGAACTTAGGTAGTGTCGGCGCTACCTCATGAGGTCGAGCACCTTGCGGATGATCGGTTTGACGCCGTCGGCCACAGACGACTCCGCGAGGCAGATCTGAGCGACGTCGACCATCTGGCGCCGTCCCTCCGCGTCGGTCACTGATTTGAATCCTTCGGCGGCCTTCCAGATCTTCTCCCAGTCACCAGTGTCCAGCTTGCAGATCGAGGCCCCAGTCTTCGTATAGCACTTGACGTGCGAATCAAACGCCGCGCTGCGCATGATCTTGCAATTGCATGTCGCCTCTTGGCCATCGGGCGGAAGCAATGGCACGATAGCCTCCTGCAGACATTTAAGAGTACTGGTGCGCCACGCTTGCCCTTGTGGCGACAGGCCAGGAAGGTCGAGGAAAGTCTTGCAATACTTCGCGCCGTAGGTTTTGAAGTACTCGTCGCGCGAACCGTCGCAGGGGCACAGCTTGGCAAAGCACGAAACATACACGCCGCACGTCGGTGTGGCCGTATTAACACACTGAGCGAGAGCGACGTTCGGGAAAATCCCCAATGCGATGAGGGCGGCCACCCTGTAGATTGCGCTCACGTCCGACTCCTTCGGCAGCGGCGGAGTTTCATGCTCGCCGATAGACTAGCGCTTCGCGGACGAGCAAGGCAAACTAGCTAAGATAAAGCCCACTTAATGGCTCTAACAGGTCTAGACTCGCGAAGCATGCTCGTATCCGGACGCACTCTGAGGTTGACCGATGCGCGCAAATGAGTGTCAACAGCGAGGGGCTGGCGGGGAATGTCCGTCGCGTGCCCCCGCTCAATGCAGTTTACGCTGTGCTCCTCAATGCCGCCCGTGTGTCCGTTAGGTATGAAACCCAGGTTTCACCCGATTCCAACACTGCGTCGTCGGAAATCGACTCCAGTTCGGCGACGATCTTGCGCGTGAGCTCATTTAAGGGAAGTTGCGCCAGCGCGTTGCGCGCGTCGAGAAAACCGACTTGTACCTCGACATCCGTGTTCAATTCCGGCTGGCCGAGGTCAAGCGCCCTTGTTTTAGCTACCGACCAGAGATTGCGAAGTTCATGGATGCATTTCGTCATCGCCGGGACGCCGCCGCCTGACGCATGAACCAGACAGAGGAACGACGCGAAGTTCAGCGAGAAGATCGCCTCGTGCTGCGTTCCCATCGTGAGGTCAACCGGATCCAGCCACGTGAGCAACGCCTTGTGGACACGAGGGGGATGGGGCAGCTTCTTTCCGAACAGCCCATTCATCGTCAGCTGCCCTGACGCGATCGCACCCTCAGTCGCTGTCAGCTGGGAGCAAGCGCGATCGACGTTTACCTTTGCCTCCTCGAAACGAAACAACAAGCTGTCAACACGATGCTTGTCGTAGACAGTCTTGACCTCGCAGATCAACAGTTCGTGAGACACCGTGTCGTACAGCGCAAGGTCAACGTCCCCACCAGGGAAATTACGTCGTACGGCAATCTCCAAACGGCTCACCGGCTGTAGCATCGACGCAAGCGTGTCCGCCGCCCGAGCGAGCGTCGAGCCAAGTGTGTTATTCCACGCTCGCTCGTGTCGTCGGATCGCGATCGTCAGGAGACTTGCGATCGGGTCATGCGCGCGCAGAAAACACGGATTGCGCAGTAGCTTGCCATGAAGCCGGTAGAACGGCGGATGCATCAGCGAAGTGGACGCCTCGGTCGGCGGCATGCTGAACGCGTGCAGTGTCGCAAGCAACTTGTCGTCGGGAATGACCGCGTACTGCGGGTATGCCTGGACATGGATTCGCCAGAGCGTCCTTAGGAAGTCATTGTCGTACCAGAACGAATGCTTCGCGACCTCTCCAGCGAAATCCAAGAACACCATGAAGCCCGCCAAGGCTGCCAATTCGGAGGCGCTACTCCCCATGGCTGATTCAAACTGCGACCACCCAGCAGGATCGGTGTGTGTCAAGAAGTGAAGCATTTCCACGCTGGCGGCCATCGCGTGGTGCATCTCATCCGGCGTGAGGTCGGCAAGCGATTTGCCCATAATCGTTTGAAGCAACGCCGCCTTGGACCGGGCGTCGAGCAGCATGAGCGCGGATAGGCGTCGACGTCGAGTCAATCGCTGATGCGCGAAATCGGCCTGCGGGTCGAACCAACAGCGCCAGACTCCCTGCTGCACACGCGCTTGCTGCTCGCGATTCAGTTCGGCCATTAGTTGTCGGCCGAATTCCGAGTGGACCCACGGATCTGGTCGAGGCGGTCTCGAGAAGTCGGGAGCGTAGCCGGACAGCTCGCAAGCCACTAGGCAGTTGGTGAGCGCAAGCCCGGTGACCGGAACTGTGAAGTCGAGGTAGTCAGCGCTACGCGTACCAATGTGCGCCACGGCGTGCGCGGCCGTCCACACAAACATCTCGGCCGCCTGCGAATGCAGGCCGGGCGGAGGCAGTGAAGGCGCCCGCTTCGTTTCTCGTCCCGGAACAGCCGCAAAGCCCGCCAAGATCTTGTCGGTCACGTCGATATCCACGCACCGTCCTCTTGTTAGAAATCGTAATGTGAGCGAGATCAGGAGGGCTCCCGATTCATCGGTGACGCGTGCTCACGCGAAAATCCGCCAGTTCGCGCACTAATTCGCAATGAATCCGCGAGCGTAGCCGCCGTAAAGACTTCGACAGAATTTCACCACTCGCCAGCGCTGCAATCCACTGCGACCTGCATGGATTCGCCGAGGATGCCTTCGAACTCCTTCGACTCGCGGCTGGTAGCACGTCACGGTTGAAGTGCTTGCCTGAATCAATCCACAGAGAATCGCTGCTGCCGGGTCGATTGCTGGAGTTCACGGATGACGGCCGAGGTCGAGTGCTGCCACTCGCGCCAGCCTGCTCATTTTCATCGCTTTGTGGTGCGCGACGGCGCTGTGGCCTTCACTGGACGGCCTCGGATTTCCGTGGACTATGATATCTAGGTTCGAATCTCGATAATCTTGAATTCGGCTCCAGGGCGTGCTGATAGTCTCCCAGCCAATAAGACTTCCGCCGAAGTCCAAGAAAGTCCAGAAAATCACCTAACCACGCGTAAATGCGGTGTTTTTTGTGTCCGCAATAGTCCCAAGTCGTCCACCTTCGTCTCCGGCTGGTGTGTAGCACTGCGTGTAGCACTGTTGTATCAGGTGCCAAATTGCTACACACTTTTGCCGGGTCCAAGAACCTTGGTGCTACACAATGGCGACTAAGCTGACGGATTTGCAGGTAAGGAACTCGAAGCCACGCGAGAAGAAGTACACGCTGGCCGCGGGAAAGGGGCTCACGCTGCTGGTAATGCCAGACGGCGCCAAGTATTGGCGCCTTCGCTATCGGTTTGGCGGAAAGGCGCGTTGGCTGACCGTAGGTCGACCGTACCCCGAGACCGGCTTGAAGGAGGCAGACCTCGAAGCCATGCGGCTTCGACGTCGACTTGCTGAAGGGGTCGACCCTGCGGAGGACCGCAAGGCGGAGAGAGAGGAGCAGCGGCAAAAGGTCGCGCAAACGTTCGGGCTTGCGGCGAATGCGTGGCACGAATTTCGTAGCCCAGCATGGAAAAAAAGAACCTCCGATCAGGTTCGCGAGTACCTGGACAAGGACCTTTTGCCTAAGTTTGGACATCGACCTCTCGATAGCATCCGACCCGCCGAGCTTGCGGACTTCGCACGAGCCATAGAGGACGAGCGCGAAGCGTGGGACGTGGCCATGAAGATGAGGCAGTGGGCGAAGGCGATATATGGCTTCGCGCGCGCCAATGGCTGGACGACAAACGACCCGGCAAAAGACCTCGCCGCGCTAGCCCGAAAGCGTCCCGAGCCCGAGAACTTCGCTCACCTTCCGATCACCGATCTTCCGGAGTTCCTTAGCGCACTCGAAGCAGACACCGGCTCTCCGTTGGTCAAATACTGCGCGATGCTGGCGCTGTGGACTGCAAACAGGCCGGGCGTAACACGCACTCTCAAATGGTCCGAGCTTGACCTTGAAGCAGGGGTATGGACGATCGAGAGGAATCGTGAGGGCATGAAGCGCGGCTACTTCCATGTAACACCACTGCCGCGCCAAGCAGTCGAAATGCTGCGCGAAGTACGCCAGTTGACTGGAACCTTTGAATACGTGTTCGTTGGTCGCAACGATCCAAGGCAGCCGATCAGCGACGGCGCTGTCGCGGGGATGTTCAAGAGGATCGGCTATCGCGGGAAGCAGACGATGCACGGGTTCCGACACCTCGTATCGACCGCGCTCAACGAAATGGGCTACGAAGCAGACTGGGTTGAGCGGCAGCTTGCTCATGGCGATCCGGACAAGATTCGAGGGACGTACAACAAAGCTCATTACCTTGAACCGCGCCGCAAGATGATGCAGGACTGGGCGGATCACTTGGACAAACTGAAGGCGTCACCTTTGCTTAAGGCAGCGTAGTCATGGCGAAGTCCAAGATCGTCGGAACAAAATTGAGCCTGCGCGAGCAATGGCACGCGGCAGCGTGGCTTCGCGAAACCGGCGAATACAGGCCGGCGCTAGACGTGCTTCGAGGCGACCAAGAGATTACGAGACAGCTACGCGTAACGCTCGCGGATTGGATCGAAGACGGATCAAAACGCACTAGAGGCGCGAAGATCGAGAAGAATCCGTGGGAGGTGATCCCGCCGGAGCTAGGGAAGTCGTTGCGCTTAGCGGTGACAAGAAAGGAGCAGCAAGCACTCATGTTGTTCCTGAGCTTCCCAAGTCTTAACCCGATGGCGCTGGAGTTCCGGCGTCGCAAGAGCAAAAGGAGGGGTAAGCCGCCAACATGGAAGACCGTCGCCACAGAGCATGTGGCGCACAAATTGGGGGTCAGCACGCGGACCGCGCGCGCATGGTGGGAACGCTTCGGCCCCGAGGGCTGTTACCCTTACATTCTGGAAGGGAAGAAAGACGTTCTCGACCCCTAATTTTCTTTGCTCTACTTAGTACGCCTGCACCGTCACTAGAGGTACAGGCAAATGAGCAAATCGATCGACAGGTTCATCCGCCTTCCAGAGGTTCTCCACGTCACAGGTGTCGGTCGCTCGACACTCTTCTCAATGATCGCCGCCAATCAGTTTCCGCGGCAGATCAAAATATCAACACGTTGCTCCGCTTGGCTCGAATCGGCCGTCCTCGGCTGGTGCCGCGATCGAATCGCGGCTTCTCGGCGCGAACCGGAGCAGCGTCATGGCTAAAGTCCTTCCCGCTAAACCCAACTGCCCTGCGAGCAGGATCAAATCCTCCGACTCCCATCCCCTTTTAGATGGGGAATCTCGCGTGGTTCTGTCCCCGGGTGCAGTACGCGCAATCGCTGCAATTTGTTCGGGTTTCCCGTTGGCCCGTTTCGAATTGCCCGATCCTGCTTTAGTCCCGGTGCAGTCCTGGCAAAACTTTCGCCAGATGACGCAAGGTTCAAGGCCGCTATTGTCATGGAGCAGTAGCGATGACTACTGACCTGACCAACTTCGGCCTAGACGCCGCGTCGACATTTCTGAAGTTGTTGGACCCGAACGCTACGGCGTTCTCATTTCGAACGTTCGGGGATACCGAAAACGTCAAGGGGCTCGTCCGCAACTACCAAGGCTCCTTCGAATCGTTGGCACCGCAACTCGCGGAAGCAAACATGGCCGGCGCAGGCGTGTTTGTTGTGGTCAACGATGGCGGTCATCGGGCCAAAGACATCAATCGCGTTCGTGCTGTCTTTGCCGATCTTGACGGCGCTCCGCTCGGGCCTGTATGTGCCTGTAGCCTCAAGCCGCACCTTGTCGTTCAGACGAGTCCCGGTCACTACCACGCCTATTGGCTGGTTGACGACTTGCCGTTAGATGACTTTAGCCCACTCCAAAGAGCCATCGCGGCGAGGTTTGGCGGTGATTCGACCGTCAACGATCGGCCTCGCGTCTTGCGAGTTCCAGGCTTCTGGAACCGTAAGAAGGGCGAGTGGGCTCCAGTCATCATCGAAAGCGTACGCACCGATCGTCGCTACACCGGTGCCGAAGTCAGGGCGGAGTTTGCTTCACGCTCATACGAGGTCCCGCCTCCACCGCCTCCTTCGCCAAATTCGACGATCGCGAACGCCTCTCCGCCAACGACAGTCGTATTGGCACGAGGCGGAGTCGGTGCGGTAGTTGCTGAGGCACGGCACGAAGACATCCTGAAGGTTGCCAGCCACTTCGCCCGGCTAGTCGTCTTCAAAGGGCTGAGCAGGAGCGCGGCCGTAGCTGCGTTAATGGAGGAAGCGGCCAGAGGGCGCTGGACACGCGAAGTCCCCAAAGAGGAGCTGACACGGGCGCTAGACGGCGCAATGTCGAAGTATCGCAGTGGCGAATTCGGAATGGGTTTTCAGGGGAGGCAGTCTCTTTTGGAGCAACCGCCGCGCGTTCATCGAGCGGCCGATCTTCTCAACGTCGAATTCGCTCCCGTTCAGTGGGCCATCGAAGGAATTATCCCTGAGGGAGTCACCATTCTCAGTGGCGATCCAAAAATCGGGAAGTCGTGGCTTGTGTACCAAGCCTGCCTTGCAGTCGCCGCGGGCTTACCATTTTGGCGTGGCCGGGCAACGGAGGCAGCGGGCGAGGTGTTGCTTCTTGCCCTCGAGGACAACCCTCGGCGCCTGAGGCGCCGGTTGGATAAGCTTCTCCTCCATTTTTCGACATTCCGGCCAACCGCTTCGGGCGGAGGCGCTATCGCCGTGCCGCCCGACATTCAGCACCTTCACTACGCGACGGAGTGGCCACGAGCGGAGACTGGCGTCGACTATCTCGTTGAGTGGCTTCGCGCAAACCCGGGTGCGCGCCTTGTCGCAATCGATACGGTCTCAGCCTTTCGAAACCCAGAACCCGGCAGGAAGTCTGCTTACGCAACCGACTATGCGGTTGGCGAGATGCTGAAACCGTTGTCGCGCGAGTTCAAGACAGCAATCCTTCTCGTCATGCACAATCGAAAGCAGGCATCCGATGACCCGTTGCAGTTAGTAAGCGGAACCCAAGGCATGACCGGGGGCGTTGACAACGTGATCGTGCTGCGCCGCGATCGAGGCGCAATGGACGCAGGTCTGTATGTAGACGGTCGTGATATCGAGCAGCCACAAGAGTTGGCGCTTCGTTTCCGTGAGGGGATGTGGTCGTCTGATGGGACGACAGTTGAAGAGGCGAAACTGAGTAAGGAACGTCGCCGGGTCATCGAGACGATCTTAGCGCTCGCCTCCAGAGCAACATCGGGTGCGATTTCGGACGCTCTTGCGGAATCACAGAAACCGGGTGCAGTCCGCAAAATGCTCAGCGATATGGTTGCTGCAGGCGACTTGCGGAATGAAGACGGTGTCTACGTCGTACTACGCGGTCGCGGCTAGAGTGCGGTAACACCGGTAGCAACGGTAACCACGACGGTTACCAGGGTTACCGCTGTTACCTGCTCGCAAACCGCGCGGCGCGCAAGACGGCGCGTCGTTCTCGGCCGGAAAGAACCAAGCGAGCCGGCGCACAGGGCGCTTGCACCGAAGGGGCGCTACTAACCCGTCCCGGGATCGTGGGCGGTGACGGCAGCGCCTCGCTGTCCGTTCTTAACGCGTTCTGACCCGGTCACCCACAATCGCGACAGCTCCCGTACGCACAAGCTTTTCAAGGTCAGATTCAATTCGGAGGCGGATCTTCCGCCCCATTCGCGAATAACCGACGGCTTTTGCGACGTCGCGAAGCAAAGCATCAAGAGGAGCAGATCCTCCGAGACTCGCAAGCACTTTCCTGATCACCGCGTCTCCCGCAAAACCGGCGTCCAATTCGTGTACATCATCCTCGTCACCCGGTAGGGGATGAAGTACCTCCGCTTCCTTGGGTCGAATGTCACGCTCCACTATGGCGTCGAGCTCGTACCATAGTGTCAAGTCAGAGGCTGGTTGCTCAACGACCGCAGATTCAGGCGGAATCTCGAGCTCGTTCAGCCGCGCGAAGACGGGGTGCATCGCGTCATCGGGCGCTCGATAGAAAGCGCTACCCCTAATTCGCACAAAATTCCAGCCAAGTCGTTCAAGGATTGTCTGGCGCTCGATATCTTTTGCCAAGTTCTCCATCGGATGAAAGCGATCACCGTCGCACTCCACCGCTAGTCTCTTACCGCCGCCCTCAACGACCATGTCGATGCGATAGTAACCAACCTCCCATTGGGACTTGACCTGGTAGCCCGCAGACGCAAGCCTCCTCAAAACTTCCCGCTCGAAAGGTGACTCGGTCTTGGCGCTTTCCTGGTGAAAGGCACGGATCGTAGCCAGCGGATCGCTTACATGCTGTAGCAACTTCAGACGAAGGTCGGAAGACTTGAGATGTAAATCGGGGTCGAAAGAATGTACAACGATCAGCTGGTCGCGCGCGCGGCTTGCCGCAACGTTGAAACGCTTCTTTGTCAGCTCGAACGCACCTTCGCCGGTACTTCGAAGGGGGCCTTCTGTTGTGGGGCTGTCAACCATCGACAGAAAAATTATGTCGCGCTCGTCTCCCTGAAACTCGCCTGGGATACCAGCCAATATGCGCCGCCGTTCGATCTCTACGCTTGAAACATGCTTGTGGAGAAGAGATTGTACAAGCCGCGCCTGTTCGTCCCCCAACATCGAAATCACGCCGATACTCTTGTTCGAATAGCGCGGGTGCCGAAGCATCGCCTGAATCAATTCGACTATGCGGGTTGCCTCACCGTGATTGACGTCCCTATCACGAAAGGCATCGACGCGCTCCGAGACGCACGCGGGTTTAATGTCCGTCGAATTCGACTCACGCAATGGCCGAATTTTTCCTCCGTAAGATAGCTGATTGCTGTACGCAATAATCTCGGGAACACAACGGAAATGTTCGACAAGGCGAATAGCATCGCCAAAAGATTGGCGAGCGATATCGTAGATCGACGACTGGTGATCGAAGAGATGAGAATTAGGAATACCCTGCAGCATAGACCGCTGAAGGTTGTGTAGGGTGACTTGCTGCTGGCCCACTCCAAGCGGGGTGACTTGTTCGTGATCTCCTACGACGATCACCTGCTTGCCAAGGTAGAGCGGAATCAGTGCGTTCAGATCAGCCTGGCTCGCCTCATCAATTATCACGACGTCAAAGCGCGTAGTCCGCATATTGAAGCTATCGGCCAATATGGAGATCGGCATCACCCATACGGGGACTGCCTCCGCACATTGACCCATCAACTTGCGCGCCTCAGTTAGGAGTAGTTGCCGCCTGTCCGCGCGGCGCGTAGAAACTAGACGTTTAGTAGTGTCCAACCAGCCAACGAGAGCTTGGCGAATCGTTTGGTTTCGCTGTAAGCGTTCGAGCTGCCGACCCCAAGACCTCGCGTCAACTAGCAGTTCGGTCAACTCGCGAAGCTTCGTGCGCGCCTGATCAAGTTGGCGTTGTAAAGCGTCAGCGTCGAGTTGATCTCGCTCGACCAACATATCGTGACACTGTCGCCATGCCCAACCAATTGCAACGTCCCCGGGCACTGCACCCTTGTCGTGGGGCTGAACACGGTTAACAATTTGCGCAGCCCAACCCGGGGCAACTAACTCAAGTTTCGCTGCCAGCGCGTCACGTTCTGCAACTAAAGGTGCGACCGCATGCAAGCGCCTGGCGTAATCGAGTGCCTCTGTGTATGCCGAAACACTTCGCTGACGCAGTGCCGATATCAGGCGCTCTGCACTTCCCTTGCCTCCAGAAGAAGAATCAGTCTCCGTCGTTAAAGTCTCAAAGTTCCGGAAAGCCATCTCACATTCACGTGCTTTGCGCCGGTTCACTTCAGCTATCAGAAGCGGTGGAAGAAGCACTCTCGCTAGGTTTTCGATCGACGTATATTCAGCTATCGGCGTTGGCTCTGACGAAACCGTCGCGACCACTGCCTCAAGTTTTAACCCTTGGGCTTTGACTCGCAGTGTGAGCGGCAACCAGACGGAAGTATGAAAGTTCAAACACCGCTTGATCTCTGGGATCAGCGCTCGGCATGACTGCTCAGGGGCCTCTCCAAGGCTCTTGAAGAGTTTGCCGATTCGACCGCCGATGAGTGTGTCCCAACTGGAGGCGAGTGTTTGGCGCAGGTAACTTAGGTCGGCTAGGGCTCTCAGGGCCTCGAAATGCTCCCGCCTGTCGGGATGGCCGGCAGCAACGGATGTTGTCCGAATGAACTGGCGCCACTGCGGTCGCGTGGCGAGTTGCACAATACCCAGCTTGCCCCCTGATTTCAGGTGCGCGCAAAGTGCTATAGCTACTTCGCGTTGCTGCTCCATCGGGATCGAATCAGACAGCTGAGGTCCTTGATGTTGCTGCAATGAGTATCGCGCATGAGCATTAACAGCCGCCTCAATGTTGACTATCAATCGAAGCCAGACTTCTCGTTCAGCACCACCATGCACTCCGGCAACAATTGCGTATGGCCGCCAGGCTTGGCGTCTGAGCTGATCAGAAAACTCGGCCGCAAGATCATTTAGCAGTTTCTCAAGGGGTTCACTTCCTTGTGTCGTCGGCTCCCAACGATCTGAGCCATACCTCAAATCAGTCGCCGCGAGATGTTCGTACTCTGACACAATCAGCTGAAACTGCCGGAGAGACGGCAACGCAGAAAGATCGGGGAGAGGGCCCCGCGCGTTCCGTTCCTCATCGCTCGAATAGCTCTCGCCAAGGGCGTAAAGGCGAATGAGCTCCTGCTCGGTCAAAGGAAGTGGCTTTCCTAATCTAGCCGGACCCGGAATCCAGGAGTGTTGTGAACGATGGGTCGCAACAAAGCGCGCAGCCTCCGAAGGGCTGAGTCGCTTACCATCGACAACAACGTCGCGATACTCGTTCTCGAGAGCCTCGCGCAACTTGTTTGTGAGCGACGCGATTTCGGACAATACACTCTTTCTCTGCGCTTCAAGCTTCGCCGCGCGTTCGAGCAACGCTGCAGAGTTCTCTCTCGTAAGCCGCTCAGTAATTGATGCGATCGATACCTCGAGTTGGCGCCGCGCATCTTGATCGCTCCCTAGGACCGATACCGCCAACGGCCGCAGTTTCGACGGGACTTGATCGCGCACTACGCGCAATGCTTTAGCAGTTTGCGCGGTGATGAGTACCGACTTTCCTTGAGCAAGGAGGTGACCAACAAGGTTCCCAATCGTGTGCGTTTTGCCAGTACCCGGCGGCCCCTGAACAAGAACGGATCCGGAGCGTTCTAGCTGCTTGATGATCTGCAGCTGCTCCTCGTTCGCTTCCTTCGCTAGCAGGATGTCTTCTTCGCTAAGAGGAGGTCGAGCGCTTCCGACCTGATCTGGGGTCGTTCCATCGCCGAACGCCGGTTGCTCCCAATCTCCTAGTGTTCCTGTGATTTGTGCAAGTGCCGGAGGAAACAGCGTTTGTTGTTCTATGTCCTCTACGATGGCGTCAATTGCATTCGCGATCCCGGCGACGCGCTTACGCAATATCACCACCATGTCTCGATAGATGCGCGGTGTTGCCGTTGCGCCGTCATCGGGGCGTTGCGGCGCATACTCGCCTTTCAGAGGTGAGACGGTCTGAATAAAGGCTTTTAGGAATGCATCGGTATCATCCCATCCGAGTGGGTGATAGCCGGCACGCTCCAATTCAGCTTTGCGCGCTCGCACGGAGTTGGGTGCGACGTTCTCAAGGTCAACAAACAAGCTCGTGTAGAGCTCGACCTCGCGATCGGTTTCATGGATCGTGAATTCAGGAACATCAGGATCGAATCGAAGTTCGACCCTCTTAAACAACACGGGATGATCCAGTACTACGCTGCCATCAATCTCCGAATTCGCTTGCCACAGAATGTTTCCATCCGCAACAAGCAGCTCCAAATCCTCGCCATCTTTTTCGATGGATGCGTAAATGTCATAGCAGGTCTCGTAAAAGACCATAGCGGCTCGGGCTGCTAGTTCTGGCACTTGCCACGCCTCGCGGCGACCGATCCACTCAAGGAAGTCAGTGACGCGCTGTTCGTCATCATCGAACCGAATCGTGTTTGATTCGCCGTCGTCTTCCGCTTGATTAATGCTCTCGACGGCGGAAGCGTCTCGGGATGGATCATCCCAGTGCGGCAGTAGCCAATTGCCAATGGAGTCTGGAGGAGTGGGACAGCGCGTAAGGGGCGGCCGACGAACACGAAGCAGCGTATCGGGGACGTCCTGAGAGTCGCCCGTTCCGACCGGCCGATACAGTTGCACCGAAGGGTGATTGGGAAGATCCGCCAGCCGCACCACTTTCGGGTGGTCCCTCTTCGATCTCACCGGCCGGAATCGCAGCTGGTTCGCCTCTCTAAGGAACTGATAGAGCTGCCGAATCTTGTCCTTAACGCTGTCCGGCATGGCACCGCCCCCAATGGTCAGGCAAAGCAGACTACTTCGTGGCTAGTGTATCAGCGGTGTCTGCGCATCGCCGCGTGCTCAGCGTCGAAGCCACGCTGGAGCTCCGAAGGCCAGCCGTGCCTGCTAAAGCCGTCGCGAAGGGCCAGGAGTTTGTGGTAGATATGAATCAATATCCAAAGGCATCGGTGTGGGTAGCCATTTGTCGTCTGTCTAGGACCAGCGGTGCCTATCAACACCGAACGTCGTGGTTCGTGGGACAGCCGGCCGCATCCGCACACCTTAGATGAAATGCCCCAAGTGTTTTCCGTGCGGGGTCGCCGTGTGCCACTCTTGAACTACTCATAAGTCCCTATAGCGGGCTACTAACGACGAGGCTTCACGTGTGGCATGACAACGAGACAGAACGCGACTTCCTGAACTTCTCCGGCGTGGCCGAGACAGTAGCGGAGATCATTGTGCAGGCACGCGGACGGCCAATTTCGATCGGAATTTCGGGTTCTTGGGGTGCCGGCAAATCCTCGATGATCAAGCTGACGAAGGCCGCTTTGGCCGGTCGGCTCTGCAAGGAAGGGGAACGAGATTTTGTCTTTGTCGAGTTCAACGCGTGGTTGTATCAGGGATATGACGATGCTCGCGCGGCATTGATTGACGTCATCGCTTCAAAGCTCGAGGAAGAGGCAAAAGCTCGAAAAAAAGCGATCGATAAAGTCAAAGCACTTTTGAAGCGCGTGAATTGGTTGCGCGCGGCCAAGCTGGTGGTCGCCCCCGCCGTTGCTATGTCACTCGGGTTACCACCACCGGGCCTACTCGGCGACCTATGGAATCTCGGCCAACGCGTCGCTTCCGGCGGAGTAGATGCTCAAGGTGTGGAGGATGCGACGCACGAGGCCGGTGAAGCCGCGAAAGTCGCAGGTGGACTTCTCAAGCCAAAAGAAGTGACCTCTCCGCCAAAAGAAATTCAGGCTCTTCGCGACACATTCGAAGAAACGCTCGAAGAGCTCGGCATAACCTTAGTTGTGTTGATCGATGATCTCGATCGCTGCTTGCCGGAGACGACTATCTCAACGCTGGAAGCCATTCGACTATTTCTATTCCTAAGAAACACCGCATTCGTCATCGCAGCAGACAACGAGATGATCAAGCACGCTGTTCGGCGGCACTTCGAGGGGGTGCCAGACGACCTTCTTGTTACCAACTATTTCGACAAATTGATTCAGGTGCCCATACGAGTGCCCCCGCTCGGAACGCAAGAAGTCCGCGCATACTTGATGATGCTGTTTGTGGAGAACTCTGATCTGTCGTTGGAGGTTAAAGAGCGTATCCGATCAAGCGTAGGTGCTCAGCTCCGGAAGAGTTGGCAAGGCAAACGCGTTGATCGAGCATTTGTCCAAAGTCTCTATGACGCATTTCCGCCTGAGTTGATCGCTCGTCTTGATGCGGCCGATCGCCTGGCGCCGATAATGGCGACCGCATCGGGGATCCTCGGCAATCCACGATTGATTAAACGCTTCTTGAATGCGCTATCTATACGAATGGCCATATCCAACGCGCAAGGCGTCGGCGTAGACGAGGCAGTACTCGCAAAACTGCTTCTATTCGAACGGCTCGGCAACCCTCAGGCTTATACCGAGACGATCGCAAAAATCGGCGCTAGTGAATCTGGCAAGCCAACTTTCCTAGCTGAATGGGAAGAGAAGGCAATAGCTGGCCGGGAGCTCTCGTTGCCAGAACCTTTCAACGATCCTTTTTTCCGGGAGTGGCTGGCACTCCCTCCTGCTCTCGCACAGACCGATCTACGTGGTGCAATCTACGTGAGTCGCGAACATGCACCACTAATAACGCCTGAGGATCGTCTGTCCTCAGAAGCAGCAGAGCTATTGACCGCACTGCTACAGCACCCCGAAATGGCCGCAAGCCTAAGGACTCGATTGACCCGGGTGCCACGAGTGGAGATGACGGTCATCATGGATCGGCTGCTTGATCGGGCGAGGCAGGAGCAAGCGTGGGGTGTTCCACCCGTGCTTGATGCGTGCCTTGCCATTGCCGAGGCAGACCCCATTCAGGGTGCTCGATTGGGAGCTTTTCTCGGTGATCGGCCGGCGACACAGGTACAGCCCAACATTGTTCCAAAGATAGCCGATCAGCCTTGGGCCAGGGCAGTGTTCGACGCCTGGGAAGGGAAATCAATAACCAAACCGGTAAGAAACGCAATCCAAAGGCAGGGGAAAAATGGGGACATCCCAATCTAGCGGCGGCCCCGGGGGTGGCGTTCCAATGGTACCGCCATGGACGCCGCCTTTGCCTCCAGATACCGCAGACGTTGGATCCGACGATGGTAGCGGACAAGAAGATCCCGCCCCCCAAACAGCGCCCGTTGCTCCAGTCGCACCCATTCCCGTAGCCGCGCCGGCGCGCTTCCGCGGCACGCGCCGATCGCTAGGGGACTATGTACGGAGTGGCGACGGCCGCGAACTTCGCCGCAGTCTCGGTCACTACGTGCGCAGCGGCTACGGCGGCGCGGGGACGGCCACTCGGCGCTTTGGAGGTACTGTCACCACAGCGGACGCGCTGGGCGGGATGCTCGCCAGAGTAGCCGCGGGTGAACCTGCACCACCAGGAAGCGTGCTTGATCCGATCATTCTCAGCGGACGATCGGCGCAAGAGATTATGGATGCTGTAGTCGAGGCTGTTCGTCCTGTTGACGGTACACAAGATGCTGAGGCTGATCGAGCATCGATTCGTGACGCACTATCAGAACTGCTCACACTTTTTCCTGAAGCCGACTTACTCAACCTGGATCCGGAGCAGAGAACCTTCGCTATCGAGCGGTTTACCGCGAACAGTGTTTTCAGGCGGTTTGACCTAGATACTGGCAAGACAATCATCGAGAAGGCGCCGAGCGTCGAGGTCGCACTCGCGAGGCTCAAGGAGATCCGTAACTACATCAAGCAGAGCGTGGCGGCTGCGTTTCGAAAACTGCGTGATGCTGGCCGAGGTCTGACGAGTGGACGCATAGGCTGGGTGGTCCGGCGCGCCCTAGAGGAGACATTCGCTGTATTTGAGGCCTATTCGGAATGAAGCTTGTATGCGGCCCCGGCGACTTTGTGCTTCCAAGTAGCGCCGATACATCCCGAGTGATTCTGTATGGTCAGCCGCAGCAAGATGGGCAAGGTAGTGCCGGTGATGCGGCTAGGACGGAAATCATGCGCATGGGTCTTGGCCCTTCCGAGCGCGCATGGGACCTATTGTCGATTGCACTGAGCGTAGTGACAGCGGATGTCGGTGCTCCGCGTAGTGAAAGCGCAGATGGATGGACGCGAGAAATTGAGCTCGATATTGCGGTAGCTGATGCTGTATTTTGGTCAACGCAGGCTTCCGCGCTTGCACAAGCGCTTGCGTTCCTTACGACAGATCGTTGGACCATTCGTTTTCATGGTGGTGGTTTCAAGCCAAACGTATCGACGACTGCTCCGAAGTTGATGATGGAGGACAGCGTCGTATTATTGTCCGGTGGTCTGGACAGCCTCGTTGGCGCAATCGATCTGGCCGCCGCGGGCCGAAAGCCGCTGGCTGTCAGCCAGATCGTGCGCGGGGACGCTGAGAAGCAGGCTGACTTCGCTGGATTAATCGGCGGTGGGCTAGCCCATCTTCAGCTAAACCACAATGCAACCTTGCCAGGATTTGAGGAGACATCACAGCGAGCGCGGTCTTTTGTCTTCATTGCGTTTGGGGTGATGGCCGCCACGGCGCTTCCCTGCTACGGACGCGGTGATCGCGTTCCCTTGTTTCTCTGCGAAAATGGGTTCATCGCTATCAATCCTCCACTAACAGGAGGTCGCTTAGGAAGTCTAAGCACGCGCACGGCCCACCCCGAGTTCATAGGTCGCGTCCAACGGATACTCGACGCCGCATCGCTACGAGTTGACATCACTAATCCCTATGGCACAAAAACCAAAGGTGAGATGCTTAAGGAGTGCGCCGATCAAAACCTGCTGCGAGCGCAAGCGGTGCGATCAACAAGCTGTGGGCGGTTCCAGCGCTTCAACTACCGGCATTGCGGGCGTTGCGTGCCTTGCCAAGTTCGACGAGCGGCGTTTCTGGCGTGGGGCTCGATTCAAGATATAACTGACTACGTATACGAACAGCTCGGACGAAGCGACGCTGATCACTCGCGATTTGATGATGTTCGTTCGGTTGCAATCGCACTTGCGGCCGTCAAGGGCGAAGGATTGGAGACCTGGCTTGGCCATGCCCTATCGTCATCTCTAGTCACAAATCGCGGCTCCCTGTTCGAAATGCTCGAACGTGGTCTCGCAGAACTTGCTGCACTTCACGCTGCCCATGGTGTCAAGTGATTGACTTCCATGCGCACCTCGACCTTTACCCGGACCCACATGTGACGGTTGGTGAATGTATAGCCCGCAAGATTTACGTGCTATCTGTAACCACGACGCCGTCTGCCTGGACCGGCACAGCCGCTCTGGCGGGAGGCGCTCCAAGGATTAGAACAGCCCTCGGGTTGCACCCGCAGATAGCTAGCCAACGAAAGGTGGAGCTCGGGTTGTTCGAAGAGTTGTTGCCAAAGGTTCGTTACGTCGGTGAGATTGGCCTTGATGGCGGTAAAGAATTTCAGGATCAATGGCCCGACCAGCAGGATGTTTTTGCTCGGATTCTGAGGCTCTGCGATGTTGCTGGGGGGCGCATATTGACCATCCATAGCCGACACGCTACGACGGCGGTGCTAGACGCGCTTGCTGCGAACCCGGGAGCGGGAACGCCAATTTTGCATTGGTTCTCCGGCACTCGCCGAGAACTTCAGCGCGCTGTCGATTTGGGCTGCTGGTTCAGTGTCGGCCCATCGATGCTCTCTAGCAAAAAGGGATATGAGCTAGCGATGGCAATGCCTAGAGAACGGCTGCTTACTGAATCTGATGGGCCATTTGCTCAGATGGACGGACGCGCGGCCTGGCCATGGGACGTAGAGAGGGCAGTTCTGGCGCTAACGAAAATTTGGTCGGAGCCGACCACAGACGTGCAATTGCGTTTAGAGGGAAATTTGAAGCGCCTGGCCGAAAATCATCTCTCAGACGGGGACGCTTCACCGCCCTAGTCATAGTTCGGCCTAAGTGAATACGATTGCGCGCATCCCGCATACCCAATCGGACGGGAATTCGCGGAGTGCGTGACGGGGAGCTAATCTGTGAGCATCGACGCTGAAGTCTGGGAGTGCTTAGAACGTGCCATCGTGCGATTCAATTCCGGCAATGATCGCCAATCACTTCTAGGTGGGGGTGTGAACCGCAACGTCACCGCCGCTCAGGAAGGGGCTGTCAGCGAACGATGCATTGTCTATCGGCTGGCTTTTTACCTCGAGAGCGAATTGCGAAAACTGGGCATTGTGCGTGACGAAGGCCCGATTGCCGTCGATTGTGAATACAACCGGCATATTAGTGGGCCAAAGTCGTTGGCAGCGAGCACCGAAGATCGAATTCTCAGAATCGTGCACGAAGCAAGGAGGAGGGTAAGGCAGGAGGGAGACCATAACGAACTCTACGCTTTCTCAGTCGCACCCGACCTCATAGTTCACGAGAGACGTAGTGACGACCGCAATCTGCTCGTTGTGGAGGTAAAGAAGCGGAGCAATCCTGAGACCCCGGAATATGACCAACTGAAGTTAGAGCTTTTTACAGCCGAAAAGGTTGATCACAGGGGGTTTGGGTACGCGTTGGGCGCGGCCGTTATCGCGGAGGATGAGTTGAACAGCGGCGAGCGCCACCTGAGAGTAGATGCGAGGTATTTGCGCGGGCATCGAGAGCCGGCCTAAACGTAGCAGTGCACAGAGGTTCCTGATTCCTGCGAGCCGACGGAAGTGCTCCCCTTAAGCCAGTGCCCAAAGGATATGTCATGTCAAAAGCCGAGGGAAACGCCTTACCCTTTTTTGAAAGACCAGATCTCTCCCCATTCCTGGTCCATCTCACGCGGAACACTGAAGCCAAAGATGGATTTACCGCGTTCATGAACCTCGTAAGCATACTGTTATACGGCGAGGTTCGCGGAAGTGGCAAGGATGGATTCATTAAGGGGCCACATAAGGCCGCTTGCTTCATGGACGTTCCGCTGTCGTCACTGAAGTACGTGCTAAACCAGGCGAACACAGAAGGAGATCGCCCACGCTATGAGGCTTACGGCATCGTCATTCTGAAATCTTACGCCTATGAGCAGGGCTGTCGTCCTGTGCTTTACCTATCTGATAAGGAGACGTCTGACCTGAAGATTCCAGACGATGAACTGTGGCGCGTCGTGCGTCTCGAGGCCGTAGATGGGACGGGGGTGAATTGGATCCACGAAAGGGAGTGGCGGGCCAAAGGCAACTTCATTTTGCCGCAAGCCACCATCGCGGTTCTCGTGCAGTCCACTGAAGACGCAACAAGGTTGGAAAAACTCATTAACAAGGGGCGGGGGGAGCTGAAATCAATTCCGTCGGCGATAATCCCCCTCGAGGTGTTGTGCCAAGGCTTGCCTTATCTTTCGCCGCGTTCAGAACGCCTGCAAAAGTAAGTCGCTAGTACCATGCTTTGGTGTAGTTTTTTGTGTAGCATCGGCGCAAATGAATTTGTGAATCATGAGGTATATCAAGTACGTGCCTTGATAGTTCGAATCCTAGTCTCAGCCAATACCGCTTCCCAAGATGTCTCAGGAAGCCCCGCAATAACAAAAAACCCAGCGGAAGCGCTGGGTTTTTTGTTGATACACGTCCAAAGATGAATCCGAACAGCGCACGCAATGTGCGGGGTATTTTGTGGGGTAATGTAGTTAGGCGTCCCCGTTTTACCCCACAAAACGAGTTCGAGGTTTGGTAAATTCCTCCGCGACCGCATAGACATTAGGTTTCCGCACGAGGACTTTACCCCGCATGGCCGCGAAACTCACTGAAATCGCCATTCGCAACGAGGCGTGCGAGCTACCATCCAGCATCAAGTACTCGCAAGAGCAGC
>Ga0163162_10000337_pt1 | contig 42559 bp, 29 predicted proteins | sample S55metaG_FD_115310 | JGI IMG/M metagenome (GOLD analysis project Ga0163162, IMG submission 115310) | Switchgrass rhizosphere microbial communities from Kellogg Biological Station, Michigan, USA - S5-5 metaG | ecosystem: Host-associated > Plants > Roots > Rhizosphere > Soil | place: USA... | reverse complement strand
TGTAACTTGGCGATAAATTGTTTGCCCTTCGCCTGACTAAAGGTTGCGTTGATAACAGGCCAGACACCTGTGGTCGTCCCCATGATATAGGGATAACCTTTATTATCAAATTGCACGCCGTATAGAACTTCTGTTCCCGTGGTTCCGAAATAGGAGGTTTTGACAAGTGTTCCGCCATCATTACTGACAATGGACAAAAACCCATCGATGCCTCCTTTATTTGTGGTTGAGATTACGGTTCCGTTGGTAGTTCCTTTGAGATTTGTACTTGAAGTGCCACCAACAATATATACTTCATTGGTGTTTGGATTCAGGGCCAGGGCAAAAGCTGCATCGTCCTCAGTTCCTCCCAGATAAGAACTCGCAAGAATATTGCTGAGATCCGGGGATGCCTTAATAAATACCCCATCCTGTTTTCCTCCGTTTGTCGTTTGAAAGGCGTTAGCAGAAACAGGAAAATCTTTTGAAGCTGTACAGGATGCCAGGTAAACATTACCGGCTTTATCCATGATTACTTCACTTCTTCCGTCGTCTCCATAGTTCAATCGAAGGGAGCTTTGACCCATCGGCACTATATTATTTGAATATTTAGGCGCGATATTAACGCCGTCATTAGCAGATCCTCCTATTATACGTGACCCCAACAGCGCTGACCCATTTGCATTCAGTTTGGCTAAAATAATATCATAACCCCCTCTTAAAACATCTTTTGCTCCGGTGCTGTTTACGTTTGGAAAATCAGATGAGCTGGTACGGCCGGCAATAACCAGGTTTCCCGCCTGATCCGCTACAAGGCTATGCGGTTGTTCATTGCCACCTCCACCCAGATAGGTGGCATATCGTCTGTTAACACCATTACTGCTGAATTTTAAAATCGTAATATCATAATGGTAACTGCCGTCAGTATTATCACCTCCCTTGAATTTAGCCTGATATGCGCCCGGACTCACTAAAAATCCGTTTCCCGCATCATTGGGGATGGAATTGAGTGTGATGCTTCCTGAATAAAAATTACCGCTCTCGTCATAAGTTGCTGTATAACCCCAGTTATCCGAACGGGATCCTGTGAAACTGGAGAATATAAGTGTGGGATCTATAATGAGAGTGGCAGAAGGAGAATAATTTCTCACATGAAATCTCACTGTATTATCGGTGCCTGCCCGGTATTCACATTCCAGGTCTTTATTGCCATCTTTTGAGAATTGGTAAGTTCGCGGAATTATTTCTTTTACATCGCCTACGGAGGTCTGAACAGTAATTTGTCCGTTTTTGACAATCAGTTTATCAGCACCTTTATATTTCAGAATAATATTATCCGGATTACCTCCTGGATGTACAACCAGATCATACTTCAGCTGGTCATTCTCAGTATAATATCGGAGATCTATATTGGGATAAATATTTTTATAAATGACTGCCTGGTAAACTTTACAGTTGGATTGCCATTTGGATGGATCATTCCCGATAAAATAATTATTATAGGTATCGAGAGATTTATCACCCCGGATCTCCACCTGTTCAGAGCTGTTCACGAATTCTACCTGATAAAAATGGGAATGCATTGTCAGGTCGATGGAAGATCCGTTCAGGTTCCCAGGTCCTTCGCCCGTTGGATTTTCGCTTACTGGTGGTAGTGAGGCAGCATCGATGACATTTCCAGCTTTGTTGACAGGATTGGAGGAAGCGTCTTTTTTCCCCGAAGGCTTGCCCCCGGTGGTTATTCCGTGCATTGCGTCCCGGAGAGCTTCCATATCATGAGGGCTTTGCAATAAGACAGAAAATCCGTGTTTCTGTAAAAAGAAAATCGTATTTGGCATATCTGCTCTGAAGCGAACCGCATTATCCCATTGTCCTTTATTCTCAATAAATTCCAGGTTGCCCAGTCCGGTTTGTGCGTGGAGTCCGGAAAAACAGGCAATCAACAGTGCGAAAAGTAAAAATATCTTCTGTTTCAATGTCTGGTATTTATTCACTTCTTTAAGAAATCCGGCTCCAGGGTGTCTTACCTTTTTCCTGCATAATCTGTTTACGAAGTGCAGTATGATCAGGCATGTCCAATTCCGCATCCGCCTCCAGTAACTCTTTTGCCGACTGAACTGCCTGTTGGAGTATTTCACGATCCTGTACAATATCAGCCAATTTGAAATCCAATAAACCGCTCTGCCGGGTACCTGCGATATCTCCCGGCCCACGGAGCTCCATATCTTTTTCCGCAATACGGAACCCATCCGTTGTTTGGCACATGATCTTCATCCTTTCTTTCGCTTCGACGCCGAGTTTACTACCGGTAATAAGAATACAAAAACTTTGATCAGCGCCTCTACCTACCCGACCTCGTAACTGGTGAAGCTGGGAAAGACCGAATTTTTCTGCACTTTCAATTACCATGACAGTTGCATTCGAAATATGCACCCCCACTTCTATAACGGTGGTTGCAACCATGATCTGCGTATCACCAGTAAGAAATCTTTTCATGTTAGCTTGCCTGATGTCCGGTTTCTGTCTTCCATGTACCATACTAATATAGTAAGCCGGCTCCGGAAAATAGGCTTTGACATTTTCATAGCCCTTCATCAGATTCTCATAGTCGAGCTTTTCTGACTCTTCAATCAGGGGAAAAATGATATAGGCCTGCCTGCCCTTTTTTATCTCTGCTTTAATGAAATCCATTGCGTTAGGCCTGTTATATTCATAACGCTGCACCGTTCTGACAGGTTGCCTGCCAGGAGGCAACTCATCAATTACGCTATAATCCAAATCGTTATAGGCGGTCATGGCCAGGGTTCTGGGAATCGGCGTAGCTGTCATGACGAGAACATGTGGAGGTATCGCAGCTTTTTTCCAGATCCTGGCCCGTTGAGCTACCCCGAAACGGTGTTGTTCATCAATTATGGCAAGTCCCAGATTCTTAAATATGACCGGATCTTCCAGAATAGCATGGGTGCCGATCAGAATATTAACAGAACCGCTTATAAGTTCATCCAAAATTTTCCTCCTGGCTCCTGATTTTATAGTGCCGGTTAGCAGTTTTACCGAAACCGGCAAATCCTTCAACATCTCTGTAAAATTGGTAAAGTGCTGGTTACTCAGGATTTCTGTGGGCGCAACAAGACAACTCTGATATCCATTGTCGGCGGCTAACAACATGGTCAGGAGGGCCACCATGGTTTTGCCGCTTCCTACATCACCTTGCAAAAGACGGTTCATTTGATGTCCCGTGACTGTATCCTGTCGGATTTCTCTGATTACCCGCTTTTGTGCAGCCGTAAGTTCAAATGGCAGTGCTTTCGAGTAAAAATCATTGAACAGCCGGCCAACCTGGCTGAAAAGGACACCCTGAGATTGTTTTTGGCGCTGGGTTTTTATCATACCAGTTCTAACCTGATGCAAAAACAATTCTTCAAATTTCAAACGGTAAAGAGCCCGCTGGTATGCCTGGGGACTCGCAGGAAAATGGATGGACTGGAAAGCCTGATAACGGGAAATTAATTCAAGGCGCCCCAGGATACCGGGTGGTATGAATTCGGGCAAATCTCTTTCCACTATCTGAGAAAGCAGTTGCCGCGTAAGTTTGGCAATTTGCCGACCACCTAATGACCTGGCCTTTAATTTTTCCGTACTGGGATAAATAGGTTGCAGAGGAGAAACATCCCCTTTTATTTCATCAAATCCTTCAATTTCAGGATGGGTCAATTGAACCTCACCATTATAAAATCCGACTCTGCCATATACACGGTATCTGAATCCCGGATTCAGATTTTTTTCCATCCAGTTGATTCCCTGAAACCAAACGAGTTGAAGCGTACCGGTTGCATCTTTGAGGGTAGTAACCAGTCTTTTGGATTTTCCCGTTCCCACCAGTTGTAAAGATCCCAGCCAGCCAGCTACCTGGATAAATTCGGTTGATGCGCTAATTTCTATTATGGAAGCTACATGGGATTTGTCTATATGGCGGTAAGGATATAATTCAAGCAGATCACGGAACTTGTCGATACCAAGTTCTTTGCGTAAAAGCATTCCCCGAAGGGGACCTACACCCTTCAGGTACTCAATCGGGCTCGCTAATATCTCCGGGGAAGTCCAGTTCATGAAGGAAAACAAATTTATACCAATTCTGCTTTCCAGTTTCATCCTCACTTTGCTGAAAACGGATTATGGTTGTATATTAACATCATTTATCCCCGAATGAAAGATTACATCAAGTTGTTAAGGCCAAAAGACTGGGCCAAAAATCTTTTTTTATTAGTTCCCTCTTTTTTTGCAGGACAGTTTTTTGTTTCAGACCATTTGCCGCAGTTACTGGAAGGCATAGTTGCCTTTTGTTTTTTTTCCTCGGGAATTTATATCATTAATGATTACCGGGATATCGAAGACGACCGAAAGCATCCGGTAAAAAAAAGCCGTCCTCTGGCAGCGGGGATCGTGAAAAAGCCGATTGTGGTCTTGATGTGCATCTTCTCACTGACTTTTGGATCTCTTATGGGCTGGCTGGCCGATGCGGATGGCCTTTTCCTGCTTATACTAGTGATATATTTTTTTATCAGCCTATGTTATTCGCTTGGCCTCAAAAACATCGCTATCCTCGACATAATGATACTGGCGACAGGATTCGTGCTCAGGGTTATGGGCGGTGCGGTTATATCCCGGGTAGAAACCTCCGAATGGCTGATCATCATGACTTTTTTACTGGCTCTTTTTATGGCTATCGCCAAGAGAAGGGATGATCTCCTGCTGAAAACTATAACGGATACAGACATGCGTAAATCCGTTTCCGGCTATAACCTGGATTTTCTAAATATCCTTCTTGGTTTATCCAGTGCAATCATCATTGTGGCTTATATTAATTATACCGTTTCGCCCCTGACGATTCAGCGGCTGGGGACCAGGCATTTGTATTATTCCGGTCTGTTCGTTATTGCCGGTCTGATGCGTTATCTGCAAATTACTTTTGTGCTTAAAAAATCGGGCTCACCTACAGAAATTCTGTTCAGGGACATTTTCATGCAGATCATCCTCGTATTATGGATACTGAGTGTCTACGTGATTTTATATTTACGGGATACATCATATTTTATTAAATGAAAAAGCGAATCGCCAACTGGGGAAATTATCCAGTGATAAATGCCTTCGAACAGTCATTTGTTTTTGCCGAGCAGCTCCGGGAACTTGTTTGTGGTGATCAGCATTTTATTCCCAGAGGCAATGGCCGAAGCTATGGAGATGCATCTTTGGCAGACCGGGTCATATCCACTTTGAAATTTGACAAGATAATATCGTTTGACAAATCCGAAGGAATTTTCGAATGTCAGAGCGGTCTCCTGCTTGATCAGATACTCGAGGTTACAGTGCCCGAAGGATGGTTTCTTCCCGTTGTGCCGGGGACGAAATTCATCACGGTTGGAGGCGCAGTGGCCAGTGATATTCACGGGAAAAATCATCCTGTTGACGGCTCCTTTTCTAATCATGTCCTGGAAATGGATGTTGTCCTGGCATCTGGAGAAATCATAACCTGTTCACCCCAAATAAAATGCGATTTGTTTGAGTCCACATTTGGAGGAATGGGATTAACAGGGGTAGTCAGCCGGGTAAAATTCAATTTGAAAAAAATAGAGTCTTCCTTTATCCGGAAAAGACAAATCAAAGCCGGAAACCTGGAAGAATTATTGAACCTGGTAAACAAGCACCGAGATTACACTTATTCAGTTGCCTGGATCGATTGCCTTGCGAAAGGACCTCATTTTGGGCGAGGAATTCTGACTCTCGGTGAACATGCAGGAGTCAATGAACTAGACGAAAGGAAAAAGACAAATCCACTGCAGCTGCCTTTAAAAAAGCAAATCAATTTACCATTTGTGCCTCCAGTCCGGCTGTTGAATGAATACAGCGTAAAAGCATTTAATTTTCTGTATTATACAAGTCTCTATAAAAAGGAAACAAATGAGCTGACCAGCTACGAACATTTTTTCTTTCCGCTGGACACGGTTCGTTACTGGAACCGATGGTATGGTAAAAATGGGTTTATACAATATCAGTTTGTACTTCCGCCGGATAGGACTCAGGCATTGATTGAAATCCTGAATCAAGTTAGCCGGAAAGGACAGGTATCCTTCCTGGCTATATTGAAAACATTGGGAAAACAAGATGGTATTATATCATTCCCACGGGAAGGTCTTACTCTTGCTCTTGACTTTCCCATCAAGGCCGGCCTGCTGGAATTCCTGGATGAACTCGACCAGATCGTAACTCACAATGGCGGACGACTTTATTTATCGAAGGACGCCCGTATGAAACCTGAAATCCTCCAGTCAGGTTACCCCCGGTTAAACATATTCAGGGAGATTATACAGAAATACGATCCCGGAAGAAAGATTCATTCGATGCTGTCAGACAGATTACATTTAACAACCAATTAATTTTATGCCAACCGTTCTCATTCTCGGAGCCACATCTGATATAGGGATTGCACTGGCAAAAAAATGGGCGCTCAATAAATTTGATGTTATACTAGCTGCAAGGAGGCCCGAACTGCTGGATGCATTGGAATCGGATATCCGTGTTCGTTATGGAGTAAACTGTACCTCCAGGGTATTCGATGCTGTTGAATATGATTCGCATAGGCATTTTTTCGATTCACTTCAGCCCAAACCCGATGTCAGCATTTGTGTATTTGGAATCATGGACGATGAAGACCAGGCATATAGCGACTGGCGCTTAACGGAAAGGATGATTAATACCAATTTTACCGGTGCTGTTTCGATTTTAAATGTCATTTCAAAATACTATATCTACCAAAAAAAAGGAACAATCATCGGGATCAGCTCTGTTTCCGGCGACCGGGGCCGCTCAGGCAAACTCATATATTCCAGCTCTAAAGCTGCATTTACTGTTTACCTGAGTGGACTAAGGAATAAATGTTTTAGAGAACAAGTACACGTCATGACCATACAGCCCGGGTATGTGTATACAAAAATGACTGAAAACCAACCAATGCCTAAATTTCTAACTTCTACTCCCGGGAAGGTTGCAGACAATATTTTTAATGCGTACCTTAAAAAAAAGAATATAGTTTATGTCAGATGGTTCTGGAAGTATATTATGCTGCTCATACAAAGTATTCCCGAGTTTCAGTTTAAAAAAATGAAATGGTAAGCGGAAAGAAAATTGCTTTTATGGATTTTGACGGGACGATTACTAAAAAAGACAGTTTGCTGGAATTTATAAAATTTCAAAAGGGGAAGCTTGCTTTTTATACGGGGTTCCTGTTAAACCTGCACTGGCTGGTTGGCTATTTGTTAAAACTGGTACCGAGTGATCGGGCGAAACAAAAAGTATTGAATTATTTTTTTTCAGGCCTCGAGCAAAATCTCTTTCAGGAGAAATGTGATTTATTTGCTCAGAATATTCTTCCGGGAATGATACGACCATCTGCCCTGGCCGAAATTGAAGATCTCCGTCACCATAATTTCGAAATTGTTGTTGTGTCCGCCTCAGCCGAAAACTGGATCATAAAATGGACTAATCAACTTTCCCTAAAATTAATAGCAACCCGACTGGAGGTGAAAAACGGGAAAATTACAGGAGGAATTGAAGGTATGAATTGCCGGGGTCAGCAAAAAGTGGTTTGTATATTAGAGCAGTGGAACCTCGATGAATACAATGAGATTTATGCTTATGGAAATTCACCGGATGATAAACCCATGTTGGCTCTGGCCACAAAATCTTTTTACAAGCCTTTCAGAAATATATGAAGACGGTATATATATTTATTCATATTGTGAGCTGGCTGGTATTTATTTATTTTGCAGCGAATACGTTGTACCTTTTTGTAATAGCACTCTGCGGTCGGTTAATAAAGGGCAGGAGATACAACAGGCAATTGGTTAAAAACCGGATTGCCATTCTTATTCCATGTATTCGGGAAGACCGGATCATCGTGGATACTGCATTTCAGGCAAAGACCCATGACTATCCTGAATCCCGGTTTACCGTGACAGTAATAGCCGATAAACTGAAACCCGAAACCATTACTGAACTAAGAGAAATACCCGTGAATGTAATCGAGGTGAATCTAAGTATGAAATCACGTTCCCTCCATGTTGCACTTGAATCTCTAAACGTGGCCAATTCCGATATTGTTATGATCCTGGATGCAGATAATATTATGGCTCCGGGTTGTCTGGAAAAAGTAAACGCGGCATTTCACGCAGGATTCGAAGCGGTTCAATGCCACCGTACGGCGAAAAATAAAAATACAGCTGTGGCCCTGCTCGATGCGATGAGTGAGGAAATAAATATTAATCTCTTCCGGCGTGGACCTTCGCTGGCAGGGTTGTCTGCTGCTCCAATCGGTTCCGGCATGGCCTTTAAGACGGCGCTGGTCCGGGAGATATTCTCAACGCGGTTGATACTTGAAAATCCAGCTGAAGACAGGGAAATTGATATGCAACTGATGCAGCGCCAAATCAAGATGGAATTCCTGGATGATGCACTAGTATATGACGAAAAAGTAACCAACGCTGGTATATTTGAAAAACAACGGGTACGCTGGCTGGAAGCGCAGGTCAATCATGTAAGACGATTTTTTGATACGGACATGAAAAAAGCGCAGAAAACAACACTTTTTTACAATAAGTTTTTTCAGAATTTATTACTGCCGCGGGTTCTTACCCTGTTAGTTTTTTGTTTTCTTATCGTTTCGATTATTATTCAGAATATATTTAGCCTGCCACTGCTACAACCCAACCCTTCCGTATGGATCGGCATGATGGGCCTGTATTACCTGACTTTAATTATATCAATTCCGCGCAGCTTTTATAGCATGCAAACCTTGGCTGCGCTGAGCCGGGTGCCTTTGCTTATGTTCACCATGATTCGTGCTGTACTTCAAATTAAAAAAAGGCGTAGAGAATTTATCCACACACCAAAATCATTTACTTCGGAAGGGAAGTAGCAGTAAATTTTATTGTGCTGATTTACTGGAATGAATGAGGTTATAGCCGATACCTTTCAGAAACCATTTCAATTGGGAAAATTGATGATTTTTCAGATAACTGAAAACTGCTTTGGGTAAACTGAAAAAAATAAAGAAAAACATAAAGATAGCAAGGTGAAAGGGGTCGCTGTTTCGACGCATATATAAAATCCGGTTTCTGGTATGGTAATAGGCCTTCATGTTATTTTCCTTGCCCACGGTTTTTGATTCCTTGTGGTAGATGATCGCTTTCGATTGATACCAAATCAAAAATCCCGCTTTTTGTATTCGCGCTGACCAATCCCACTCTTCATAATAAAGAAAAAATTTTTCCGGGAACATGCCTGTTTTTTCAATTATTTCCTTTTTTACCATCATTGCACAACCATGCGCACCATAAGTGATGCCTGACTTATCATACTGGCCGTTATCCATCTGCTGGTCCCCGATGGAAGATGTCCTGCCCGTCAATCGATTCATAGGACGGAAACCGGCATACTGTATAATCTCCGGGTCCTCGAAATATTTAATCTTGGGACACACAACACCAATGGCAGGATTGTCAAAAAATGGAGCAATGAGGTCATCAATAATAGTCGGAGTAAGCTCGGTGTCGTTATTAACTATAAAAATAAAATCACCTTTTGATTGGCGCATTCCCCAATTATTTCCTCCGGCAAAACCCAGGTTTTTGCTACTTAACAGCAATCGCGTATTAGGGTAGGCCCCAGGGTCAAATACCGTGGATGGATTTACCTGGGATCCCATATCACAAACCAGAATTTCGTAATGCGGGTAAATAAGTTTTTTACTGGACTCCAGAAATGAAACAGTTACCGAAGCCTGATCATAATTCAGTGTAATTATGGAAACCAAAGGAAGTTTATCTCCGAAAGCTTTCATTTCGGGAAGATAGTACGGAAACTGGACCTTTAAATGCTATGCGCTTGATTTTTGAATAATCGCAGAAGGCGTGTTGGCCATGATCCAGAGATCGTAAATGAAGTTATAATTATTGGCATAGTCGATGTCCAGGCTTATCCGTTCTTCAACTGACATATCCTCGCGTCCTCGTTTCTTAATCTGCCACAAACCGGTCATGCCGGCAGGTGCGAGAAAACGTTGGGCACACTGGTCAGTTGTAAGCTTAGCTGCTTCATAAAGCGGTAGCGGACGATTTCCCACAAGGGACATATCGCCCAATAATACATTCAGCAGTTGTGGCAATTCATCCAGGCTGGTATTTCGCAGAAATTCTCCGATCCGCGTAATGCGGGGATCGTTATTAATTTTAAAGAAGGAAGGATCGTTCGACTCAGATTCGGCATATTGATTCAGATGAGAAAGCTCCTTTATGCGATTGTCTGCACCGGCAAGCATCGTTCTGAATTTGTAGAAATTAAATATTTTATAACCACGTCCGGCTCTTTTGGAAATATATAAAATAGGTCCTTTTGATTCGACCCGGATCGCAATGGCAATCAGTATAAAAACAGGGCTTAAAAGTAATAGTGCTGTCAGCGAAACCAAAATATCAAAACTGCGTTTTAATATACTGTGGAAATTAACGGATGGAACTACCTGCGACTCATCTTCTTTGAGAGTAGCGTTCATTTCAAGAGCCTTCGACTTTACTTTATTTAAAAAACGCACTTTGTTTACAAGAGAATTTTGATCTGCATCATCTATTTGCAAGATATCGTCGGCCAACATATGTTTCTTATAGAGACCCATTTCCATTTCACTAAGATTAGTAGAATCCATGATGAACGGAATTGTGGCGAAGAGCGGATTTCCCTTAAGAAACTGTACAAAGCTTTTTACAGCCGCAAAATCAAAACTCGATTCACAGAAAATTATTTCGGGTAATGTATTTTTTTCCTGTTCTGTTGTGCGTTTTAATTCGGCTCTTGCATTGGCTATACTGTCGGAAGCATAACCACGTTTGAAAAGTCGTACCAGCTTTTCAATATTAGAGGGATTCTTGCCCAGGTAATAAAATCCGCTATGAATAACCGCAGAACTTGCGCTTTCTTCTTTTGAACGAATGCTATACCTAACAAAAGTTCTCGCTTTGTAGGCTGTTTTAGGTAAAAATGTAAAATCCATAGTTAGGCTTAGGTTTATTTTCAAGAATACACAACATGATTAAACTGCTTTCATTGGGTAATAGGTATCGAACGATTTATTATCTATTAACTGTTGCACTGCATTGACCAAATCCACCGGGTTGAATGGCTTCATAAAATAATTCTGAACCTGGAAGGATCTGCACTTTTCTTCCGTTTCTGTAACACCCAGTCCTGATAAAACCATCACCGGAATATTTTTATAGATTCCACTTGTTTTCAATTGCTGTATCAACTCCCAGTTCTCCAGGTCAGGTAACTGTGGATCTGCGATGATCAGATTGGGAAAATTTCTCCTCGATAACCAGTGCATCGCCGAACAACCGTCTGGCACTGTAATCACCTGATAAGTCTTTCCGAGTACCGTCTGAAGCAAAAACCTAATCGCTTTACTATCATCTACCGCTAAAATTTGCTTTTTCATGGGGAAAAGTCGTTGATTAATTTGACTCGGTTCCTCAGTGGGTTGGGATTCTGGTTATACAAAGGAATTGGTATCAAAGGTTAGGCCTCAGATATGGATGAAATATTATAATTAAAAAGTATTGAATCAGCAATCGAGGGGATTTCAAGGATAGATGGCTGATTGTCGCCTAACAGATTGGGATTGGAGGGATTCAGAGGAATTGAACGAGTGGCTAGAAATTCTACGATAAAAGTAAGTATTTTTTCCAAAGATCCAAATTATGAATCTTTTTTTTTGGACAAAATGGATTACCAAATTGTGAATTTAACCGGTTTTGGAGCCTGGGCTATCGCTTAGCCTTTTCCCAGACCGAGGATTGTTTGTTTCTGAGGAACCTGTAAAAGCCCAGAAACACTGACAAATTCATGAATAAGAAGTAATAAGGAACATAGAGAACTTTCATTTTCCGATGCATATTTGCAAAAACCCAGCCGTAAAAAGCCATTGCATAAAATACGGTCTGACACAGGAAAACTACGGTGTAAAATCCCCCCGAATTGGTATTTACCAGAACCGCATTTGTGAAGAAACAGATAATCAGACAAACTGGACAAAGAGTCCAACGGAGAATTCTGTGTGAGACAAACTGAAAGGCCAAAATGGGGAAACGAAAAACATTAAACAGGCCTTTTAATATTTGCATCGCCTGAAAGGCTCCTGCAGCGATCCGGACCTTGCGTTTTTGCTCTTCCTGCATGGAAATTGAAGCAGATTCGAGTGCATATGCCTTTGGCTCATATCTGATAACAAACCCTGCCATGCAGATCTGTAAAGACAACACAAAATCTTCGATGATTGTATCTTCAGCTGCTTCCTGATACAACGAAGTCCTTAAAGAAAATAATTCTCCAGCCGCACCTACCACCGAATATAACGCCGAATCCAGCTTTTTAAGTTGGGATTCATATCGCCAGTAAAAACCTTCCCCGGAGGCAGCTGCGTAATCCTTTCTTTTATTCACAATCTTTTTCTCTCCGGCAACTCCCCCCACCCGTGCATCAGTGTAATGCTTTACAATTTCCTGTACGGCTTCAGAATTTAGCTGCGTATTGGAATCACTGAAGATCACAAAAGGAGTATCTACAAATTTCATAGCCCGGTTCAAGGCTCCTGCTTTTCCCTTTCGTTCCGATTGATGGAGCAAACGAATTTGACTAAATCTGCCAACAATTTCCGGAGTTTCATCTGTCGAGCCATCTGTGACAAATATCCAATGGAGTTTACCGGAAGGGTATTTGAGATTCAGACTGTTTACGATTTTATTTTCGATGAGACCGGCCTCGTTATAAGCCGCAACGACCAATGTGATTTCGGGTTCAAATACCACTGGTTGATAGATATCCTTCCGACTGGAAAATAGATGTTTTAATGTCACCAGCAACCAAATGACTATTCCATATCCGACATAACTGTAGAAAACAATAGATAAACTAAAAAAGAATAAAATTTTCACCATATTCAGTCATTGGCAGGCCGCTAATTTAGAAGATTCGGCGGAAGAGCAGCTAGTTAAAAAATCAAATTCATGGAATTTCATTTCCGGATTACATATACAGGATTAGACTTTCCAAGCAGTTTTGATTTCTGGAATATATTATTATTTTAGTCATTTTGGCTATCATAACCAACTGATTGCCTGAGTACAAAAGCTTTGACCGGTCTCTACGGATTTGTAACCTGCATAAATTTGTTTTTCAGGTGACCAGGAATCCTTACTAAAACTAATAGATTGCGGACGGGAAATCATGGTTTTGAAAAAAAAGAGAGTAGTCCGGATACCGGATTCTTCCAATATGACCGCACACCGATTTATCAAAAACAGGGATATCATCTTATTCAGTCTCCAGCCTTGGAATTCGCAAATAGCGTTTAATCTGAAGGATTTGGCGTATGAGCTTGCCCGTTATAATAGGGTATTATTCATCGATCGGGCAAATGACCGGAAAACAGTACTAAAGTCCAAGTTCTCCGTAAAACAGTTTGATTCCGAGATGCCGAAGTCTCTGGAATCCGTCGGTAATGATTTCTGGGTATTTCATCCTAAGTCCCTGATGGAATCGGGTAACTGGTCACCCAATTACAAACTTTTTGATTTTTTCAATCGGATCAATAACAAGAGACTGGCTCTGGAAATTAAATCTGTGATTCAAAAATTGGCATTCAACGATATTTTATTTATAAATGATAATGATTTTTTTCGGGGACTATATTTGAAAGCTCTTCTTCCCATCAGTGCATATATTTTTTATCTCCGGGATTTTTTAACCACGCAGCCCTATTTTAAAAAGTTCGGGCCGCGCTGTGAAAAAGAGATAATTGCTAAGGCCGACCTGGTGGTAGCTAATTCACTCTGGCTGGCTGAATATGCAGGCAGGTGGAATCTACGGACTGCGTATATCGGCCAGGGTTGTAATCTGAGCTCCTTTACTCGGAATCTGCTCCCGGAACCCCCTGATCTGAAGTCTGTCCCGAAGCCTATTATAGGCTATTTCGGGGCAATTACAGGTATGCGCCTGGACGAAGCCCTCCTTTTGCATATTGCAGCCTCGATGCCTGAAATGAGCCTGGTACTCGTTGGTCCGGTAGACGAACAATTCGAAAAAAGCAGACTTCGGTTACTGAACAATGTATTTTTTCTGGGTGTTAAAAATCCGGAACAATCAGCAAATTATATAAGGCATTTTACTGTTTGTATAAATCCCCAGCTGGTAAATCAGCTAACTATTGGTAATTATCCTCGAAAAATTGATGAATACCTGGCAGCAGGCAAGCCGGTTATTGCGACAGAGACTAAGGCAATGGATATGTTTCGTCAGCAAGTGATTCTATGCAACACAATGGCGGAATATGTGACGGCTATCCGTAAGGCAATTGATGACCCGTTTTTTGCATCTGAAGAAGCGAACAGAAAGCGGGTGGAATTTGCGTCTACTCATAGCTGGGAGAATGTATCAGGAGCACTCGGAGAAGCCTGCTTTAGAATGATAAAAAATTATAGAGCAGAATCTTGAACTGACCAGGGACAGTAAGGGTAGATTTCTGATGAATCTGTAAAATCTGATCAATCTGTCTAATTTTTTGAACCTTGTACCCAGAGTACGTACTTAGTTTACCGATTTGCTCGTTAAATAGGATAGAGGTTTTCTGACGTATGCAGAACGAAGATTAACACGTTGGAATTAAGCGGGCTAAATACGATATTTGGAGTCTAAGTCCGGGAAATGGTCTTAAAATGGCTTCCAGGGGCAAATGCCGGGCTTTTTGTACCTTTGGAAAAATTTGGTATATTGTATCTCTGGAACCTTATCCAGTAAACTATGAGGCTTTTTTACCTTGTCCTCCTTATGTTGATTTTTTCAACGGCTGGCGTCAGTGCTCAAAGCCGCCTTGGGGTTTTTTCGGATAACGGAAATACCGCAACAGTTCGGTTTTATCCAAACCCCGCCACTTCCTTCATCACATTTGAAGATTTTGCAAAAAAATACGACAAGAATTACACGATCCAACTTTTTAACTTCCTCGGGAAAAAAGTATATGAATTCTCACTGGCTGATCAGAAAAATATCGTAAACCTTTCAGATTTTTTCCGGGGTATTTACATTTTCCAGCTCCGCGACCCAAGCGGAAAAATTGTTGAAAGCGGGAAGTTTCAGGTGAACAAATAATTTAGAAAAAATAGGAAATATAACGGAAGCCGGAATTATAAAAAATTTGCAGGTCGGTATTTTTTGTTGTTGATGCAGGCTGACATCCTCATTGAGTGATTATTTTTATCGACTGAATTGAAGCATTTACATTTCTAACACTTATTACATTTCCCAAATCCTCTACTTTAATCGGACACTTCCGCTATCAAAAATTTCAGATAGTGGGTGTTCTCCAGTCCCCAGGCGATGGGATGATCAGCTGACTGTGTCTGGTATACAACCTGTCTTATTTTCTTGCCGGCATCCCGGGCTGCGGATCGGATGGTATCGAGAAATGCATCCGGTGAAACCAGATTGGTACAGCTGGACGTCACCAGAAATCCACCGGAGCGAAGCAGTTTCATGCCCCGGAGATTGATTTCCTTGTATCCGCTTAGTGCCTTACCGATATTTTCCCGACTCTTGGTAAAAGCGGGTGGGTCCAGCATAACAACATCGAAATTTTTGTTTTCCCGGCTCCATTTTTTCAACACATCAAAGGCATTCACCACTTCAAACCGGACCCTGTCTTCGAGTCCGTTAAGTTTCGCATTCCGTTGCGCCTGCAGAACAGCATTTTCTGAAATGTCCAGTCCCAGAACCGATTTAGCTCCATAATAGCCGGCATGCAATTCGAAGCTTCCGGTATAACTGAACGCACCAAGAACTTCAGCATTTTTTACAATATGCTGAATCGCCCGCCTGTTATCCTGCTGATCAAGAAAATAGCCGGTCTTCTGACCGTTTTCCAAATCGACCTCAAAACGGATTCCATTTTCCTGAATAATAATTTTCGGGTCAAAGGGTTTAGACAAAAAACCCTTTTGCTGCACCATTCCTTCCAATTCCCGTACGGGAACATCGTTTCGCTCATAAATTTTTTCACTCTTGAAAATATCTTCCAGAGCAGCAATGATGGCAGGTTTCCATACATCCATTCCCAAGGCAAGGGTCTGGACGACAAAATATTCACCAAATTTATCGATGATGAGGGCTGGTAATCCGTCGGCCTCCCCAAAGACAAGCCGGCAGTTTTCACAGTAGCCTAATTTTTTGCGGTATTCCCAGGCATTTTCTATCCGTTTATGGAAAAACCGAGCATCAATGACTTCCTCCTCTTTTCTGGTGAGCAGTCGGATTGCAATCTGTGATTTTGGGTTAATAAAACCCTTGCCGATGAATTTTTTATTACTGTTAAAAACGGTTACAATTTCTCCTGGTCTCACCGTTTCCTCTGTTTCAGCTATTTCATTTCCGAAAATCCATGGATGTCCGTTTTCAATACGTAGTCCGATTCGTTTCTTCAGAATTACAGGAATCATGGCGTAAAAGTAGCGAGGCAAGGCCAGTCTGAAGGGAGACAATTTGTCTCAAATCAGCAGTTGGCAAAATAATTGACAAGCTTACCTTTGCCAGAATTTCCAGTATATGCACATGAATACAGAAAATATTTCAGAAGAAAACGGCTTTGAAGCTGTAAGTGGCAGAGAATCAACGGTTGACATTAATACCGATGAAAATGTTGCAGGCACGAACAATTTAAGCCAGACCCTGGAAGAGGATGACCTGGTGGAGAAGCTGAATGCGGATTTGCAGGAACAGAAAGACAAATACTTGCGTTTACTTGCTGAATTTGAAAATTACAAACGACGCAGTGCCCGGGAACGCGTTGAATTGAGTCAAACTGCCGGAAAAGAAATCATTATATCCCTGCTGGATGTGCTGGATGACTGTGACCGGGCTGAGAAACAACTTCAGGAAGATAAATCCAATAAGGACCTCAGCGGTGTGCTCCTGGTATTTAATAAATTACGTAATGTTCTGCAAAACAGGGGATTAAAACCAATGGAAAGTCTGCATTCAGAATTTGATGTGGAAAAACATGAAGCGATCAGTGAAGTGCCGGCACCTTCAGCAGATCTCAAGGGTAAAGTTGTGGCTGAAGTAATGAAAGGCTACTATTTGAATGATAAAATTATCCGGTTCGCGAAAGTGATCGTTGGAAAATGAACAAAATCTGAATGAAAAGGGACTATTACGAAATACTGGGCATTGCTAAAACTGCTTCCGGAGATGAAATAAAAAAATCTTACCGCAAAGTAGCCATGCAGTATCATCCCGATCGCAATCCGGGTGACAAATCAGCGGAAGAAAAATTTAAAGAAGCGGCCGAAGCGTATGAAGTTTTGAGCGATAGCGACAAGCGCGCCCAATATGATCGTTATGGGCATGCGGCATTAAATAATGGCCGTGGCGGGTTCAGTGGCGGTGGCATGAACATGGAAGACATTTTCAGCCAGTTTGGTGATGTTTTCGGGGAGGATATTTTCGGAAGCTTTTTCGGAGGACGCAGGGGCGGTGGCGGGAACTCCCGTTCACACGGTATTCGTGGATCAAATCTGCGGATAAAAATCAAACTCAGTTATGAAGAGATCGCCAAAGGTGTCAATAAAAACATCAAGGTAAAAAAACATGTAACCTGTTCAACCTGTCATGGGAGTGGCGCTAAAGATAAAGCCAGTGTGCAAACCTGTGGTACCTGTGGAGGAAGTGGTCAGGTAAGGAGGGTTAGCAATACCTTCCTGGGTCAAATGCAGACTGTTACCACTTGCCCCAATTGTAATGGAGAGGGAACTACCATCACGGCTAAATGCGTTTCCTGTAAGGGTGAAGGGCGGGTATTTGGGGAAGAGGTTGTAAGTATCGATATTCCGGCCGGTGTTCAGGAAGGAATGCAGTTAAGTGTTTCCGGAAAAGGAAACGCCGGAGAAAGAGGAGGGTCGCCCGGTGATCTGATCATTTTGATTGAAGAAGAAACCCATCCGGAATTGCAGCGGGACGGGCTAAACGTGGCCTTTGATTTACATATCTCTTTTACTGACGCAGTATTTGGGATCCATGTGGAAGTTCCCACGATCGATGGAAAAGCTAAGATCCGCATTCCCGCCGGCACACAAAGTGGAAAAATTTTCAGGCTGAAGGGGAAAGGTTTTCCTTCAGTTAATTCTTATGAAAAAGGCGATCAGCTGATTCATGTAAATGTATGGACCCCACAGCAGGTTTCAGTTGAAGAAAAAGCAGCGTTGGAAAAACTGGGAGTGTCTCCCAACTTTCAACCGAAGCCTGATAAAAACGAGAAAAGTTTTTTTGATAAGGTAAAAGAAATGTTCAGCTAATCGGAAATCTTAAAGCGGTTAGAGAGCAGGATAGTTCCATCCGTCGCTTAATAATTAATAAAAGCATTTATTTAAAAACGGGGGCAGAGAATTCTGTTCTTAGCCGAATTTTCCCTATCAAGAAAACCGGTATAAGATATTGAAATTTCAAATCCTCCCTGACCCTGGCTCACGGTATTCAGCGTTGAAATATTTACATCATAACTAAGAGCCATCGAAAGGGGAAGCATATCCAGTTTTACCACGGGGATAAAAGCATCGTTTACTCTTAAATAGGCACCAATTCCCAGCATATACCTGGGGTCATCTGTAAATTCACCCAGATTGTAACCATACATAACACCGCCGATGATTTCACGGGCCACACCCTGGTTGGAAAAATCTCCCTGTACAGTAATCGATGATTTTTCGTCAAGGATAAATTTTGCACCTCCTGAATATACCCACTTAGGTTGTAACTCAACCGCTGTATTCTGATAAAAAGAATTCATCGGTCGGTTCAAATGATGGTATGCCACACCAAGATAAAGACTGTTTTGCTGGTTCTCACCGAAACTGCTGTTATAGCTTACACCCACACTGGCATCCCAATAGTGAATATCGGGCGAAGGAAAAGTTTCACCTGTAGCCAGGGACGGATTAAATGCTGCCCCATCGAACTGGCTATTCGTAGTAATTTTTGAAACATCAATTCTTTTTTCGACATAGCCACCCATAAATCCCAGTGAGATATAACTGGAATGTGTATTCGAAAGTGATTTATTGTAATTGAGCACGGGCATAACCTGGGTAGATGTGAGTCCGGCAGTGCCTGCCTTATCGTAGAGAATCTGCAATCCCATAGTAAGGAAATCATCTGTTTGCCCTACCGGTAATTTATATTCTCCATTGAAAGAGCCTGTTCTATACGCGTTGGTAAAACTATTCCATTGATCACGATATACACCCTGGATTCGATAGTCCCCCGTAAATATTCCCGCAAGGGCCGGATTTCTTAACAACGGCGTTTCAAAGAATTGCGAAAAATGCAGGTCCTGTGCAACTGCAGTCGCGACACTGACAGCCATTACTATCAGGGTGAAACAAATTTTTTTTATAGGGGTCAGGTTTGTCATTTTCTGGTATTATCTGATCAGGGTTACGTTTCCGTGATAGGGAATAAGGGTTGCATTATCGCACAGTATCTGAATCGTATATACATAAACATCCGAGGGTGCAGGCTGTCCGTTAAAGGTTCCATCCCAGGCATCCGCACTCGAATTAGCCGCAAAATTGCTTTTCTGGAATACGATCTGTCCCCAGCGGTTATAAATAGTAATGGATGGAATCACATTCAAACCAATACCATTTATAATAAAATGGTCATTCACGCCATCACCATTTGGAGAGAATGAATTCGGAACAAAGAAGTTCGCTCCATTACAGATAACCTGAATCCGGATGCTGTCTGTTGTGGCACAACCGCCATCATTAGTTGCCGTCAGCGAATACTTTGTAGTGATCGTCGGCTTAGCCACGGGAGTTAAACAATTTGAGCAACTGAGTGTGTTGGAAGGATTCCAATCTAAAGAAACAATATTGCCGGAGGCAGTTGCATTGATCAGGTAGGTATTGCCTACATTGATCGTTGCATTCGGTATCATGTCAATAACAGGGTAATTAAATACCGTAATATCGACCGATTTGGTGTCAGAGAAACATTTTTTACTGTCATAGCCGGTCACCTGGTAATTGACGACGGCACTATTACCTGTTCCCGCTTGCGACACATCCGGAGTTGCCTTTGGATTGGCAATATTCGGATTATCCAATCCTTGAGCCGGCGTCCAGCTGTATATGGCCCCACCAGAAGCAACCAGTTGCGTACTTTGCCCCAGGCAAACTGAATCGGGCCCGCTGATATTGACAGTTACCGGCGTGTTTACCGTAACCTGAATCGTATCTTTTGCCGAGCAGAACTGTGGGCTGGTTCCCTGCACAATAAAATAGGTGCTTGATGGAACCGGGTCTGCAATCGGGTTGGGACAATTCAGACAACTTAATGAAGAACCATTCAACGGGGGAAGCCAATTATAAAGTGTTGCAGTTCTGCTAGCGTTCAGCTGAAGCGGTGTACCCAGGCATATCGTCGTATCCACTCCCGCAAATACGGAGGGAATCGGGTAGATGAATAAATGAGATGGAGGCGTTGTATCGGTCGTGTCTTTGCACCCCACCGTATTGGTGGCTATAAGTTGAACAACATATTCACCCGCCTTTGGATAACTAACGGAAGCAGGATTCTGCCCGGTTGCTGTCTGACCATTCCCGAAATCCCAGGACCAGGTAAGTGGACCGTATGGATCGGGGACGATTTCGCTTCCGGAGAAAGTCAAGATCGCAGGTTCGCATTGGGATAACATTCCGTTGATCGCTACCTGCGGTGATGCAGATACGGTAATTGGTGTAGTGTATGAACCGGTACACAGACCAAGTGTCGTTATATTCAGCGACGCAGTATATACACCAGGAGTTGCATAGAAATGTGATGGTGCCGCGTTCATACCACTGACGATGGGCGACCCGTCCCCAAAATTCCAGGTATAATTTGTAATGGCAGTTCCTGTAGATACCAGTGATGTATTGGTGAACTGGACCGTTCCGTTATCGCAGAGAATTGGATTGTCTACTATAAAGGCCGTACTGGTGATGTGATCTATTTCAATTTGATCAGTGCCGAAATGATTTACATGACAGCCGGCGGCATCAACAAGAGTAACAATCGGGATATATGCACCGGGAATTGAGTAATGATGCGTGATAGTAGGAACAGAAGTTGTATCCACAAATCCATCATTATAATTCCAGATGAAAGTAATCACATTGGAAGTCGTAACCTGGAAATTGACATCCAAAGCATCGCAGGCCGTGAGTGGAGAATAGGTAAGGGAACCGATTGGACCATCGATATGAATATGCTGGGTGGCCGTTGCAAAACATCCTCCCGGACTTTTAATTGTCAACTTTGGATCATAATCTCCGGGTAAGGTATAGATACTGCTGGGATCTGATATAATAGCCGATCCGCCATTGTCGAAATTCCAGGTATATGATTGTGCATAATGGCCGGTAAAGGTAAATTGCTCATTCAGCGGTGGGCAGGCTGAATAGCTTGAGCTCATAGTAAAAGATGCCACCGGAACATCGATATTAATCGGTGTCGGATTAGAATAAGTGCTGGTGCAATTATAAGCATCTTTGATGCTAAGACTGACGGGATAAATGCCCACAACAGGATAATTGTGTAGTGGAGGATTGGGGCCAACATAAGTTGTCCCGTCTTGGAAGTCCCATGTGTACACGGGAGTGAAGCCTCCACTGGATGTGTTTGTGAATTTGATATTGGAAGCAGGGCAATAATTCGAGTCATCTGTTATATATTTTGCCACTGGAATGGATACTGTAATATAATTGGATTTCACCAGGCTGTCTGAGCATCCATTGTTATCAGTTACTTTAAGCTTGACAGGAAAAATTCCCTGAAAGATATAATTATGCGCTGCTGGAGCCTGGCCTGTCGCTACTGAACCATCACCATAATCCCAGGACCAGGTTGTAAGTGTTGTTCCGGGAGATGGTGTACTCTGATCCTGGAATGCTGCAGTCAGCGCTCCACAGGAAATCAGGGTAGGTGTAGTGAATTGGACCGTCGGTCCGCTGACATGCATGAGATATGTGGCAGCGGCTTCTGTACAACCGTTATTATCCGTTGTGGTTAACGTAATAGTATAATCACCGGGTGTGGTATAGCTGTGGGAAGTTGCACCACTGCCGGATCCCGCCGGCGGACTACCATCTCCGAAATCAAATAAATAACTTACAACATAAGCTGGTGCTGATGTTGAAATGGGAATCACCGTATTAATACAAACCGGATTTACGGCGATATTAATCGAAGTCGTTTGATTTACGATTATTTGTTTTGTAATGGTATTGGTGCATCCGCCATTTGTTACTTTCAAAGTAACATTATAGGTCGTCGGCGGTCCGCCAGGATAAATATGAACGGGAGGATTCGGCCCCGTAGTATAATGGGCACTCCCGTCACCAAAATCCCAATCCCATGTTAGAGCGCCGGTAGAATTATCGGTGAACGTATAACTTGTTTTATTTCCGCAGGCAAAGGAATATTTGAAATCTGCCAGTGGCGGGTTAATTGTGATATAAGCAGTTTTTTTCAGGATCTGCAGACATCCGTTATTATATGCTGTAAGTGTAACATCATATGTGCCGGGCTTAGTATAGGAATGGATTGGATTCTGCGCTGTATCACTTCCACCATCTCCAAAATCCCAAGTCCACTGATTGGCCCCCCCGGTGGACTGGTCAGTAAATTGAATCGGCTGGCCAACGCACTGTGACGTTGGAACTGCAATAAACTGGGGAATGGGTTGTGTGGATCCCACTTTAACGACTCCTGTTGCAGTGGCCTGACATCCGCCGTTGGTCGTAATCGTAAGTGAAATATTGTATACGCCTGCAGCATAGGTTTGCGGAGGCGGCGTTAATCCATTAAACGTAACACCATTTCCAAAATCCCACATGTAATTTGCCACGCCGTCAACCGTAGTTACAGCAATAGTTGGTGTATATATAAAAGGAGCACAACCATAAGCCGGCGTATTCGAAAAAGTGACAACCGGTTTAACAATATTTACAAACCCAGATTGTGTAAGTGTGTGTGTGCAACCACCCGCGGAACTGGTTGTAAGACTTACTGAAAAACTTCCATAAGTAGTATATTGATGGGAGGGGTTTTTAATTGTCGATGTGGTCCCATCACCGAAATTCCATAACCAGGCTGTTGCCCCGGCTGTAAGGTCATTAAACTGGCTGGTCAACGGTGGAACGCAGCCATTCAGGTTTGTACCTGAAAAATTTGTCGTGGGGGGACCCACTACGGTAACCGTTTTCGTTGCAATACCACTACAGCCCGAAAAGCTGTTATTGAGAGTAACCGTGTAGGTTCCCGGTGTGGTATAACTGTGCTGACCGTCTCTCCTGATTTCCGTCGGAGAACCATCTCCATAGTCCCAGGTAGAACTGGTTGGTGCAGGAGACGAAGTGTTAAGAAAATTTACAGGTGTATTGATACAAACATTTCCCGCGCCCGTAAAGTCAGACAGGTTTCCACTGGCAGAAATATTAACCGAAGAACTCAGGGTGTCAGTACAACCCTGGCTGCTTGTGGCGGCCAGTTTTACCGTGTAATTTCCCGGAGTTGAATAATTATGGTTTGGAGAAGTGGAAATATCTGTCCAGGGCGGTGTACCATCACCGAAATCCCAGGCATAACTCAGGGTTGGAGGACCGGTTGTCTGATTCATAAAAGTGGCCGCGACCGGCAGGGTGCAGCTGCTGTTTAAGACAGTATTGAAATCAGGCAAAACACCGCCTGTCAGAGTAATTGCTCCGGCAACGTTTTTTACTGATGCCTTACCGGAACATCCGAAATTATTTTTTACCGCCAATATTACCGGGAAAGTACCACCATATTGATAAATATGACTGGTATTATAATTCGTTGAATCCAGGATACCATCTCCAAAATCCCAGATCCATTTTACCACATCAGGCGAAGAGGTATTTGTAAAATTTATCGTAGTGGGAAAACAGCCCGTGGATTTATCTACCGTAAAATCGGCTGAGGGCACAGCGTAAACCGTAATGGTTTTTGTTACCGGAACACTGGTACCACTGGCATTTGATGCCGTTAGTGTAATTGTATAGGTACCGGGTACATTATATTGAACAGCTGTATTTTGAATTGTTGCATTTCCGCCTGTTACGGCAGGGGGCACACCACCGAAATTCCAACTCCATGTGCTGGGAGAATTCGTGGCGGAACCATTTAACGAAACTGCGAGTGGGGCGCAACCGGAAAGGGGGGTGGCATTAATAGAGACTACCGGCACCTGCGCATAACCGCAATAAACGGCGGCCAGCAGGAAAATCGATAATAAACGTAGTTTTCTGAACAACGGATAGTGGTTTAAGGTTGATTTACATCATAGTTTACAAGGGGTAAGGGATTTTTATTCAGCATTAATCTGAAAAAAATATCACTGGGTATCCGGATTTGCAGAAGATATTCAGATGTTGGTAATATCTTTTCTACGAATTGCATAACGTTGCGGGAGGTTCAAAATTGTTTTATAAGCAAAACTGGCGCGAAAATACCAGATTTTAAGTCCACTGAAATAAGTGTTTACTACTAGTCCAGGGAGATCAAATAACTGATTATATCAGTTTTTATGGAGATTCAGGATATTAAAAGATGAATCTACGGCCGTTTTTGCAGCAACAGAATCCGTATAACTGTCTGTTATCGTCCAGGTATAGTTCAAAAGGATAATCGGGTAAGTCGCGTTGGGAAAAGTGGAAGTTATGGACTTGTTGCCGACATCCACCGACCAGGTCCCATTACTTTGTTGGCCGTAACGGGTCCCATAAACAGTATTATTCTCGTTAAACTGAAAAGAGTACCCGGAAAAGCTGTCAGTTAGGTTTTTTGTCTTGTGGTCATAATACCCTGTAATCCGCCAGGTGCCCTTAGTAACCAGAGACACGATATAGTTTTGTTCCTGCTTTTCAATAAATTTTTTACAGGAGAATGGAAAAACAAGCAGTACGAGAAAAAGGGCTATAAGAGGGGGTGGCATCTTCATGGGCTTCTCTGGATATATCTTTAAAATTCGTAAATCTTTCCATATTTGTCAAGCAAATAGTCCAGAAAATACTGCACATTCAGGGTTTCCCCCGTCGCAAATTTACAGATTTCCTCGCTATTCCAGATACGTCCGGATCCATGAATTCGTTGCCTTAACCATAGTAATAATCCGCCGGTAGCTCCCTTTTCCATTTTGCTATTCAGCAGGGGATCACTCTTAACGGCACTGGCAAAAAACTGGGCAGCATAAAAACTTCCCAGGCTATAAGTTGGGAAATATCCGAAACTTCCATGACTCCAGTGCACATCCTGAAGGCATCCCTGGCGGTCGTCCGGTACATCTACATCCAGCCATTTTTTATATTGTTCATTCCAGCAGGCCGGGATATCTGCCGTTTTTAAATCCCCCTGAATCAGCATTTTTTCTATTTCGTACCGGATCATTACATGGAAATGATAGGTTAGTTCGTCAGATTCTGTACGGATCAGGGAAGGTTTAATTTTATTTACCGCCCGGTAAAATTTTTCCTCTGTGATTTCCTGAAATGTATCCGGAAAAATCTGCAACACCCGGGGGTAATGAAATTTCCAGAATGACCTGCTTCTACCGACGTGATTTTCCCATAGGCGCGATTGGGATTCATGAATGCCCAGGGAAGCATATTCACCGGAAGGAAGTCCATATTCCGATTCGGGCAATCCCTGCTCATATAATGAATGGCCGGTTTCATGGATACAACTGAATAACATGCTGCTGAAATCATTTTCATCAATTCTTGTGGTTATTCGTACATCGAATTTATTAAAACTTGTACTGAATGGATGAGTTGAAAGATCCTGTCGCCCTGCTTCGAAATCAAATCCGAGCTCGGCAATGACTTCCATACCCAAGTCCCATTGCTTTTTTTTGTCGAAGGATTTGAAGAGAAACCTGTCGTCCGGAGGGGAAGCCTGCTGAATCTTTTCTAGAATATTCCGCAGCTTGGGCAACATATTTCCGAAAACTTTATCAATCAGATCGACGGTGCAGCCTTTTTCATATTCATCCATCAGTGCGTTATATGGATGCTTCTGATATCCAAGTAGTTCAGTTTCTTCCTTTTTTAATAAGATCAGCTCAGCAAGTTCATTTTCAAAAAGTTCAAACCGGCTTTCTTTTTTTGCCTGGTTCCAGGCATTAAAACTCCGGGATACGGTTTCACTCATTTTTCGGACAAAGGCTGGCGGATATTTTTTCTGTTTTAAATAATCTTCCCGGGTTAATGAAATATTTTTCCTTTCTGTTTCAGTCAGACTGCTGCTGCCTTCCAGAGACTCCAGCCAGGATCCAAGTTTGTCGGTCGTAATCATTTCGTGAGCCATTTCGGAAAGGGTTGCAACCTGTCGGGCGCGGAATTCTGTTCCTTTTACAGGCATATAAGTTTCCTGATCCCATTGCATAAGGGCTAGGGCAGCTTTTATGTCGGCCACCCTACGCATATGATCCCTGTAATTTTCATAAATTTCTTTGACGGCCGCTATCTTAATCATCTTCAAAAAATCTTAACTAAAATTCTGTTTTATTTCTACGGCAAGATAACAGAGATTTGCCCTAATTTTTACCATATGAACCGGAAATTTCAGTTCCTTGTTTTGTTGATCGCATTGTATTTTTCTCCAATTTTCAGCACTGCCCAGAAGATCGATTCCATGATGAAGGTGTATGCTGCAAAATTTCCGCAGGAGAAATTATACCTGCACTTTGATAAAAAGGCGTATAATCCTGGCGATCGCATCTGGTATAAGGCTTACCTGTTTTCCGGATTTGACCCCTCACCATATAGTAAAAATTTCTATGCAGAATTGTATGACGCTTATGGAAATCTTATTCTGAGGAATACCGCGCCAATTGTGGAATCCACAGCCGTAGGTAGTTTTGACCTGCCTGCATCTTTTGAGGGCACCCGAATTCATATCAAAGCATATACTACCTGGATGCTGAATTTCGATACCACTTTTGTTTTTACCAAAGATCTCCGGATAATTGGGAGCGCGAAGGACTCCTCGGCACATAGTGATATTTCACCGGTCAGCCTTCATTTTTTTCCGGAGGGTGGCGATATGATTGCAGGTATTGAAAACAATGTCGCTTTCAAAGCAGAAGACGCCTACGGACAGCCGGTAAAAGTGAATGGCATATTATATGATCAGACCGGAAAAGCCTTATTCAATTTTAATACAACCCATAACGGAATGGGTAAATTTCTGCTGGTTCCGGAAAAACAGGATGTATTTTATGCAGTCTGGAAGGAAGAGAAGGGAGTTGAACACCGGACAGACCTGCCATCAGTCCATTCTTCCGGAATAGCGTTGCGGATATTGAATGCAAATCAGAAATTGATTTTTTCTGTCTCGAGGCCTGCGGAAAGTCTGGCCAATTTACAGGTTGTCGTAATTGCCCACATGAACCAACAAATGGTTTATAAAGCCATTGTTAATCTGAAAGATGTTAATATGAGCGGCGGAAGTATACCTACCCAGGATCTCCCCACAGGTGTACTGCAGATTACTGTTTTTGATGTGAACCAGGTGCCGCTGGCAGAGCGGGTATGTTTTATCAATAATCATGAATTTAGTTTTGAAGGTAAGGTGACCCTGAGTGCGAAGAGTTTACAAAAGAGGGGAAGGAACGTGGTGGATATTGAATTAATGGATACCCTAAAATCCAATCTTTCACTCGCAATCACGGATGCGGAAGTAGATGGAAACAGGCCAGGGGATAATAACATCATTACCGGGCTGCTATTAACCGGAGACCTGCATGGAATTGTTAAAGACCCGTATTATTATTTCAGAAATAATGAGGATTCCCTGGTGCAGCAACTCGACCTGGTAATGCTTACGCATGGATGGCGACGGTTCAAATGGGATGACCTCGCAAAGGGGAAAACACCGGCAATAAAATATCCTATTGAAAACTATCTTTCCTTAAATGCTGAAGTGCTGGGCGTAGTGAGTTCAAAAATCCCGAAAGATGAAAGCCTGAATGTAATTTTTCAGGATAAGGATTCGGCGACCAATATGCTCACGGTGCCCTACGTAAATAATGGGAAATTCAGCATATCCGGACTGGTTTTCTATGATACCGCAAAAGCATACTATCAATTTAATACAAACAGAAACCTTTCAAACGAAGCAGCCGTGATAATCCGAAATGGCTTGTATGCCGGCGTAAAAAAACAAAAGCCTTTTAATATGTCCATCCCAGTCTGGTCTGCCGATGATAGCTCGCTGATCAGGAAAAGCCAGCAGGTATATGTCGAAATAGCCCGTTTACACGCCCAGGATAAAAAAGTACAGAGCCTGGCTGAAGTGACTGTACGGGCAAGAACAAAATCCGATAAGTCAAAACTGGATGAGGAATATGCTTCCGGGTTATTCAGTGGTGGAAATGCGACAATATTTGACCTGACAAACGACGTGAACGCTTTTGCCTCTATGGATATATTCAGCTATCTGCAGGGTAAAGTTGCCGGCTTACAAATTATGACGGTCGGCCCGACACCTTCCCTTTCATGGCGGGGCAGTACACCAAGTATATATTTAAATGAAATGCAGACGGATCCCGGTCAAATGAAAAATATAAACGTAGCTGATATCGCGATGGTAAAAGTATTTTCACCGGGATCGGCAGCCGGAATCAGTGGCGGAGGAGGTGGTGTGATTGCTGTATATACCAAAAAAGGAAGGGATAAAAAACCCGATCCCTCTATTAAGGGGCTGGATATGGCGCGGATACCGGGATATAATGCCGTCCGGGAATTTTATTCACCTGATTATCTGATCAACCCGGAACCGGAAACAGATGATATCAGGACCACCCTTTACTGGAATCCGTATTTGCTGGGGAGTAAAAAAGAAAGGAAATTCAATTTCACATTTTACAATAGTGATGTAACCCACCATATCAGGATCATTCTCGAGGGTATTGATGAAAACGGGAAAATCCTTCGTATTGAGAAATTGGTGGATTAGTTATTGGTTAATTCTTCGGAAATCCCGGACTGTTTTTAACTTCTTCCAGTTGTAGGGTATGCCTTTTAGAATGCGAAACCATAAAGAGAATAATCTGGTAGTCATCTACAGCTCCAACACCCGGAAATACGCTACAATGATCCCTGAGATCATCCTATGTAGTTTTGACGAATTCAATGTTTCGGTTTCTTCTGGCAACAAAAGAATCCAACGATGCCTGGAAAGAACTAAATGTTCCAACTGGTCTCAATGCTGTTTAAGGTAAGTTAAACGCTTTCAGGAAGAAAAAATGAAAAGACTTAATTTGACACCATGAAAATCAGGGACATTATCCAGGTGCTGGAATCGATGGCACCTACCGCTTATCAGGAAGATTACGACAACAGTGGATTGATTACAGGTGATATATCCCTGGAATGTTCCGGCGTTTTGGTGAGCCTTGATTGCACCGAGGAGGTTATTCTGGAAGCTATAGAAAAAAAATGCAATCTCATCGTTTCACATCACCCGCTGATTTTCCGTCCGGTGCGCCGTATAACACCTGATAACGGGACAGGCCTGGCTTTGATTACAGCCATCCGACAGAATATTACGATTTACGCAATCCATACCAACCTGGATAATATACTTTCAGGAGTAAATGCATGTATAGCGGACAAACTTGGGCTGACAAACCGTAAAATTTTGTTACCCAAAACAGAACTTCCTGAAGTTGGATCGGGGTTAATCGGTGAGTTGAAAAAAGTCCTTTCAGAGAACCAGTTACTGCAGCAGTTAAAAGAAGCTTTTGGGGTACCTGTGGTGAGGCATAGCCCGCTGACCGGAAAACCAGTCTCCCGGATTGCCCTTTGTGGTGGTGCTGGTAGTTTTTTGATTTCCAATGCATTACAGCATGGTGCAGACTTTTTCCTCAGTGCAGATATTAAATATCATGAGTTTTTTGGCGGTGAGAAGCAAATGGTAATTGCCGACATTGGTCACTTTGAAAGCGAGCAATTTACCACCAACCTGCTGCATGACGTTATCCTGAAAAAATTTCCTAACTTTGCCGTCCTTAAATCGGGTACAGTTACTAACCCGGTCAATTATTATATCTAAACTATGGCCAACGTCAAAGAATTTTCAGTAGAAGAAAAATTAGCCTCTCTGATCAGCCTTCAGAAGATTGAATCGAAACTGGATGAATATAAAGTTTTGAAAGGCGAGCTTCCAATGGAAGTGAGCGATTTGGAAGACGAAATTCAGGGACTGAATGCGAGACAAACACGAATCGAAGAAGAAATAAACGGAATTCAGGAGTTTATCAGCCAGAAGAAGCAGGCCATGAAAGACTCGGAAGAGTTGATAAAAAAATATGAAAAGCAAAGTGAAAATGTCAAGAACAGCCGCGAATTTGAAGCTATCAACAAGGAAATAGAAATGCAGCAACTGGAAGTAAAACTTTCAGAAAAGCATATCAAGGATGCGCAGGAGGAAGTAGCCGAGAAAGTAGTGCTGCTTGACAAGGCGAAGAAGACCCTTTCCACCAAGGATGCGGTACTGAAGAATAAAAAAGAAGAACTCGACAAAATTATCTCAGCGACTGAAAAAGAAGAACGCCATTTTTCAAAATTATCAGCAGAAGCCCGCGAAAAAATAGAACCCCGTTTATTGCATTCTTATGATCGTATCCGGACAAATTACCGGAATGGTCTGGCCGTAGTTCCGGTTGTACGGGATGCCTGTGGAGGTTGTTTCAATGCAATACCTCCCCAACGGCAAAGCGAAATCCGCCAGCACAAAAAGATTATCGTTTGTGAAAATTGTGGAAGGATCCTCGTCGACAATGACCTGAACGACGGAGTAGACGTGAAATAAGTTTTACCGGATGCATGCGTCGATTAACTTGCAGGATGTACCGTCCGGCTCATCTCGTATTTATTATTGCTTTTTTATTTTCTTTTCTATCGTTCCCGCCAGCCGGCCGGACACAGAATTCATTTCAGTTTGATTTTAATGCAGACTGCCGCAAAGCTTATGAGGAGATTATTAAATTAAAACTTCACACCGGGAAATTAATCCTGGAGGCGGAAAAAAAGGCGCATCCCAATAATCTCATTCCCTATTTTCTTGAAAATTATATCGATTTTTTTACACTTTACTTTAATGAGGATCCGGAGGAATTCCGTCGCAGACGGTCTTCTCTCGATCAGCGGCTCGCGATGATGAAAAAGGGCAGCCCTTCCTCCCCATTTTACCTGTACACACGATCAGTTATTTATTTTCAATGGGCTGCAGTTGATATAAAATTCGGTGAGCGCTGGGATGCTGCCTGGTCATTTCGAAGATCCTTCCTGACGGGAAAAGATAATCTGGAGAAATTCCCGGAATTTCAGCCTTCCCGGATGTTGCAAGGCTCCATGCAGGTGGCCGCGGGAACCATCCCGCCAGGATACCAGTGGCTGAGCAGTCTGCTGGGTATTCATGGAAGCATTGACGCGGGTATGCAAATTCTGGAAAACATGCTGAGCAGCCAGGATCCCTATGCGCTTATCTTTCACGATGAGGCGACATTTTATTACCTGTATCTGAAATTTTATATCCAAAACCAGCGGGATCAGGTATTTCAATATATCAGAAAGCAGAACTGGAATATGCGGAACAATCATCTGTTTGCTTACCTGGTGGCCAACCTTTCACTCAACAACCAGGATGCGTCCATAACAGAACAGATTATCAGCCAGCTCAACCGGGATCCCGGATATCTGGAAATGCCTGTTTGGGATATGCAAATGGGTTATGCTAAGGCTGATCGTCTTGATCCGGGATCCATCGTCTATATGGACCGGTATCTTAAAAATTTCAAAGGGAAATTCTATGTAAAAGACGTGTTGCAAAAAATAAGCTGGATTTATTATCTCCAGAATGAACCGGAGAAAGCGCAGGCTGCCCGTGCAAGGATCCTGGTTTCGGGGAATACCGAAACAGACGCGGACAAACAGGCATTAAAAGAAGCGGAATCGGGTCGTTGGCCTAATGTCGTTCTACTAAAGGCCCGGTTGCTCGATGATGGCGGGTACTACAGCCGGGCACTCCAGGTGTTGTCCGGTATTCAGTTGTCAACCTTTACGGATATTCAGGACCAACTGGAATACAGCTACCGTATCGGCAGGATCTATGACGCCCTGAATAGAAAATCAGAAGCAATTGCAGCCTATCAGGAAGCCATGAAACTGGGCGAAAACAGAAGAGAGTACTATGGAGCCAGGGCCGCCCTTCAAATGGGCTATATTTATGAAGACCGCGGTGACAAAAAAACCGCGCTGATCTATTTTAAAAAGGTATTGGCAATGAAATCGCACGACTATAAAAATGCACTCGATCAAAAAGCTAAAGCGGGTATAGAACGCTGTTCAGAAGGTTAGTATTTTCGCTTAATTTCAGACACTAAATATGTTACTCCATCTGGATATACAGAACTACGCGATCATCGAAGAGATTTCAATTGACTTCTCTGTTGGCCTTCAGGTGATTACCGGAGAAACCGGTGCAGGTAAATCTATAATTGCCGGCGCCCTTTCCCTCGTACTGGGTGAAAGAGCGGATACTTCCATCCTTCAGCGACGTGACCGAAAAGCCGTTGTGGAAGCGAGTTTCCGGGTTCATCATATAAAAGAAGTCGAGAAATTTCTGCAGGAAGAAGAACTTGACAGGGAACAGGAGCTGGTCTTGCGTCGTGAGATCAGCCCAAATGGAAAATCCCGGGCATTTGTAAATGACACGCCCGTTAATTTGGATCAGCTCCGCCGGTTATGCATCCTGTTGGTAGACCTACATCAGCAGTTTGATATACTTGCACTGGGCGAAGCGGGATTCCAGCTGGATGTGGTTGATGCCCTGGCCTCCAACGCCGGATTACTTGCCCGGTATCAACAGATCTTTCAACAGGTACAAGATGCCCGACAACAGCTGGAACAATTAAAATTGAAACAGGCAACTGCCGACCGGGAAAGTGATTATCATAAATTTTTATTCAATGAACTGGAAGAAGCCGGCTTGAAGGAAAATGAATTTGAGGAAGCAGAACAATTATTAAAACGCCAGACGCATTCGGAAGCGATCAAGACTGTTCTTACAGGAATTCATTATAGCCTCGAATTGTCGGATCAACCGCAGGTTCAACAACTTCGGATATTCGGTCAGCAACTGGAACCATTCCGCGATTATCATGAGAAATTTCCCGAAATACTAAAACGACTTGCCTCCCTGCATATTGAAATGCAGGACCTGGCCGGTGAAATTGATTCGGTGAATGAAGATATACAGTATGATGCGGTACAGATCGAGAAATTAAACGAACGCCTCCACACCGGCTATAAACTTTTTAAAAAGCATAATGTCATTACGACTGCTGACCTCATCCGCCTTCGTGATCAGCTTAAGAATAAATTAACTGAATCCTTGAATATTGCGGAAGAAATTAACATCCGGGAAAAGACAGTGGAATCACTGGTGAGAGAAGCAACTTTAGTCGCTCAACAATTATCGGTCAGGCGAAAAGAACAAACCGGTGGTCTGGAAGAAAAGGTAAACGGACTTCTGAAAAAAGTAGGTATGCCCAATGCTCGTATCCGCGTGATCTGCAATGCAACTGCATTAAACGATCATGGTGTGGACTACATAGAATTCTTATTTGATGCAAATAAGAGTGAACGCTTTGAGCCTCTGAAAAAAGTGGCATCCGGCGGAGAACTCAGTCGCCTCATGTTATGTATTAAATCGCTGGTGGCACAATCCATGGATATGCCAACATTACTGTTTGATGAAATAGATTCTGGTATATCCGGTGAAGCTGCCAGGCAGGTCGGAATCATCCTGATGGAACTTTCACGGAAAAGACAAGTGATCTGCATTACCCATCAGCCGCAGATAGCCGGAAAGGGAGATGCCCATCTGTATGTTTATAAAGAAATACAGGGCGACGCCGTCAAAACAAAAATCCGGTTGCTGGACAAAGAATCCAGAATTATTGCCATTGCCAAAATGCTTTCGGGTGAAAAGCCTACAGCAGCTGCCATGGAAAATGCCCGCGAACTGGTTAACTGATTCACATGCGGTCCTTCACACGGAAACTATTTAAACATCTGCTTACTTCGATTTTCATCGCGGGAATTTCTTTAATCCTGATTTTCGGAATGCTCTGTCTTTTTTTCCCTTTGCCGGATAACATAGAATATTCAACCTGTATACGGGATGGCCGGGGCGAAGTGATTCACGCATTTTTGACAAAAGACCAGCAATGGAGAATGAAAATAAGTGTTGCGGAGTTGACACCGCTGTTGAAAAATACCATTATCTGGAAAGAGGATAAATATTTCTATTTTCATCCCGGGATAAATCCGATCGCTATTTGCAAATCATTTCTTGGGAATATCCTGCATGGCAAAATCAGGTCCGGCGCATCCACGATCACAATGCAGGTGGCACGGGCACTGGAACCCAAGAAACGAACTTATTTCAATAAGATTCGGGAAATGTTCCGTGCGGGACAACTGGAGTTAAAATATTCTAAGGAAGAAATTTTGGAGCTCTACCTCAGCCTTGTTCCTTATGGCGGAAATATTCAGGGCGTACAGGCAGCATCGCTTTTTTATTTTAGAAAAAACCCGGATCACCTTTCACTGGCAGAGATAGTTGCATTGTCCATTATTCCCAACCATCCTTCTACGCTTGTAATCGGAAAAGCGAATGATCGGATTATTGCAGCCAGGAATTACTGGCTGAAAAAATTTGCACGCGAAAAACTTTTTGCTGCCAAAGAAATCGAAGATGCCCTCCGGGAACCCCTGACAGCAACCCGGAAGGCTGCTCCCGCATGGATTCCCCAGTTGAGTCAGATTTTAAAAAAAACCGGCGACGAGAATATCAAAACGTTCATAGATATGAACAAACAGTTCAAACTCGAAAAACTGGTAGCGGATTATGTTCAGGCAAGCCGTCTGAAAAATATTCAAAATGCAGCGGTAATAGTAATAAACAATCATACTCACCGGGTGGAGGCTTACCTGGGTTCAGCTGATTTCCATGATACAGTCGACGCGGGTGAAGTAAATGGTGCTTCCGCTATCCGACAGCCGGGATCAACACTTAAGCCCCTGCTCTATGGTCTTTGCATGGACGAAGGACTGATCACCCCGCGGCAGGTAATCAATGACGTGGCGGTAAACTACCAGGGATACGCACCCGAAAATTTTGACCGTAAATTCAATGGGTACGTGAGTATGGAATATGCCCTTGAACATTCTCTGAATATCCCCGCCGTAAGAAGCCTGAAACTACTCGGGAAAGACCGTCTTGTACAGGCTTTGGCAGCATGCGGATTTGAATCCGTAAAAAAGAATCAGTCTAAATTGGGCCTTTCCATGATCCTTGGCGGATGCGGCGCCAGCTTGGAACAGCTGACTGCACTGTACAGCATCTTTGCCTGTCAGGGACTTTTTTATAAGCCTTTATTTCAACAAAATGAAAGTCCCGCAGCACCTAAACAGGTACTGAGTTCCGCCTCGGTATATATGATTAATGAAATACTGAGCAAAATAAACCGGCCGGATTTTCCACTAAACTGGCAAAGCACGGCTCATCTGCCTAAAATCGCATGGAAAACCGGTACCTCTTATGGCAGAAGAGATGCGTGGAGCATCGGCTATAACCCGGATTATACTATCGGCGTATGGTGCGGAAATTTTTCTGCACGTGGTGTTGCTGAACTGAGCGGGGCCAACACTGCTACACCATTGCTTTTTAAAATATTCAATACGATAGATTATGATGCCGATGAACAATGGTTTGTAAAGCCCGGAACGCTGGACAGTCGTATGATTTGTGCCGAAACCGGTCTCCTGCCTGGTGAATTTTGCAGTAATCTCGTTACTGGATTTTTTATTCCTGGCGTTTCTTCTTCTAAGACCTGCACGCATCTGCAGGAAGTCATTATCTCTGCAAATGAAAAAATATCCTATTGCCGGATATGTATGCCAGTGAACGGATATAAGAAAAAATTATACCGTAGCATTCCTCTCGAAATCCAGCGTTATTATGAAGAAAACCACATTAGTTATCAGAAAATTCCGCCACACAATCCCGCCTGCGAAAAAATATTCCGGGATGAAGGTCCTGTAATCACTTCTCTTTCTACTGGTTTTGAATACCTTATCAGCAGAAAAGATCCTGAGCCACTACAATTAAGTTGTCAAAGCAGCAATGACGTAAATAAAATTTTCTGGTATATTAATAACCGGTTCTATAAATCGGCAGACGCGGGTGCCAGACAGTTTTTTATTCCAGAAGAAGGTCCGGTTAAAGTTTCCTGTACTGACGATAAAGGTCGTAACCGGGATATCTGGATCCGGGTCCGTTATGTGGATCTTTGATTAATCCGTTTTTTTAACACTTCCTGCACCGGAAATTTGCTGTGATACACTGGCATTTCCCTTATAGTTGATATTGCCCGCACCACTCACAGAGGCGTCGAGTTTTACACTTGCATATACATCGGCGCTGCCAGCCCCTGAGATCTCAATTTTGGTATTTTCAGCCAGCAAATCATAACAATATGCATGACCGGCTCCTGAAAGATCAATATCCAGGTCTTTGGCCTGGCCCTTGAGATTGATCGAACCGCTGCCTGAAATACCCGCCATGATTTTTGGCGCGTCTACTTCCATTTTTATATCACCAGCCCCGCTTGCCTGGAGCGAAAGCTCATCGGTACTTGTAATCTTGTTCTGACCGATAATGTCACTGGATCCGGATACATCAATACTCTTAAATGCGGGAGACGTAACATATATATTCAGATCGCCGGAAGGTTGGAGGTTAACACCCTGTTTTGTTTGTATCGTAATCCGGTCTCCTTCCTGTATTACTTCAATATAGCGGAGAATGTTCTCATCGCCTTCAATTTTAACCGGTTTCAGGTCTCCCTGTGCAACGTAAAGTTTGATATCCCCGCTGGCAATCACTTCCTTAAAAGCCGATACGGGCCTTTCCTCTGTTTTTACAACTCCGTTTCCATGGACTCGTTTTCCGAGAAAACGACAGGAAGTCATGCCTACAAATGCTATAAATACCAGGAAAGAAAACTTTCTCATAAAGGATTTTTTTTGATTTGAAAAGTTCGGTTTTTATCCCGGTAAGAAAAAAATATTTCATCTGGGACGCCAGGATCCGAATAAATGTTACGCGATAAGACCCAAATCAACGAATTACGGCAAAAAAAAGGCCGATCCTTTCTTTATCTTTGCGGCTCATGAATGAAAAGATTCTCATCCTCGATTTTGGTTCCCAGTATACCCAGTTGATAGCCCGCTCCGTGAGAGAAGCCAGCGTCTATTGCGAAATCATCCCCTATCATCAGAAAATTAAGCCGGATCCTTCCCTGAAAGGCATTATTCTATCCGGGTCGCCGTTCTCGGTAAATGACTCCCGGGCACCGTTGATTAATGTAAAAGCTTTGCACCAGGAATTTCCTATACTTGGGATTTGTTACGGTGCACAGCTTACAGCTAAGGAATTTGGTGGCCGGGTAGCCAACAGCAGTAAGAGGGAATATGGACGGGCGCTCCTAAGCAAGGTGAAGGACGATCGTATACTGACCGGGGTGAGCGATCTTTCTCAGGTATGGATGAGTCATGCAGATACCATTCTTGAACTACCTGTCGGTTTTGACGTACTGGCAACTACTGATTCAATCCCTTATGCCGCTTTCCGAAATAACGGGGAGGGGTTTCCCTTATATTGTCTGCAATTTCATCCCGAAGTATACCATTCTATAGAAGGCAAGAAGATTATTCACAATTTCCTGGTCGATGTCTGCGGATGTAAACAAGACTGGACAGCGGCCCATTTCGTCAGTGATACCGTTGCTTCCCTCAGGAAATCCATTGGTAATAAAAAAGTGATCATGGCCCTGAGTGGAGGGGTGGATTCTACCGTAGCAGCCACCCTGATTCATCAGGCTATCGGCAAACGCCTCTTTGGTTTTTTTGTAGATAATGGGGTGCTACGGAAAGATGAGTTTACTCAAGTGCTGGAAACATACAAAAGCATTGGCCTTAATGTGAAGGGTGTTGACGCCAGGAAACAATTCTATAAAAAATTAAAAGGCAAAACGGAGCCTGAAGAAAAGCGAAAGGCAATCGGAAAACAATTTATCAAAGTATTTCTGGAAGAAGCGTCGAAAATGAAAGATATCGATCTGCTGGGTCAGGGTACCATCTATCCTGATGTGATCGAAAGTATTTCTGTTCATGGTCCATCGCAAACGATCAAATCCCACCACAACGTGGGTGGTCTGCCCAAAAAAATGAAACTGGGACTGGTGGAACCGTTGCGTTTTTTATTTAAAGATGAAGTTAGAAAAGTTGGAAGAGAGCTTGGAATTCCGGATGGTCTGCTGCAAAGGCATCCTTTTCCAGGACCCGGTCTTGCCATCCGAATACTGGGTGAAGTAAATCCGGAGCGGGTAGACCTTTTACAAAAAGCCGACCAGGTATTTATTCAGTCTCTGAAGGATCATAAGCTCTACGACGCAGTTTGGCAGGCAGGCGCCATCCTGCTACCGGTTAAAAGTGTGGGCGTTATGGGCGATGAACGTACTTATGAATTCACGGTCGCGCTAAGAGCAGTTACTTCGGTTGATGGCATGACGGCAGACTGGGCCCATCTGCCTTATGATTTCCTCGCGCAGGTTTCGAACGACATCATTAATCAGGTAAAAGGAATCAACCGCGTTGTTTACGACATCAGCAGTAAACCACCTGCAACTATAGAATGGGAATAAACCGACATATGAAAACAGCCAGTCGTCTGATTCTTTGTTTAATTTTAATATTCTCCGGAATCAGCCGGGGCTATTCGCAAACAGCCGACAGCGCCCGGTATCATATTGCCGTTTTCCTTCCTTTATACCTCGATTCTGCTTATGATGCCTCGGGCACCTACCGTTTTGACCAGGGTTTCCCGAAATACCTGAACCCGGGTCTTGAGTTTTATGAAGGATTGGAACTCGCCATGGATTCGCTTCGAAAAAAAAATGCGTTGGTAGATATAACGGTTTATGATACCCGAAGTGCTACCAAATCAGTACAGCAAATGCTGGAAGAGCCTGCATTCTCGAAAATGCAGTTGATCATCGGGCATGTTAATGTCTCCGAACTGCGTATCCTGGCCAATGCGGCCAAGAATAGGGAAATACCATTTATAAATGTGAATTTTCCAAACGATGGTGGGATCACCAATAACCCCGAGTTTGTTATTCTGAACTCCACCCTGCTCGCTCATTGTGAGGCAATCTATAAATTCATGCAACGCAACTGGGCCACGGCTGACATTTTTTATGTTCGCAGGGCAACACCGGACGATGATCGCCTGCGAACTTACTATTCCGAAATAGAAAAAAATACTCCATCTGTTTCCCTGCACATGAAGTATATCAATTTCGATAATAACCGGGATTTTACCGGGATGATTTCTTCGATGGATAGTAACCGGAAGACGGTGATTCTCGTCGGCAGCCTGGATGAGAATTTCGGTAAGGCGGTTTGCGCTAAACTCGCCCCCTTCAACAAATCTTACCAGATGAAAATAATAGGTATGCCAACCTGGGATGCCATTACGGATTTCAATGCGCCGGTTTATGCGGAGGAGCAAATTTATTATACGACACCATTTTATATCAATCCGGCAGATAGTCTGGTGATTTCTATTCAGCAATATTTTAAAACCCGTTTCTACTCCCGTCCTTCAGATATGGTATATCGGGGGTATGAAACCGTTCTTCATTTCGGGCAGTTGCTGGCAGCACATCAGGGAAGGCTCGACGGAAGTATTGGTGAAAGAAGGTTCCGGGTCTTTAATGATTTTGACATACAGCCAGTATTTACAAATACCGGCACACAGGTGGCACCTGTAATCACCCTGCAATACCTCGAAAACAAAAAACTCTATTTCATCAAGAAGGTGAATGGCAACGTTGTTGCAGTATATTAAATCTGATACCCGGATGGGCCGCATTTAATGATACTGAACAAACACGAATCATGAATCTTTTGAGTTTTACGGACAATGGTATTTATTGCCGTGCAGGTGATTTTTACATAGATCCCTGGAAGCCCGTAAAACGGGCAGTTATCACACATGCACACAGTGATCACGCCCGCCCGGGAAGCGAATCCTATTTATGTCATCATTTTACAAAACCATTATTGGCATTGCGTCTTGGGGAAGTTTCGGTTCAATCAGTTGAATGGAATGAACCTGTCATCATAAACGGGGTGAGGTTATCCCTTCATCCTGCGGGTCATATCATTGGTTCTTCCCAGATCCGTATTGAATACCAGGGTGAAGTATGGGTCGTCAGCGGCGATTATAAAACCGAGAATGACGGGATCAGCGGCCAGTTGGAGATCGTAAAATGTGATGTATTTATAACAGAATCCACGTTTGGATTGCCCATTTATGAATGGGAACCCCAGCGTGTATTATTTTATAATATGCAAAACTGGATTCTTGCAAACCGCGATAAAGGAAAGAATTCAATTTTGATTGCCTATAGCCTTGGTAAGGCCCAGAGACTTTTAAAAGGCATTGAAGAAATTTCCACATCAGTGTATGTACATGGTGCCATTTGGAATACACAGGTAGCCCTTGTAGGTGCCGGCTTCGAATTGCCTCCGGTTATAAGAGTTGATCCGGGTATGTCGAGGGAATCTTTTCATTCTGATATCATCGTTGCACCGCCGTCGGCAGAAAATTCTCCCTGGATGAATCGTTTCCATCCTTATTCTATAGGGGTTTGTAGTGGATGGATGCAGGTACGCGGGAATGCACGCCGCCGAAATGTAGATGCCGGGTTTGCAATGAGTGATCATGCGGATTGGAAAGGGTTACTTAAAGTCGTAAAAGAAAGCGGGGCAAAAAAAGTATTGGTCACTCACGGTTTTCAGTCTTCATTCAGCCGTTATCTGAATGAGATGGGAATCGAATCGGCTGAAGTTAAAACTGAATTTGGGGATGATGCCGAGCTCGAGACAGAAAAAAAACAGGCAGCTGCGGAAAATGAAAAATCATGAGAGTATTTGCAGATTTGGTGCAGACCCTGGGAAGGGTTACCAAAACAAATGAGAAGTTGGATGCACTGGTTGAGTATTTTGAAAAGGCGCCTGACCGCGATAAAGTATGGGTAATTGCAATTTTCAGTGGCAGAAGACCTAAGCGAATTGTTTCTTCTGCATTCCTCATAGATTGTTGTATTGAACTCACCGGGATACCGCCCTGGCTTTTTGAAGAATGTTATCACACCGTAGGTGACTTGGCTGAAACCCTCGCTTTGTTGTTGCCTGAAGAAAAAAATGATGAAACGGGACTTCCTCTTCACGCTTATATTGAAAAATTTATCAGTCTGGGTAAATCAGATGAAGGGGAAAGAAAAAAATTTATTCTTGAATCATGGAGAGGCATGACTCGGAATGAAATGTTCGTATTTAATAAACTGATTACTGGAAATTTCCGGATCGGTGTTTCCCAGAAAATGATCGTGAATGCCCTGGCAAAAACTGTTCAATTGGATGCGTCTGTTATAGCCCATCGCATCAGCGGTAACTGGGATCCACAAACCTTTCCCTTCGGTGAACTAAAAGGAGAACAGTCTTCTGTGCAGGATTATTCCAGGCCCTATCCGTTTTACCTGGCTTATGCGCTGGAGGAAAATCTGGCATCCCTTGGGGATCCGGCCGAATGGTTTGCCGAATGGAAATGGGATGGAATAAGAGGCGAAATCATAAAGCGCGACAATCAGTTATTTGTCTGGAGTCGCGGTGAGGAATTAATGACGGATAAATTTCCTGAGTTTCAGCCGGTCACTGCGCTGCTGCCGGAAGGTACAGTCCTGGACGGAGAGATTATCTGCCTCTCGCCACAGACTTCAGACGGAGTGGATTTTGTACCCCTGCCTTTTGCATTATTACAAACCCGTATTGGTAGAAAAAATATTGCGCGCAAACAACTGACTGAAGCACCCGTAGGATTTATTGCTTATGACCTGCTTGAATATCAGGGGGAAGATTTTCGCGAACATCCGCAGTGGGAGAGAAGGTCAATATTGGAGAAATTGATAAAAGATATTCACCTGCCCGTTCTGCGGCTTTCCCCGCTAATACCTTTTCATCGCTGGGATGAACTCGGTGGGATAAGGGAAAAGGCAAGGGAGACAGGTAGTGAAGGGTTGATGCTGAAAAGGAAACAGGCTGTTTATCAAACCGGCCGTAAACGCGGGGACTGGTGGAAATGGAAAATTGATCCGCTGGTAATTGATGCAGTGATGATCTATGCACAAAAAGGACATGGCCGGCGGAGTAACTTATATACTGAT
>Ga0163162_10000334_pt1 | contig 43059 bp, 32 predicted proteins | sample S55metaG_FD_115310 | JGI IMG/M metagenome (GOLD analysis project Ga0163162, IMG submission 115310) | Switchgrass rhizosphere microbial communities from Kellogg Biological Station, Michigan, USA - S5-5 metaG | ecosystem: Host-associated > Plants > Roots > Rhizosphere > Soil | place: USA... | reverse complement strand
GCGTCTGACGGCTTCTGGCGCATCTGTTTATTGCCTTTCTGAAGGTGGCGCAACGTCGGCGACTGCACGCTTCATGGCGCAGCGAGAGAACGGCGCAGATCTGCTCGGTGCGACAAGCCTGCTCGATTTGAAAGATAAGGATCCGATGCTCGCCGGGGTGATTCTCGACATGTCGATGAATGCGACTATTGCCGCCAGTTTGCAGCTCGGCAGCACGGTGCTGGGCAGTTTGGCCGACATTACCACGCTGCACCAGAAACGCGTGGAACAGGCCGGATTCGCAGTGCTGAAATCGCCGGACGTGCCTTCAATCCTGGTGGAAACCGGCTTTATTTCTAATGCGCGGGACAGCCAGCGATTGGTCACCGCTCGGCATCAGCAAGCCGTGGCGGACGGTTTGTTTAAAGGATTGCAGCGCTATTTTGAAAAGAATCCTCCCGTTGACAGTTACCTGGCTTGGCAGCAGGCGCAGCAAGAGGGTCAGGTTTAACAGCCGGTAATCCGGCTGCAAGTGAACTTCGCGCTGCTTCCGCCCGAACTGGAGAACCGATTGATCGTCGTCCAGCCGACACGTCGGGTGTAGCCCACCCAGGCTTCGCCGTCAGAGGCGATGCCGGTGAAGAACGTCAGTTGGCCGAAACGGCTATTGGTTTGCGCCCAATAACGCTGTCCATCCTTTTCAAACCCACGCAGATAAAGCGTGCTGCCGACAGTGTTGACGCTATAGGCGTTGCCGTCGGCATCGACGCAGGCCAACAGATTCGCGCTGCGTGTGCAGGTAGCAAGCGCCGGCACCTGAGCCGATGCATTGCCGATCATCAACAATCCAAGGCTCAACAATGAGCATTTCAGCGCAGTTTTCATTACGAAATCCGGAGTGGTCTCGGCTCAGCTTCCAGCGGTTTATCGCTCAAGACAAGAGGAGGGCTGGTTTATTTATGTTGTTATACTATAACATAAAATATAACCGTGCCTGAGCAGGCCGATTCCAAGCGTTTACGTTCAGCGAAACCCTTCGCATGAAGCACAGAAACGCCAAGCGCAAGCAAAGCGCTAATCGGCTGCCATTTAAAGAGGATTATCCAATGTCAGCCGAATTGCCCGTTACCGTACTTTCAGGATTTCTTGGTGCCGGAAAAAGTACACTTTTGAATTACGTACTACGTAATCGCAAGGGGTTGCGTGTAGCCGTCATCGTCAATGATATGAGCGAGATCAATATCGATGGCAGCGAAGTTCAGCGCGATGTCAGCCTTAACCGCGCTGAAGAGAAAATTGTTGAAATGAGTAACGGCTGTATCTGCTGTACGTTACGCGAAGACCTGCTAGACGAAGTCAGCAAACTCGCCCGTGAGGGCCGCTTCGATTATTTATTGATCGAATCCACTGGTATCTCCGAACCACTGCCTGTGGCCGAAACCTTTACCTTCCGCGATGAACACGGCCAGAGTCTCTCCGACATCGCGCGTCTCGACACCATGGTCACTGTAGTCGACGGCTTGAATTTCCTGCCGGACTACCATGCGGCAGAGAGTCTCGCCTCCCGTGGCGAGATTCTCGGCGAAGAAGATGAACGCTCCATCACCGATCTGTTGATTGAGCAAATCGAATTCGCCGACGTGCTGTTGATCAGCAAGATCGACCTGATCAGCCAAAGCCAGCGCGAGGAACTGATGGCCATCCTCAAGCGCCTCAACGCTCAGGCCGAAATCATCCCGATGGTGATGGGTGAGGTGCCGCTGGAAAAGATCCTTAATACCGGTCGTTTTGACTTCGAGAGAGCCGCGCAAGCGCCGGGTTGGCTGCAAGAGCTGCGCGGTGAACACGTGCCGGAAACCGACGAGTACGGCATCGCTTCAAGCGCTTACCGCGCACGTCGCCCGTTTCATCCACAACGCTTTTTCAGCTTCATTGACCGTCCGTGGTTGAACGGCAAACTGCTGCGCTCCAAAGGCTTCTTCTGGCTCGCAAGCAAACCCACCGACGCCGGTAGCTGGTCGCAGGCCGGTGGATTGATGCGCCACGGTTTTGCCGGGCGCTGGTGGCGCTTCGTGCCGAAGGATCAGTGGCCACAAGATCAGGAAAGCACCGCAGCCATCATGGAAAACTGGATGCCAAGCGTTGGCGACTGTCGCCAGGAGTTGGTGTTCATTGGGCAGAACATCGATTTTCTGCAGCTTTCTGCCGAACTCGATGCCTGCCTGCTCACCGATGAAGAAATGGCCCTTGGCGTAGAGGGATGGCGATTGCTGCCAGATCCGTTCGGTCCTTGGCACGAAGAGGCCGCCTGATGCTTGCGCTTAAATTGTTGCAGAACCGAACGCGCCACCAGCATCAAGGCCCGACACCGAAGGCGTTGACGCGAATTCTCGAAGACGACACCAATCTTGCCGTCTGGCAACGCCAACTGCCGTTGCACATCAGCGATTTCGCCCAGTTACTTCTGTCGCTCAACGAACCGCTGGCGGAGTCGTTGTGCCTGGAGTTGCCGAGCGAGGACGCGGAGCCTGATCTCACCGGGCTGGCTTCTGGCTTCCGCGATCTGGAAGGCTATGAGGGCTTCATCGCTGACCTGAAATGGTTAGTGAGCGCCTTCGCCTGCTTGCTCGGTGCGCGGCGAATCGGCTTGCGCCTGCGAGTGCTGGATAAAGCCATGTGCCCGCGCTTCCACGTTGATCATGTGCCGGTGCGGCTGATCACGACCTACGCCGGCGTCGGCAGTCAATGGCTCAAGGAAGGCGCGATGGATCGCAGTCAATTGGGACAGGCCAACGCCGAACCCCAAGCGCAAATACAGCAACTCAAGAGCGGCGACGTGGCGCTGTTGAAAGGCGAGAAATGGCACGGCAATGAAGGCTTCGGCCTGATTCACCGCTCGCCGCAACCGGTCGCAGGCGAGCGTCGTCTGATACTGACCCTCGACTGGCTCGGCTGACGCCTCAAGGCTTGAGCCACGAACCCTGGCTCTGGCCTTCGCAATACGGCTTCAAATACGCGGCATCGGTGGCGACGCCGTAATAGTGGATGTCCTGGCGATAAGGCATATTGGCGACTTGCGCGTTGCTGCACACGCCAAACGCGCCGCTCGGGCATTGATCGACGTACTGCACTTCGACTTTCTGTCCGGCCAGCGCTGGCTGGCAGAAACCGTCGTTGAACAGTTTTTCCGGAATATTGCGGTTCTGCTGACAGACTTTGACGTCGAGCCGCTCGCCCTGACTGTGCACTACGCAGGCCTGAGCCCACACTTCGCTCGACAGCAGCGTCAACAGCAACGACCATCCCATCCAACGCATCTTTTGAATCTCCCAAGAAAGCTCCCGGCCATGTTGCAGAACATTCCTACCCATGTCATTGCTGGCCCTTTGGGTGCCGGCAAGACCAGCCTGATTCGCCAGCTCATGGCGCAGCGGCCGGCCGGCGAGCGCTGGGCGGTGCTGATCAATGAGTTCGGCCAGATCGGCCTCGATGCCGCGCTGCTGACGAGTGATGCCGATGGTATCGCACTGGGCGAAGTGGCCGGGGGCTGCCTGTGCTGCGTCAATGGCGCGCCGTTTCAGATTGGCCTTGCGCGTTTGTTGCGCAAGGCGAAGCCGGCCCGGCTGTTCATCGAACCCTCCGGGCTGGGGCATCCGGCGCAGTTGCTCAAGCAATTGAATGAGGCGCCGTGGTTGGGTGTACTGGCGGTGCAGCCGTGTGTGTTGGTGCTGGATGCTCAGGCGCTTGAAGCGGGGAAAGCCTTGCCGGCAACGCAACAAGAAGCCTTGGAAACCGCTGGCCTGCTGTTGTTGAACAAGGCTGAACACCTTGATGACAGGGCCAGGGAAAAAATCGCCAGCCAGTTGCCGGCAGTGCCGTTGGTCTGGACTCGAGAGGCGCAATTGAGCCTGAGCGAACTGCCGGGCCTGGCCGCAAAAGCGCTTAACGGTGTGGATAACTTGGCCGTACCCAAGGGATCAAGACAAATGCCGGCCGTCTGGACTGATCCGACGCTGCCGATTTGCCTGAGTCAGGCGCAGGAGGGGGGCTGGAGCATTGGTTGGCGTTGGCATCCGGGGCAGATGTTCGACAAACGGCGCATGGCTGACTGGCTAGCCAGCCTCAATTGGCAGCGGTCGAAACTGGTTATCCATAGCTCGGAGGGCTGGGTGTCTGCGAATGCTTTGGATAACGGAGAGCTGATTTGGCAGGCTAGCGAATGGCGGAAAGATTCGCGAATCGAGCTGATCTTCGTCCACCCGCACAATATCGCTGAATTGCAGAAGGGCTTGGCGCAATGCCGGATTCAGTGAGTCAGCTCAAGGCTTCCACTTGGTGTGTTCCTGGCGCCACTGGCTTAGCTCGATGACTTCGGCGCGTGGCTTGTGTACTTCAACCACCGGTGGCGTGTCGTCGAACGGTGCCGGGTAGGGCGCCAGCTCAATCTGCGCACTGTGCGCGCCAAACTGAGTGATGGTGCCGTTATGGCGGGTTTCGCCGGTCACGGTGAACTCAAAGTTATACACCCGCGCCAGTCGGCGGCGACCGTTGGCGTCCTTGATGAAACCGATTTTCTTCAGGGCGACATTGCCGTCGAGCAACTCGACCCGCACGTTCAGGCAATGCTGTTTGACCCGCTCCAGCGCGCGTTCGCGCAAGCCGTGGTTGTGCCACAGCCAGGCGCCGGCAGCGGCGAACAGTATCAGCACGAAGATGTTTTCCAGGGTCAGCATCAACATCGAACTCCAAAAGATAGCGTCAGCTTAACTGCGTCGCCGGTCTGTCGTACAGGCTGCGTTTCGTCGCATACTGCGCGGCTTGAATTTCAATCGTTTTACGGAATGACCCGAATGAAACGTACGCCTCATCTGCTCGCCATTCAGTCCCATGTGGTGTTCGGCCACGCCGGCAACAGCGCCGCGGTTTTTCCGATGCAGCGGGTCGGGGTCAATGTCTGGCCGCTCAACACCGTGCAGTTTTCCAACCACACCCAATACGGCCAATGGGCCGGCGAAGTGTTGCCGCCGCAGCAGATTCCCGAGCTGGTCGAAGGCATTGCTGCGATTGGCGAGCTGGGCAATTGCGACGCGGTGCTATCCGGATACCTCGGTAGCGCGGCGCAAGGCCGGGCGATTCTCAGCGGTGTCGAACGCATCAAGTCGATCAATCCGAAAGCGCTCTATCTATGTGATCCGGTGATGGGCCATCCGGAAAAGGGTTGCAGCGTGCCGACCGAGGTCAGCGATTTCCTCTTGGAAGAGGCGGCGGCCGTAGCGGACATCATGTGTCCGAACCAGTTGGAGCTGGACAGCTTCTCCGGGCGCAAGCCGCAGTCGCTGTTCGATTGCCTGGCCATGGCGCGGGCATTGTTGGCGCGCGGGCCGAAAGCAGTGCTGGTCAAGCATCTGGATTATCCGGGCAAACCGGCGGATGGCTTTGAAATGCTACTGGTAACAGCCGAAGGCAGCTGGCATCTGCGCCGCCCGTTGCTGGCGTTTCCGCGTCAGCCGGTGGGCGTGGGCGATCTGACGTCTGGCCTGTTCCTGGCGCGGGTGCTGCTGGGTGACAGTCTGGTGGCGGCGTTCGAATTCACCGCGGCGGCGGTGCATGAGGTGCTGCTGGAGACTCAGGCGTGCGCCAGTTATGAGTTGCAACTGGTGCGGGCGCAGGATCGCATTGCGCATCCGCGGGTGAAGTTCGAGGCAACCGCGATCAGTCTGTAAGACCGCGTTGCCCCCATTCGCGAGCAGGCTCGCTCCCACAGATGAATGCATTTCAAATGTGGGAGCGGGCCTGCTCGCGAAAGCGGTCGTCTGAGCGCTACAAATCTCAGGCGTCGCCCTTGATCTCCTGATAGCGCTTCTCCAGCTCCTGGCGAATCTGCCGACGCTGCTGCGCCTGCATATAACGACGCTTGTCTTCACTGTTCTGCGGTTGCAGCGGCGGCACGGCGGCCGGCTTGCGCTGGTCATCCACGGCAACCATGGTGAAGAAGCAACTGTTGGTGTGGCGTACCGAGCGTTCGCGGATGTTTTCGGTAACGACCTTGATGCCGACTTCCATCGACGTGTTGCCGGTGTAGTTGACTGACGCCAGGAAAGTCACCAGTTCGCCGACATGGATCGGCTCACGGAAAATCACCTGATCCACCGACAGCGTCACCACGTAGCGGCCGGCATAGCGGCTCGCGCAGGCGTAGGCCACTTCGTCGAGGTATTTGAGCAGGGTGCCGCCGTGGACATTGCCAGAGAAGTTGGCCATGTCGGGGGTCATCAGTACCGTCATCGACAGCTGGGCGTTTCCGGGTTCCATAACGTTCTCACGGATCAAGGCTGGTTGCTGGAAGCACCTCTGCGGGTGCCTGGTCGCTTTTCTAAAGCACCGTTATCGGGACGCCGGGCGACGGGCCGCCGTCACGCCGGGATCGATCTGTTTCCATATATTGCACCGCCTTCCAGCCGCAAGTCGCGGTGTTAACCTGCAAAAGCCCCTCTCAAGGGCAATTCCCACACGAAAAGCGGATTTTTACTTCGCTCGCTCAGACTTTTCTGACGTCTGACTGCGAGCCTCGTCCATCAAGGAGCCCACGCCATGCATGCCATCAGTTTTATTCAGGATCTGGCAGTGATCATGTTGGTCGCAGGTGTGGTGACCGTGTTGTTCCACCGTTTCAAGCAGCCGGTGGTGCTCGGCTATATCGTTGCCGGGTTCATCATCGGCCCGCACACGCCGCCGTTCGGCCTGATCCACGACGAAGAAACCATCAAGACCCTCGCTGAGCTGGGGGTGATTTTCCTGATGTTTTGCCTCGGGCTGGAGTTCAGCCTGCGCAAGTTGTTCAAGGTCGGTGCCACGGCGTTTATTGCGGCGTTCCTCGAAATCGTCCTGATGATCTGGATCGGTTACGAAATCGGTCGCTGGTTCGACTGGAACACCATGGACTCGCTGTTCCTCGGCGCGATCCTGGCGATTTCCTCGACCACCATCATCGTCAAGGCGCTCAATGACCTGAAGATGAAGAATGAGCGTTTTGCGCAGTTGATCTTCGGCGTGCTGATCGTCGAAGACATCCTCGGCATCGGCATCATTGCGTTGCTTTCCAGCATTGCGGTGAGCGGTACAGTCAGCTCCGGAGAAGTGTTCTCCACAGTCGGCAAGCTGTCGCTGTTCATGATCGTCGCGCTGGTCATCGGCATTTTGCTGGTGCCGCGTCTGCTGGCCTATGTGGCCAAATTCGAAAGCAACGAGATGCCGCTGATCACCGTGCTCGGCCTGTGTTTCGGCTTCTGCCTGCTGGTGGTCAAACTCGAATACAGCATGGTGCTCGGCGCGTTCCTGATCGGTGCGATCATGGCCGAGTCGCGGCAATTGTTGAAGATCGAGCGCCTGATCGAACCGGTTCGCGACCTGTTCAGTGCGATCTTCTTCGTGGCCATCGGCCTGATGCTCGACCCGATGATTCTTCTCGAATATGCGTGGCCGATTGCGGTGATCACCGTGGCCGTTGTCCTCGGCAAGATGTTGTCCTGCGGCCTCGGGGCCTTTATCGCTGGCAACGACGGACGCACCTCACTGCGGGTGGGGATGGGGCTGTCACAGATTGGCGAATTTTCCTTCATCATCGCCGCGCTGGGCATGACTTTGCAGGTCACCAGTAACTTCCTTTACCCGGTCGCTGTGGCCGTGTCGGTGATTACCACGCTGCTGACGCCGTATCTGATCCGTGCGGCTGATCCGCTGTCGATCAAGCTGTCTGCGGCGGTGCCCAAGCCTCTCGGCCGTGTGCTGGGCATGTACGGCGAATGGCTGCGCAGTATCCAGCCGCAAGGCGAGGGCGCGATGCTGGCTTCCATCATTCGCAAGATCTTGCTGCAGGTCGGGGTCAATCTGGCACTGGTCATCGCGATCTTCTTCGCCGGCGCGTATTTCGCCGAACGCATCTCGCTGTGGCTGCAAGACTGGATCAGCGACCCGAGCTGGCAGAAGGCGCTGATCTGGGGCGGGGCGTTGCTGGTCTCGCTGCCGTTTTTGATTGCGGCGTATCGCAAGCTCAAGGCGTTGTCGATGCTGCTGGCGGAGATGGGCGTGAAGCCGGAGATGGCCGGGCGTCACACGCAGCGAGTGCGTCGGGTGATCTCCGAAGTGATCCCGATCCTCTCGCTGCTGGTGATTTTCCTGCTGTTGGCAGCCTTGTCGGCCAGTATCTTGCCGACCAACAAGTTGCTGGTACTGATCGCCGTGGTCGCGGCCGCCGTGGCGGCGCTGCTCTGGCGCTGGTTCATCCGCGTGCATACGCGGATGCAGGTGGCGCTGCTGGAAACCCTCGACAACCACAAGGAGTCGTCGGAGCATTGACCATCCGGGGCGGCTGGCCGATCAGCTTTCCAGCCAGACGTCCCGCGCCCAGTGCCACACCGATTCCCAAGTTTCCTCGGCAATCAACTCTTCTTCGGCCTGCCACAGCACCACCGTGCCATCTTCCTCGACACAGTAGTAGTCGTCGCCGTCCTGACAGATTGGAATCAGGCTGCGATCAACACCGGCATCCCAGGCGTTGGCGGCCACATCCGGCAAGTAGGTGTGGGATTGTGGGTCGGTGACAGTCACCGGTTCGAGGCTGCCATACACCACGTCGCTGACGGTCAGCAAAAATTCTCTGAAGACAAACGGAATATCGATGAACAGTTGTTCTTCGATTTCGACCAGCAGATCTTCGTCAGGCAACTCCAAAGGAACCGGCACGGGTTCGTTGGCTTCACGCAGTTGTTCGATGATTTCTTCCACGTCCGGGATCCTCTTGCTTGAATGGCGCGGTTTATATGGGCCGGTTTATACAGTAGCTCGCTATAGATGCAACCGCGAAATAGAAAACCCCAGCCGAGGCTGGGGTTTTTATTAGCGCAAGTGAAGCATGGGGAGGGATCAGCCGTTCTGGCGGATACCGGCCACCAGCCAAGGCTGGTTCTCACCCTGCGGACGTTCCATGTTCCAGCTTTCGCTGAACACTTCGCCCTGGTCGAAGCGCGAGGACTTCGACACACCGCTGAAGGTCAGGGTGGCGATGGTCTTGTCGGCACGGTCATCCACGCCATCCAGTTGTACCTGGAGGTTGTCGATGTAGGTCGACTGGAACGCGTCGCCCAGATCAGCACGCTCACGCTTGAGGAACTCGAGCATTTGCGGGGTCACGAACTCGGCGTTCTTGTCCATTTCGTTGGCATCCCAGTGCTGCTGCAGCGACTGGAAGTGGCTGCGTGCAGCTTCAAGGAAGCTCTGCTCGTTGAACCAGGCCGGCGCGTTGATCACCGGACGGGCGGCAGCAGGTGCGGCCGAACCACCGAAGATCGAACCCATGGCAGCAGGCTTCTGCTCGAAGACTTCACGCTGCATCGGCGCGCCGGCCGGAGCGAATTGTTCCTGCTGCTTGCGGCGACGCGCGGCGATGAAGCGGAAGATCACGAATGCGATCACGGCCATGATCAGGATGTCGAAGATCTGCATGCCCTGGAAGCCGCCGCCCATGAACATGGAAGCGAGCAGGCCACCGGCGGCGATACCGGCCAGAGGGCCGAGCCATTTCGAAGCACCGCCTGCCTTGGCGGCAGCGCCTGCGGCACCAGCGGTCGCTGCTGCGCCGCCGACACCTGGAGAAGAAGGAGCCATCTGGCTGGTCTGGTGCGTCGGCGCAGCGCCGGCGCTTTTGCCACCACCAAAGCGCTTGGCGTTGGCGTCGAGGCTCATCGTCAGGCCGATGCACAACGCCATGGCGATGCTAAGAAAACGTTTCATAAAGGGTATTCCCGTTTGTGGAGACACGCGCGCCATGTTGCACAGCTGAAGTGTTACTGGCTAGCGAGAGAGTGTTTCGGGCTTTTGCCTGACAGGTTACGTTCAGCTCGGTCGGGGCAATAAGGCCATGTACATTTGGCTGTAGGAAACGGGGACAGGTTCAGTGGGAAAACGTGCTTAGCGACGAAACGCCAGCATCACCACACCGGCCGTGATCAGGCCGATGCCGCCCCATTGGCGCAGGTCGAGTTTCTCGCCCAGCAGGATCACACCGAGCACCGCCACCAGCACCACGCTGAGTTTGTCCACCGGCGCGACCAGCGAGGCCGGGCCGGCTTTCAGCGCGCGGAAGTAGCACAGCCACGACGCGCCCGTGCCCAGACCGGACAAGAGCAGGAACAGGTAGCTTTTGGCGGATATCGATCCTAATGACTGATATTGGCCCGTTGCGTACAAAATCAAGGCCAGGCTGACCAATACCACGATCGTGCGCAGTAGGGTGGCGAAGTCGGAATTGACGGTTTCGATACCGACTTTGGCGAAGATCGCCGTCAATGCGGCGAAAGTGGCCGAGAGCAGGGCCCAGAATGTCCAGGAAGAAAAGAAGCCTGAGCCCATGGAAATGTCCTTGTTCGATTATCCACCGCCGAACCCTGTGGGAGCGAGCCTGCTCGCGAAAGCTGCACCGCGATCTATCAGATCAATCGCGGTGATTTCAGTCGCGAGCAGGCTCGCTCCCACAGAAAAGCGAAATCGGCGTCAGATCGCTTCCAGCTTGGCGTAACCGAGCATCAGCCACTTGCTGCCTTCGCTGAAGTTCACCTGCACCCGTGCCTGCGCGCCGGCACCTTCGAAGTTGAGGATCACGCCGTCGCCAAAGATCGAATGGCGTACCGCCTGACCGAGGCTGAAACCCGTTTCCGGGATTTCGCTGCCACTGAACAGGTTGCTGCCGCTCATCGACTTGTTGCCGCCGAACGGACGGCTGACGCTGTTCGACAAACGGACTTCCTGAATCAGACCTTTCGGCACTTCGCGGACGAAACGCGAAACCTTGTTATAGGTTTCACTGCCGTACAGGCGTCGGGTTTCCGCATAGGTCATCACCAGATTCTGCATCGCCCGGGTGATACCGACGTAGGCCAGACGCCGTTCTTCTTCAAGACGACCCGGCTCTTCCAGGCTCATCTTGTGCGGAAACAGGCCTTCTTCCATACCGACGAGGAACACGTAAGGGAATTCCAGACCCTTGGCGCTGTGCAGTGTCATCAATTGAATACTGTCTTCGTGCTCGTCGGCCTGAGTGTCACCGGCCTCCAGCGAGGCGTGGCCGAGGAATGCCGCCAGCGGCGTCAGCTCTTCGTCTTCTTCGGTGTTTTCGAAGTTGCGCGCGGCGCTGACCAGTTCCTCAAGGTTTTCTACCCGGGCCTGGCCTTTCTCACCTTTTTCCGCTTCGTGGTAGGCAATGAGACCGGATTGTTCGATGACGGTTTGCGTCATCAGGTGCAGCGGCATTTCCATGCACTTGGCGGCGAGATTTTCGATCAGCTCGATAAACGCACCCAGCGCACCTGCGGCCCGACCGGTCAGGCCTTTGTTGGCGACCAGTTGGCGCATCGCTTCCCACATCGACACATCGCTGTGGCGCGCGTGATCGCGGATCGCTTCGACGGTTTTCTCGCCGATGCCACGGGCCGGCACGTTGATCACCCGCTCCAGCGCCGCATCGTTGCCGCGACCTTCGAGCAAACGCAGATACGCCATGGCGTTCTTGATTTCCGCACGCTCGAAAAAGCGCTGACCACCATAGATGCGATACGGAATGCGTTCACGCAGTAAAGCTTCTTCCAAAACGCGTGATTGGGCGTTGGAGCGGTACAGAATCGCAATATCGCTGCGCGCCAAGCCGGTTTTCAGCGCGCTTTCGATGGTTTCGACAACGTAGCGTGCTTCGTCGTGTTCGTTGAAAGCGGCATACAGATTGATCGCTTCGCCATCGCCGCCGTCGGTCCACAGCTCTTTGCCCAGACGCCCGGTGTTGTTGGCGATCAGGGCGTTGGCAGCCTTGAGGATGCCGGCGGTGGAACGGTAATTCTGCTCCAGACGAATGGTCACCGAATCGGCGAAGTCGGAAGAATACTGATGAATGTTTTCGATCTTCGCGCCGCGCCAGCCGTAAATCGACTGATCGTCGTCACCGACCACCATCAGGCTGTCGCCGCCCTTGCCGAGCAGGCGCAGCCAGGCGTACTGCACGGCGTTGGTGTCCTGGAACTCGTCCACCAGAATATGGCGGAAACGCTTTTGGTAGTGCGCCAGCAGGCCCGGGTGATCGCGCCACAGGTCCAAAGCACGCAAGAGCAATTCGGAGAAATCGATGACGCCGGCGCGCTGGCACGCTGCCTCATAGGCTTCGTAAATGCCGCGCATGGTCGCCAGATACAAGTCGCCGCTGGCCTGAATGTGTTGCGGGCGCAGGCCTTCGTCTTTCTGGCCGTTGATAAACCACTGCGCCTGACGCGCCGGCCAGCGTTGCTCGTCGAGACCGAGTTCGCGGATCACCCGCTTGACCAGCCGTTGCTGGTCGTCGCTGTCGAGAATCTGGAAGGTCTGGCTCAAGCCCGCTTCCTGCCAGTGCGCCCGCAACAAGCGGTGCGCCAGGCCGTGGAAGGTGCCGACCCACATGCCGGCCGGGTTTATCCCCAGCAACTGCTCGATGCGATGACGCATCTCCGCAGCGGCCTTGTTGGTTAAGGTCACCGACAGGATTGAGTGGGGCGAGGCGTTTTCAACCTGGATCAACCAGGCGATACGGTGCACCAGCACTCGGGTTTTACCGGAGCCAGCACCGGCCAGGACCAACTGACGGCCAACGGGGGCTGCTACGGCCTGGCGTTGGGCGTCGTTGAGGGAGTTCAGCAGAAGGGAGAGATCATCGCGCATCGGGGCATTCTAGGGTGCGCCGCAGGCCCGGGCAAACCGAGCTTTGCATTAGCCGATGAAAGTCCTGTCGATGACGACCGGTCGGTCACTGCCTGCAGGCATCGGCCCGCCGCGCTTCAAGGGTTTGGCCGGTGGCAAAGGGCGGAACAGTTTCGGTGAAATTATGATCTGGAGCAGTTTGGCAACGGGATCGGCTTGTGTATGCTCCGTCCACGTTTCGGGCGCCCGCCCTCCTTATAAGAACAAGAACGTTGCCCATGACCCTCAGCTCCGAACTGTCGGGCCCCTCTGTGGAACCCCGGGTTATCCGCAAGCACTATGCCGTCGAGATGGCGGTCGAGCGCACGCGTCTGCTGTATCAGGGCTCGTTGTTGCCCACCCTGGTCATGTTGATCAATGGTCTGGTCTGCGCCGGGTTGCTCTGGAGCCCGCAGCGCTATTTCGTGGTCAGCGTCTGGCTGGTGTGGTTGCTGTCGCTGGTGGCGTTGCGGGTGATTCAGGTGGCGGCATTTGATTCGGCGATCCCTGATCGTCAGGCGCAACCGATCTGGCGGCGGATGTTTCTGCTTGGCTCAACCATGACCGGCCTGACCCTGGCCGGTGCCGGCATCGCCTTGGTGCCGGCCGACAACTTCATCCAACAGGCCTGGGTGTTCGGCCTGATTGGCGCCGCAACCCTGTCGGCCAGCGTTGCCTACGCGGTGAGCCTGCCAGCGTTTCTCTCCTTTACCTTGCCCTGTCTGTTGCCGGCGATCGGCTACCTGTTCTGGGGCGGCGACGAACAGGCGCGCGGTTGGGGCTGGCTCGGGCTGATCCTGCTCGGCTCGCTGAGCGTGGTGGCGTGGCAGGTCAATCGGCTGATCGATCGCGGCTTGCTACGGCGCTTCCAGAATCAGCACTTGATCGAACACCTGCAACAGACGCAGGCGCGCAGCGAACAGCTCAATCAGGCGTTGGCCAAAGAAATCGACCAGCGCCGCTGCGCCGAGGGCAAATTGCGTGAAGCGCAGGTCGAACTCGAAGACCGCGTGGCCCAGCGCAGCCTTGAACTGGACGCGGCCAATCAGGCCCTGAGCAAAAGCGAGGCGCGGCTGGCGCTGGCGTTGAAGGCCAGTGAGTTGGGGTTGTGGGACTGGAATCTGCAAACCGACGAAGTCCACCACACCCAGATTCAGGAGCTGTTCGGCCTCGCTCCGGAATACGTCACGGCGCTGTTGCGCGACCTCAAGCCACGTCTGCATCCAGACGATGTGCCAACGCTGAAATACGCGTTGATCGAGCATTTGAAGGGGCGCACCGAGGACTATCAGATCGAATACCGCGTACGCCACGGCGATGGCCATTGGGTCTGGATCGAAGACCGTGGCCGCGCGGTAGAGCGCAGCGACAGCGGTCGGGTGATCCGCATGGTCGGCACCCGCCGCGACATCAGTGCCAGCAAAAGCCTCGAAGAGCAGCAGCGCCTGGCGGCGACCGTATTCGAAGCGGCCAGTGAAGGCATCGTGATTCTGGACCCGAACTATGCGCTGATCGCGATCAATCAGGCGTTCAGCCGTGTCACCGGCTACGACATCGAAGACATGCTCGGGCGCAATGTCGTCGAATTACCGTGCAGCCGCGATGCCCGCCGTCATTACGTGGCGATCCGCCATGCGCTTGAGCAGCATGGCAGCTGGCAGGGCGAACTGGTGGAGACGCGCAAAAACGGCGAGCTGTATCCGCAGTGGCTGCAACTGAATGCGGTACGTGATGGTCGGGGAAATGTCAGTCATATCGTCGGCTTCTTCGCCGATCTGTCGGCGCGACGCGAATCTGAAGAGCGCCTGCGCTATCTGACCCATTACGACGAACTCACCGGGCTGGCCAACCGCTCACTGTTTCGCGAGCGTTTGCATGAAGCGCATCAGCGCTCGCGTCAGGGCCGGCGCAGTCTGGCGTTGCTGCACATCAATCTGGATCGCTTCAAATTGCTCAACGACAGCCTCGGCCATGAGATTGCCGACCAGTTGCTGCAGAAAATGGCGCGCCGCTTGGTCAACGCCTGGCCGGAAGCGGACACCATCGCGCGGTTGTCCGGCGACGAGTTCGCCGTGCTGTTCGATGCCTACGGCAACCTGTCGAGTCTGGCCCGGGTCGCCACACGCCTGTCGAGCAAGTTGCGACTGCCACTGACGGTCGAGGGGCATGAGCTGGTGGTCAGCGCCTCGATGGGCATCAGCATGCTGCCGGACAACGCCCGGGAAATCTCCGCACTGGTCAGCCAGTCGAACATGGCCATGCAACACGCCAAGCATCTGGGCGGCAACAACTTCCAGTTCTACACCGACAGCTTGCAGGCCAGCACCCTTGAGCGCTTGCAGCTGGAAAATCAGTTGCGCAAAGCCATCGAAGAAAAGCAGCTCAAAGTGTTCTATCAGCCCAAGCTGTGCCTGGAAACCGGACGCTTGAATGCCGCGGAAGCACTGGTGCGTTGGGATCATCCGAGCATGGGCCGGGTGCCGCCGGGGGATTTCATCGGGCTGGCCGAGGAGACCGGGCTGATCGGGCCAATCGGCGAATTCGTCTTGCGCCAGGCGTGCTGGCAGGCGTGTGAATGGCAGCGTCAGGGGCTGGAACCGATCCGGGTTTCGGTGAACCTGTCGGTGCATCAATTGCGTCAGGGCAAGCTTGTCAGTCTGGTGCGGCAGGTGCTGGAGGAAACCGGTCTGGCGCCGCACTACCTCGAACTGGAGTTGACCGAAAGCCAACTGCTCGACAGTGTCGAACACATCATCGCGACCTTCCAGCAGCTGCGTGATCTGGGGGTGAAACTGGCCATCGATGATTTTGGCACCGGTTATTCGTCGCTGAGTTACCTCAAGCGCATTCCGGTGGATTACGTGAAGATCGATCAGGCGTTCATTCGCGGCTTGGGTGAGGGCAGCGAAGACGCGGCGATCACTCGCGCGATCATTGCCATGGCCCATGGGCTGTCGCTAAAAGTGGTGGCTGAGGGCGTCGAGCGACAGGATCAGCTGGAATTTCTACGCGCAGAGCGCTGCGATGAAGTGCAGGGCTATCTGATCAGCCGGCCCGTGGAAGCTGCCAGTCTGGCCGGGCTTTTGCGTGAACAGGGAAAACCGTTTTAAGGGCTACACGCACCTCATCGCGCCTGATATGGGGACATCGAGTTACGCATTGAGCAGGCAAAAAGCCAATTCATGTAGTATAACTACAAGCGTGCTACATCCTTGCCCATAAGAAGAGTCCAGCCCCTTGAATCTGCTGCAACACATCGCCCAGTCACGTCACCTGTTACGCAAGTCGGAGCTCAAGGTCGCCGACCACGTGCTGCTTGACCCTGCGGCGGTGATGCACAGTTCCATGGCCGACCTGGCCCACAGCGTCGGCATCAGTGAGCCGACCATCGTGCGCTTCTGTCGCGCCATCGGTTGTTCCGGTTTTCAGGATCTCAAACTCAAACTGGCGCAAAGCCTGGCCGCCGGAGCCAGCTTTGGCCAGTTCGCGATCCATGAAGACGACTCGGTTGCCGATTACAGCCTGAAGATTTTCGACACCACGTTGCACACCTTGATGGAGGTTCGCGAGAAGCTCGATCCGGTGGAGTTGCAGCGCGCGGTGACGCTGATGTCGCAGGCGCAACGCGTCGAGTTCTACGGCTTCGGTGCTTCGGGCGCGGTGGCGGCGGATGCGCAGCACAAGTTCTTCCGTTTGCTGCTGACGGCGGCGGCGTATTCCGATCCGCACATGCAGGCGATGTCGGCGGTGACGTTGAAACCGACCGATGTGGCAATCTGCATTTCGCAGTCGGGGCGTTCCAAGGATCTGCTGATCACCGCCAATCTGGTGCGTGAGAGCGGCGCTTCACTGATTACCCTATGCCCGAGCCAGACGCCGTTGGCCGAATTGTCGACGGTCAATCTGGCGATCGATGTGCATGAGGACACGGAAATCTACACGCCGCTGACGTCGCGTATCGCGCACCTGGTGGTGATTGATGTGCTGGCAATGGGCGTGGCGATGGCGCGCGGGCCGAGCTTGGTCAATCACCTCAAGAGCGTGAAGCGCAGTCTGCGCAGCTTGCGCTTGTCGCCCAAGGCCGCCAAAGCCCTGGATGACTGAAGTCATCGTAAGGTCGTTTCGACCTTAATCGCGAGCAGGCTCGCTCCCACATTTGATCTCGATAAGACACAGAACTTGTGCTCACTGAAGATCCCTTGTGGGAGCGAGCCTGCTCGCGAAGGCGTTCTGAAAAACACCAAAACCCTGCGCAAGTTTCATCGCACTGTCATCCGCGCGCAGCCAAACCGTCATCCCCGCCGCCTATCGTGAAACTCCCGTAATCGCCTTGGGAGACTCGAAATGGCTCAGCCCTACGAAGAACGCAACAGCGCCGCGAAAACCCGTCGTCAGCAGGAAGACCAGCGCCGCATGGAATTTCGCCGCGCTATCGAAGATCGCTTCGAACTCCGTCAGCTCCAGGCCGAAATCGGCGACTTTCCCAAGATCAATCACTGGCAGGCAGCGCCCGCAGCTTCCCGTCGAAACGCTCAACCAGCGCGCTGATCTGCACCCGTTCGCTGCGGATAAACGCCAGGAAGGCGTGCGCCACCGGTGACAAGCGTTTGGCTTTGGCTTGCACCAGGCACCAGCTACGGAACAGCGGCAGTTCCTCGACCGGCAGCTCGACGAGTCCGCCGGTCGCCAGCTCCAGGTTCAGGGCGTGGCGCGTCAACAGCGCCAGGCCCAGACCCGCCTGCACACATTCACGTTGCGCTTCGGCCGAGGCCACTTCCTGGGTCTGGGTGAAGTGCACGCGTTTCTCTTTGAAATACTCTTCGCAGGCCAATCGCGTACCCGAGCCGGGTTCGCGGATCAGCAGCGTGTAGGGCTCAAGATCCTGTAAGCGTAGCGGCCCCATGTGCGCCAGCGGATGATCCGGGCGCGCCACCGCTACAATCGGGTTGTTGAGGAACGGCAGGAATTCCAGGCCCATGTCCTGTGGGACCATCGACATGATCACCAGGTCATCGCGGTTATCCGACAGCCGCCGAATCACTTGGCCACGGTTGACCACCGTCAGTTGCAGGTTCACTTCCGGGTGCTGGCGCTTGAACGCAGCGAACAGGTGCGGGACGAAGTATTTGGCGCTGGATTCCACTGCCAGTTTCAGCTGACCTTGCAGCGAACCCTGCATGTCCGACAGTTGCATATCGAGGTTTTCCAGGCGCCCGAAGATGTCCCGACTGGCACGCTGCAAGGCTTCAGCGGCCTCGGTCATGTAGAGTTTTTTGCCGACATAATCGAATAATGGCTGGCCGATCAGCTCTTCGAGCTGACGAATCTGTAGGCTAACGGCCGGTTGGGTGAGGGACATTTCCTCGGCTGCGCGGCTGTAGGAGCGTAAATCACACACTTCATTGAAGATTTGCAATTGACGCAATGTCATACGCATCAAGGACTTACGCATTTCTTATAGGCTCTGACGGCAGGCTGATACTTCAACTATAAGTCTTTGCTTATGCCTGACCCAATTTTTATTCATTTTTGTTAATCCCTCATGAGCGCTAGTGTGGACCTGCGACTAAATTGAAACATTTGGTCACGCGTCGACCTGGGTCTAGCAGGTCGTGGTGCCACCGGCTCAAGGGAACCTCCAAGTGATAACAAAGATCCTGATCGCCAACCGTGGTGAGATTGCCGTACGAATCGTGCGGGCCTGCGCCGAAATGGGCATTCGCTCGGTTGCGATTTTTTCCGACGCCGACCGTCATGCCTTGCATGTGAAGCGTGCGGACGAGGCCCATAGCATCGGTGCCGAGCCACTGGCCGGTTACCTGAACCCGCGCAAGCTGGTGAATCTGGCGGTTGAAACCGGCTGCGATGCACTGCACCCCGGTTACGGTTTCCTTTCGGAAAATGCCGAACTGGCAGACATCTGCGCCGAGCGCGGCATCAAATTCATTGGCCCGTCGGCAGAAGTCATTCGCCGCATGGGCGACAAGACCGAAGCGCGCCGCAGCATGATCAAGGCCGGTGTGCCAGTGACGCCGGGCACCGAAGGCAACGTAGCGGACATCGAAGAGGCCTTGGCCGAGGGCGACCGTATCGGTTACCCGGTGATGCTCAAAGCCACCTCCGGGGGTGGCGGTCGTGGCATCCGTCGCTGCAACAGCCGCGAAGAACTTGAACAGAATTTCCCTCGCGTCATCTCCGAAGCGACCAAGGCGTTCGGTTCTGCCGAAGTGTTTCTGGAAAAATGCACCGTCAATCCCAAGCACATCGAAGCGCAGATCCTCGGCGACAGCTTCGGCAACGTCGTGCATCTGTTCGAGCGTGACTGCTCGATCCAGCGCCGCAACCAGAAACTCATCGAAATCGCCCCGAGTCCGCAACTGACCCCGGAACAGCGCGCCTACATCGGCGACCTGTCGGTGCGTGCGGCCAAGGCTGTCGGTTACGAGAACGCCGGTACTGTGGAGTTCCTGCTCGCCGAGGGCGAGGTGTACTTCATGGAGATGAACACCCGGGTGCAGGTGGAACACACCATCACCGAAGAGATCACCGGGATCGACATCGTTCGCGAGCAGATTCGCATCGCCTCCGGTCTGCCGCTGTCGGTCAAGCAGGAAGACATTCAGCACCGTGGTTTCGCATTGCAGTTCCGTATCAACGCCGAAGATCCGAAGAACAACTTCCTGCCGAGCTTCGGCAAGATCACCCGCTATTACGCCCCCGGTGGTCCGGGCGTGCGCACCGATACCGCGATCTACACCGGCTATACCATTCCGCCATTCTACGATTCGATGTGCCTGAAACTGGTGGTCTGGGCGCTGACCTGGGAAGAGGCGATGGACCGTGGCCTGCGCGCCCTCGACGACATGCGTCTGCAGGGGGTGAAGACCACCGCCGCGTACTACCAGGAAATCCTGCGCAACCCGGAATTCCGTAGCGGCCAGTTCAATACCAGCTTTGTTGAAAGCCACCCGGAACTGACCAACTACTCGATCAAGCGCAAACCCGAAGAGCTGGCCTTGGCCATCGCCGCCGCCATCGCCGCCCACGCAGGCCTGTGAGGAATACAACAATGTCCAAAAAGATTTTTGTCACCGATACCATCCTGCGCGACGCTCACCAATCGCTGCTCGCCACCCGCATGCGCACCGAAGACATGCTGCCGATCTGCGATAAGCTCGACAAAGTCGGCTACTGGTCGCTGGAATGCTGGGGCGGCGCGACCTTCGACGCCTGCGTCCGCTTCCTCAAAGAAGACCCGTGGGAGCGTCTGCGCCAACTGCGTGCGGCGCTGCCTAACACGCGTCTGCAAATGCTCCTGCGCGGGCAGAACCTGCTCGGCTACCGCCATTACAGCGATGACGTGGTCAAAGCCTTCGTCGCCAAGGCTGCAGTCAATGGTATTGACGTGTTCCGCATTTTCGACGCGATGAACGACGTGCGTAACCTGCGCGTGGCCATCGAAGCGGTGAAGGCTGCCGGCAAACATGCCCAAGGCACTATCGCTTACACCACCAGCCCGGTGCACACCATCGATGCGTTTGTGGCACAAGCCAAGCAGATGGAAGCCATGGGTTGCGACTCGGTGGCGATCAAGGACATGGCTGGCTTGTTGACCCCGTACGCCACCGGTGAACTGGTGCGCGCGTTGAAAGCCGAGCAATCGCTGCCGGTGTTCATCCACTCGCACGACACGGCCGGTCTGGCGACCATGTGCCAGCTCAAGGCTATCGAAAACGGCGCCGACCACATCGACACCGCGATCTCCAGCTTCGCGTCGGGCACCAGCCACCCGGGCACCGAATCGATGGTCGCTGCGCTCAAGGGCACCGAGTTCGACACCGGCCTGAACCTCGAGTTGCTGCAAGAGATCGGTCTGTACTTCTACGCCGTCCGTAAGAAGTATCACCAGTTCGAAAGCGAATTCACCGCGGTCGACACTCGCGTGCAAGTCAACCAGGTGCCGGGCGGGATGATCTCCAACCTCGCCAACCAGTTGAAAGAGCAGGGCGCCCTCAACCGTATGGCCGAAGTGCTCGCGGAAATCCCGCGCGTGCGTGAGGACCTCGGCTTCCCGCCGCTGGTGACCCCGACTTCGCAGATCGTCGGCACCCAGGCGTTCTTCAACGTGCTGGCCGGCGAGCGCTACAAGACCATCACCAACGAAGTGAAGCTGTACCTGCAGGGCGGCTACGGTAAGGCGCCGGGCGTGGTCAACGAGAAACTGCGTCGTCAGGCCATCGGCAGCGAAGAAGTCATCGACGTGCGTCCGGCCGATCTGCTCAAGCCGGAAATGACCAAGCTGCGTGCCGACATCGGCGCACTGGCCAAGTCCGAAGAAGACGTGCTGACCTTCGCCATGTTCCCGGACATCGGTCGCAAGTTCCTCGAAGAGCGCGCCGCCGGAACCCTCACGCCGGAAGTGCTGCTGCCGATTCCAGAGGCTGGCGGTGTGACGAAGGCTGGCGGCGAAGGCGTGCCGACCGAGTTCGTCATCGACGTCCACGGCGAAACCTACCGCGTCGACATCACCGGTGTTGGCGTCAAGGCTGAAGGCAAGCGTCACTTCTACCTGTCCATCGACGGCATGCCGGAAGAAGTGGTGTTTGAGCCGCTCAACGAGTTCGTCAGCGGTGGTAGCAGCAAGCGCAAGCAAGCCTCGGCGCCGGGCCACGTCAGCACCACCATGCCGGGCAACATCGTCGATGTGCTGGTCAAGGAGGGTGACACCGTCAAGGCGGGTCAGGCTGTGCTGATCACCGAAGCGATGAAGATGGAAACCGAAGTCCAGGCTGCGGTTGCCGGCAAGGTCACCGCGATTCATGTGGCCAAGGGTGATCGGGTCAATCCGGGTGAAATTCTGATCGAGATCGAAGGCTGAGATAACGCCCGCGATCCAACGCTTTAAACCTCGGGGGGGCATGTGCTCCCCTTTTTTTTCATGCGGAATTTGTCTGCATCACATAAGGCCTATGTGGGAGCGAGCCTGCTCGCGAAGAGCAATGTCAGTCGATATTTATTCAACTGACAGATCGCATTCACGAGCAGGCTCGCTCCCACAGTGACGATGTTCAATCCGTCAGCACGCCATGCGCCATTGACCCATCACGCCGTGAGTGCGGCTGTCAGTGGCCATCTCACCCGTGAGACCAACGCCGACGGTGTGATTGGCAGACAGCCCAAGATCGAGGCCGGCATCCACCGACAGACTGTTGCGATCCAGCGCGGCACCGGCAACCTCAAACCGCTTGCCACCCTTGACCAGTTGTTGGCGGGTGTCGCTTTCGATCTCGCCAAAGGTGTGTTTCCAGCCGGCACTGAATCGCGGCGTCAGCGTCATGCCGTTATCCAGCCGAGTGATTTTTGCCGTGCGCAAGCCGAAGGTGCTGCTGAGGTTGTCACGGGCTTGCCCGAAGACTTTCAGCGCCGCATCCCCGCCTTTTTCGCTGTAGCTGTCGCGTTGATAGCGCTGATAGCCGAGGCTGGCGAACGGTTCGAGCGTCGCGTTGTGCCGGCCAATATTGACCGCCAGTTCGGCAAAGGCTTGCTGGGTGTTGGCGTCATAGTTGCCCTTGAGGCGATCGCTGAAGCCGTTGAAGGCCACGCGACGTTTGCTGTCGCCGTCATGACTGGCATAGGTTGCCCCGAGCCGCAGTGAGAACGGTCCATCCTGGCGCACGGCGTAGGCGCCGAGGTGCCAGCTGTCGAGGTCGCCATCGTATTGCCGGGCGTCGAGTCTGGTCTGCGATTTACCGCCGACCAGGCCGATATGCCATTGCTCATCGAGCCGCCAGTCGGCGCCCATGACCAAACCTTGGGTGGCGTGTTTCAAGGTGCTGTCGAAATTGCGATCGACCTTGCCGCCATGGCCGAGCGCCTGAATCCACACTCGCCCGGAATCGGCAGCGCCAGCGGCCTGACGCGGCGAGTTGCCGGAACCGTAGGCAGAGCCGTAACGGCTATTCAGTTGTTGCATGGCCGAAAGCATGCTCGCACTGACGGGGGTGATGCTGCTCAGCGTGGCTTTGGCGAGGTTGGCGTTGCTGCCGGCGGCGAGTTGTTCGATGGCGACGGGGGCGGTGGTTTTGTCGCTGGTCAACAATGCCGCGACGGCGATGTTTGAGGGCTTTGTTGCTTGAGGTGATGTCGGCGTATCGGAAGCGTTAGTGCGTGTCACGACTGTGGCTGTTCGCGCCGTCGGCTCAACAATGCTGTTGGCAACCGAACGTCCGTTGCGGCTCTTGGCAAGGTCTGCAAGCGCTGCGCCACTGCGGGCGTAATTGAGCTTCACCTTTTGTTCTTCATAGGACAGCGTCGGCGTCATATAGGCGAGATTGGTGGTGACCTTGCCGAATTCCCCTTCAATGGTGTCGGCAGTCAGAATCAAGTGTTCGGTGTTGTTCGCGTAGTTCCCGGGCATCCCGTGAACCTGAACCTGAGCACCTCCCAAAATCGCGGCGCCGTTGACGACCACGGGGTCTGATCCACCTTCGGTGGAGACGCCATAGGAGAATATTGCGTCTCCACCGAACTCCAGATTGCCCTGAATTCGGGGCGCTCCATGCGGCCGGGACGCCACCAACGATCCGCCGACATATAAGTTGGCGACGTCGCCGGAACCACCAAACACCGCACCTTTGTTTACGGTAACCCAGCCAATCGAGCCGTAGTTGATCAGTCCTGCGCCGGATTTGACGTCTGCATCACCGGCAAACTCTTGGCTGAGCGTCCATAGGCCGCGGGCGACACGCAGACTCGAAAAATTGCGCGTCTCACCGATCTCGCCGCCCTCGGTTCCGTTGAGTTGCAAGCCATTGATGCCAGCGCCACCGTCCAGTCGTCCACTCCAGCGGGCGCCGTTGTTGATCACCAGTAAATCGTCTCCTTCGCCCAGTTGCAGGGACACACCATCGACGCTCTCAACCGGACTGGAAAGAAACGAAACTGCCGTTGTGTAGGCATACATGTCCCGATCAAAAGGATCGAGCAGGTCAAACTCGCCATCAGCCTGTTCTTCCATGACGATCTCAGGGAACTCCAGATCTGCGTAAAAGGCATCGTCAAACTGAACCGTTGCGACGGGCTTTCTCATATTTCTGAGGAACGGTGCTGTGTGTTCGAGCGGTCCGATAAATTCCTCGATTGCGAAGAGGTCCTCTATCGGTTCCATCACGTCTTCTGTAACAGCGGGTGTTGCTGCTTTGGGGGCACGCGTCTTTTTTTTCGGCTTGCTGTCTTCTACTTCTGCGACAGCGGGTATTTCTGGTTGTTGTGCTATTGAGGTCTCTACACAGCCGATTGCCAGTGCAATCGCCAGAGCCAGATGTTTTGGTTTGCAGTTGTGTTGAACAGACATTCGATTGGATCTCTTTTAATAAGAGACCCAACTCTATTGATGCCCCGAAAAATCCGATGTCGGCTGCTTCCCGCAGGCTTGCAGGCGACATCGGATCGTTTTGTAGAAAATGACCGTGTGATCTGGAACCCGAAGTTTTACTCGGTTGCAGCGGCTCTTTTTCCTACAACCAATCAAGACCCCGCCGACTGTTCAACCTCAAAAACTCATCTGCCATTGCCCGATCAACCCGTGATTGCGGCTGTTGCTGCCGATCTCGCCGCTGTATCCCACACCCAAGGTATGCCGAGCCGAGATTCCCACATCCAGCCCGGCCTCCAGCACCAGGCTGTCACGATCCAGCGAGCTGCCATCGACACTGAACGCCGTGCCGCCAGTCACGAACGCCTGACGGGTAGAGCTGCCGACATCGCCGTAGGTGTGTTTCCAGCCAGCGGCCATGCGCGGGGTCACGCTCATGCCGTTGTCGAGGCTGCTCAAGTGCGCCAGGCGCAGGCCGAAGGTGCTGCTGAAGTTGTCCTGGGTCTGGCTGTCGACTTGCAGCGCGGCGGCGCCGCCTTTTTCCTTATAGCTGTCGCGGTGGTAGCGCTGATAACCGAGGCTGGCGAACGGCTCGGCGCTGAGGCGGCCACTGCCCATGGCATAGCCGAGTTCGGCGAAGGCTTGCTGGCTGTCGGCGTCGTAGTCGCCTTTCGGGCGGTCGCTGAAACCATTGAAGGCGATGGTGCGTTTGCTTTCGCCCTGATGGCCGCTGTACGCCGCGCCGAGGCGCAAAGCGATCGGGCCGTTCTGGTGCAGCGCGTAGACGCCGGCGTGCCAGCTCTCGACGTTGCCGTCTACGCCGGTCGCGTCCAGATCGGTTTTCGAATAGCCGCCCAGTACGCCCAGACGCCACGCCGGATTCAGTGCCCAGTCGGCGCCTAGCACGCTGCCCTTGGTGCGTTGCTCCAGACCACTGCTGCCGTGTTCGCCATCGAGCTTGCCGTAGCCGCCGATGCCTTGCAGCCAGAGCCGCCCGCGAGCGTTCGGGTCATTCAGATTGCGTGCTTCGGACGGCACGCCATTGGCCGCCAGCACGGGGGTGTCGCGTTGATCGAGGCCGACCAGCAGTCCCGGGCTGCCGCCCATTTGCTGCATCGCCGAGAGCATGCTGCTGCCGACCTGACTGCTGGCGCCGAGGGTGGCGCTGGTCAGGTTGGCGTTGTTGGCACCGGCCAGTTGCTCGATTGCTGCGCCGGCGCTGCTTTGGCTGGTATTGAGCAGGGCGTTGTACAACGCATTGTTTTTACCGATCGAGGCGAGGCTGTTGGCGGCATTGCTGCCGTTACCGGTCGTGGCGAACTCATTGAACGCCACGTCATTGCGGGTGTAGGTCAGGTCGACCTGGGTTGGCGTGTAGGCGAGGGTCGGCGTCAGGAACGCATAGTCGCTGCTGACCTTGCCGAAAGTGCCGTTGACCTGTGCCGCTTGCAGCACGGTGTAGTGGCTCTGCCAGGGATACGTGCCGCTACCGGGATTCACCGCGAGCGTTGCGCCATTGAGATTGGCGATGCCGCAGACCTGTACCGGCGCGCTGCTGCCGTCGGCGTTGACACCGTAGGCGAGGGTGGCGGTGCTGCCCATGGTCAAATCGCGAACAATCGTGGCGCGGCCGAGGTCAGTGTCGGTGCGCAACGTGCCGTTGACGTTGAGATTGCCCACCGAGCCGCCACCGGCATACACGCCGCCGGCATCCACGGACAGGTTGCCGGCGATGCTGCCCTGATTGATCAGCGTTGCGCCGTTGCGCACTGCACCGCCGTCGCTAAAGTCGCCGCTGCTTGTGAGTGTCCACTCGCCTTGCTTGACCTCCAGCCATTCGAAGTTGCGACTGGCGCCGAAGCTGCCACCGGCCGCGTCATCCATCACCACCCGGTCGTAACCGCTGCCGCCGTCGACCACGCCGTCAAAACGGCTGCTGGTGCGCAGGGTCAGGCTGTCGTTGCCGCCGCCCAGATCCAGCGCCAGGCCATTGCTACCGCTGATCGTGCCGCCGTTGGTGACGCTGTCGCCAAACTCGCCGACGAATTTCACACCGAAGCCGTTGAGGCCTTGAATGGTGCCGAAGTTTTCCAGTGTGGTCGCCGCCAGCCCAGAGCCGCCGCTGCCGTCGTCCACCAGAATGGCGCTGTCGGCGCCGCTGATCAGAGCGCCCTTGGCGTTAAGAATGTAGCCGCCACCCAAGGCAATGCCTTCACTGCCGTTGGCGAAACCGCCCTTGTCGACACCGCCCGCACCGACGCCCTGAATGGTCCCGTAGTTTTCGATGTGGGCGATCTTGTCGATGTCCACGCCGTCGCCGTCACCGTTCGCTTGCAGGCCTGAGTAGGCGCCGGTGATGGTGCCGTGGTTGATCACCGTGCCATCGCCGTCGGAACCGAAGCCGGAACCATTGCGGCCGGTGATCTGCCCGTAGTTGATCAGCGTCGCGCCCAGATCGGTGGTGATGCCATGGCGGCCACCGGAAATCACCCCGTAGTTGGTTACGCTGACGCCGCTCGCAGAATCGATATCGATGCCGTCGAACTTCTCGTCGGCATTGTGCGAATCGCCGGTCGAAATCTCGCCGTAGTTGGTAATGGTCGCGTTGGCCCCGGTCTTCATACCGTCGCTGGCGTCGCCGCGAATCAGCCCGCCGACGCGGTTGATAATGGTGGTCTTCACGCCGTCACTGCGCAGCGCATCGAGGTCCAAACCCTGGCCGGTGGTGGAGCGAATCACACCGCTGTTGTCGACCAACAGACTGCCGCTGACAAGGTTGCTGTCGATGCGTAATGCGTCGTTGGCGCCGAGAATCTGCCCGCCGCTGCGGTTGTAAATCGTGTAGTTGCGCGCCTGGCTCAGATCGCCACTGCTATCGATAGCCCGGCCGCCGGTTGAAATGATTTTCCCGGCGTTATCGATCACCACACCGGCACCGCTGGTGCTGTCTTTCAGGCTCACGGCCTTACCGCTATTGGTGATGCTGCCCGGCGCGGAAATTGTCAACGTGTCGCTACCGGCCAGCGTTTGCGCTGCAGTGGTGGCGGTGTCGATCTGCACGGTTTTAGCGTTTGCCGATGTAGCAGCGAGCAACAGGGCAATGGCAAGGGACAGACGCTGGGGCGGGAACGGCATAGTGGGACGGCCTTCTTGTTATAAGCGGGCCGTCCTGTATAGCGAAGGGTTTTTACAGAATGATGTCTTTGAGGTGATGAGTCACTGATCGCGACGCACGTAAGCCTTACCGTAATGCCGCTCCATGCGCGCCTGAATCAACTCCAGCCCGATCGACATCAGCCAGTAAATGATCGCCGCCGTCGTCAGCATTTCGATGTAGCGGTAGCTTGAGCGCCCGTATGACTGGGCGAGAAACATCACTTCCCAGACGCCCATCACCGAGATCAGTGACGAGTCCTTGAGCATCGAGATGAACTGGTTGGTGGTGGGCGGGATGATCGTGCGCATGGCTTGCGGCAGGGTGATGCGCCAGAAAATCACTGTCTCGCGCATACCCAGTGCCAGCGAAGCTTCGCGCTGGCCGTGGTCGACACCGAGGATGCCGGCGCGGAAGATCTCGCTGAGATAGGCGCCGTAGTTCAACGACAAGGCAATGATGCCCGCGACGATGGCGCCAGGCACGATGCCCAGTTGCGGCAAGCCGAGGTAGATCAGCAGGATCTGGATGAGCAGTGGCGTGCCGCGAAAGAACGAGGTGTAAAAACTGGCGATGCCGAACGCCACTGCGCTTTTCGACAGGCGTGCTAATGCCGTGATGAAGCCCAGCAGGGACGAGGCGACAATCGAACACACACAGAGGAAAAGCGTCAGCGCCGCACCCTGTAGAAAACCGTTGGGCGCCAGGTGCAGGCCGACCAGGTTGGGCAGTTTGTCGAGGATGATCGAGAACTTCAGGTCGAAGCTCAGGAAGAACCCGGCGAACAGGCAGAACAGCGTTGCCCAGGTCAGGTACAGCCGCGTACGAAACCCGAACAGGCGTTGCAGGCGTGATTCAGCCACCGGTTGCGGTGGCTGTGGCGGTGTCGGGAAAGAAGTCATTGGCTGATATCAGCGCCGATCCATTTTTGCGAAAGCTTGCTCAGGGTGCCGTCCTGTTTCAGTTGCGCGAACACCTCGCGCACTTTGGCGTCCCATTGCGCGTCACCCTTTTCGATGGCCACCGAGTTCGGCTCCGAGTACAGCGGTGCGCCGGCCAGTTTGAAGCGTTTGTCCTGGTTCAGGCGTGGCTGTGCGGTGACGAGGTTGGTGAGAATTGCATCCAGGCGCACGCCGGCGCCCTGGCCCAAGTCCTGGAAGGCGACGTTATCGGTATCGTACGGCGCAATCTGCACATCGTCGAACGGGTACTGCAACTGCGTGTCTTCGGCACCTTCTATAACCAGGTTCTTGTTCAGATAGCTTTCGTAACTGGACGCGCTGGTGAGGCCGACTTTTTTGCCGGTCAGATCCTTGGCGTCGTGGATCCGCTCATCCTTGGCGTTGACGACGATCACTGCCGGCGAAGCGTAGTACTCGACCGGGAAATCGAATACCTCGGCGCGGGCCTTGCTCGGCGTCATCGAGCAGATGCAGATATCGTAGCGCCCGCTCCAGCGGCCGGCGGCAATGACGTCCCAGGACGGCGTTTCGAGTCGCAGCTTGACGCCTAACTTGTCCGCCACGGCTTTGGCGACATCAACGTCGAAGCCATCAAGCTGATTCTGGTCGTTGAGAAACGAGAACGGTGGATAGCTTTCCATCAGCACGCCGACCAGTTCTTTCTTTTGTTCGATACGGTCCAGCGTGGTGCCAGCAAAGGCTTGCGTGGAGGCGGCCAGAATCGTCAGGCCCAGGGCCAGTAGCGGTTGAAATTTCACAGTCGATCCCTGGGTAAAAAAGAAGTTGTTTTTAACGGAATGGTGCGTATTAAATAGTTATAAGAACGACTCTGATAGTGAGTTATTTTCATAAGCATATGAGTGAAAAGCATATGGGCGCAGGCAGCACGATTATTCTCGATGGCGGCATGGGCCGTGAACTGCAGCGCGCCGGGGCGCCATTTCGTCAGCCAGAGTGGTCGGCGCTGGCGTTGAGCGAAGCACCGCAAGCGGTCGAGGCGGTACATGCCGCTTATATCGCCAGTGGCGCCAATGTGATTACCACCAACAGTTACGCCGTGGTGCCGTTCTATATTGGTGAGGAGCGCTTTGCCGCTGAAGGGCAGGCACTGGCGGCGTTGGCCGGTGAACTGGCGCGGCGTGCGGTGCAAGCCTCGGGGAAATCCGTGCGGGTGGCCGGCTCATTGCCGCCGCTGTTCGGTTCCTATCGGCCGGCTCTGTTCGAGGCCGCCCGAGTGACTGAGTTGCTGGCGCCCTTGGTCAATGGCCTGGCACCGCATGTTGATGTGTGGCTGGCGGAAACGCAGAGTTCGATCATCGAGGCGCGAGCCATTCACGCCGGGTTGCCGAAGGATGGCAAACCGTTCTGGTTGTCGTTCACCTTGAAGGACGAAGACACCGATGAAGTGCCACGCCTACGCTCTGGGGAGCCAGTCGCCGAAGCGGCGGCGGTGGCGGCTGAGTTGGGCGTCGAGACGTTGCTGTTCAATTGCAGTCAGCCGGAAGTGATCGGTGCCGCGATTGATGCGGCGCGTGAAACCTTCGAGCGTCTGGGGGTGAAGATAAACATTGGTGCTTACGCCAATGCGTTTCCGCCGCAGCCAAAAGAAGCTACGGCCAATGACGGACTTGATCCGCTGCGCGAGGATCTGGATCCGCCGGGTTACCTGCATTGGGCGATTGACTGGCAGCAGCGCGGTGCCAGCCATTTGGGCGGTTGCTGCGGGATCGGGCCGGAACACATTGCGGTGCTTGCGCAAAAGCTGGGCTGAAAATAGATCAAAAGATCGCCTGAACGCGGCCCGAGCCTTCGGACGATCTTTGGCTTTGACGATTTAACTACGGCATTCAACCAGGCCTTTCACCTGCCCGTCGGGCGTCTGATTTTCATCCGACAGCCACTGCTCGAAACCTGCCGCAATCGCCGGCCACTCGCCATCCAGAATCGAGTACCACGCGGTATCGCGGTTCTGCCCCTTGACCACCATGTGCTGGCGGAACACGCCTTCGAAGCTGAAACCCAAACGTTCGGCGGCGTACATGGAGCGGGCGTTGCCGTTGTTGCATTTCCATTCGAGGCGACGGTAGCCGAGGTCGAAGGAATATTTGGCCAACAGGTACACCGCTTCGGTGCTTCTCGGCGGGCGCTGCATCGGCGCACCAAAGGTGACGTGACCGATTTCAATGCGACCCTGGGCCGGGACGATCGACATCAGGCTGAGGATGCCTTGCACTTGGCCGCTGGCGCGGTCGATGACGCTGAAGAAATACGGGTCGCTGGCGGCCGCGTGGTTGTTCAGCCAAGCATCGAAAATGCTGCGTTCCGGAAAAGGTCCATAGGGCAAGTAATCCCAGAGTTTCGGGTCGGCGCCGGGGCCCTCAAGGGCGGCGAACAGTTCGTCGCCATGGCGCGGCGGGTCGAGTCTTTCCAGGCGAATGAAACGCCCTTCGAGCAGCGTGGCGGTGGGGGCGGGGGCGCCTTTCCAGTCAGCCAGTGAAGTGGTCATGCAGGTGTCTCCTTAAATGGCTTTGCGAAACTGGATGAAGCCCGGGCGTTCGGCAATACGCTCGTAGAGCTGGATCGCAGTGGCGTTGGTTTCGTGGGTCAGCCAGTGCACTTTGCAGCAGCCGTCAGCCTTGGCCGTGGCGTAAACGTGTTCGATCAACAGACGGCCGACACCGCTGCCACGGGTTTCCGGCACCACCAGCAGATCCTGCAGGTAGCAGGAGTTTTCGATGCTCCAGTTCGAGCGATGGTAGATGTAATGCACCATGCCCACGGCTTTACCGTCGGCCCATGCCAATGCTGCGTGGGTTGGTTCGCTCGGGTCGAGAAAACGCTGCTAGGTACTTTCCGTCACGGCTTGCGGCAGTTCGGTGTTGTAGAAACGCAGGTAGGCCTGCCACAGCGGCAGCCACGCGGCGCGGTCGGCGGCGCTGACCTGGCGAATGTCGATCTGACTCATGGTGATTTCCTTAGCGCATCAATCGGGCGAGGGTTTGATCATTGATTTCCGGGCTGGCGGCCAGGCCTTCGCGCACGCCGGCAATGTCTTCGGCGCTGCGGTTTTGGCTGAGTTTGCGCTTGCCTTCGAGCCGGTCGATGGGAATGGCAAAACCGACAATCGCTTTGAGCATGCCGTCGATGTAATCAGCGGGCGCGTCGTCGACTGACCACTGTTGCACGCGACCTGCCTCATGGCGGTTGGTGAGGGTGCTGACGATGTCGAGCAGACGCCCGCCATCGCTGAAGGTTTCGGCGTGACCATAGGCGTGCACGGCGATGTAGTTCCAGGTCGGCACGACTTTGCCGTGCTCGGCTTTGCTCGGGTAAAAGCCCGGGCTGACGTAGGCATCGGCGCCGGCGAAGATCAGCATGGCCTCGGCGCCGTCGCGCAGGTCTTTCCATTGCGGGTTGGCGCGGGCCAGGTGCCCGTACAGCGTGCCGTACTCGCCTTGTTCGCAATGCAGCAGCACCGGTACATGGCTGGCTTGCAGGCCGTTTTCGCCGTGAGTCACCAGAATGGCGAGGCGGGTGGCGAGGATCAGCTCGTGCAGTTGGGACAGGTCTTCGATGGCAAAGGCGCGTGGCGTGTACATGGACAGATTTTCCTTGGCGAATGCCTGCATCGTAGGCAGGCTATTGGTCTGTTGTAAGAGCCATTGATGACCAATTTCATAGGTCCATTGCCATGCCCGATTCGCCAACGTTGTCCATGCCATTCAACCCTGCCGGTATCGAGCTTGATCGTCGCCAGGGCTTGAGTCGCCAGCTCTATCAGGCGTTGCGCCTGCGTGTGCTGGACGGGCGACTGGCGAGCGGTACGCGGTTGCCGGCCAGTCGCGATCTGGCAGCGGCGTTGGGCATTTCCCGCAACAGTGTGGTGCGCGCCTACGATCAACTGTATGCCGAAGGCTTTATTGAGGGGCGGGTAGGGGATGGCACCTACGTCGCCCAATTGATGCCCGTATCGACTCCAACGAAAAAACTATCCACAAAAGTATACACAGGGTTTTCAACAGGCTTACCCACAGCCTTATCCACAAATTGGCTGGATTTACCTGTGATTCCATCCAGTAAAGTTATCCACAGCGATAATTTTTCGCGCATCGAAAAGAACCATTTGGCCCGGCCCCCGAGTGGCCCGCCGCGAGCATTCAGGGTGGGTGTTCCGGCGTTTGATCTGTTCCCCTTCGAGGTGTGGGCCAAGCTGAATGCGGCTTTCTGGCGTAAACCGGATCTGGAGCAACTGTGTTACGGCGATCCGTCCGGCGATGCGCGCCTGCGTGCAATGATCGCCGCTTATCTGCGCAGTTCGCGCGGCATGCAGTGTTCACCTGAGCAAATTGTGATCACCAGCGGCGCACAGCAAGGCATTAGCCTTTGTGCACAGTTGCTGGTGGCGCCGGGCGACGGTGTCGCGATTGAGAATCCTGGTTACCGCGCGGCCGGTCATGCGTTCGCCGTGGCGGGCGCTCGTTTGCACGGCATTGCCGTGGACGAAGAGGGCATGGATTGCTCGGCGCTGTCGGCCACCGGGGATTGTCGCGTGGCGTATGTCACGCCCTCTCATCAATACCCGACCGGCGTGGTGATGAGCCTGGCGCGACGCCTCGAACTGCTCGCCTGGGCCGAGCGCTGCCAAGGCTGGATCGTCGAGGACGATTACGATGGCGAATACCGTTACACCGGCGCGCCGCTGGCACCGTTGGCGGCACTCGATCGACAGGGACGCGTGCTGTATGTCGGCACTTTCGGCAAGGTCGCGTTTCCGGCGCTGCGCCTTGGATATTTGGTTTTGCCGCCGGGGCTGGTGGATGCGTTCTCGCAACGCCGGGCGGTGGATGTCCGGCATTCCGAGGTGAGTACGCAGGCGGTGATGGCTGAGTTCATGGCGGCCGGGCATTTCCAGCGGCATATCCGGCGCATGCGCCGCGCCGCGCTGAGTCGGCGCAACACCTTGCTCGACGGTTGGCCGACTGCCATTGCCGGCGTGGGCGACTTACCCGCTGTCTCGGCCGGACTGCACTTGACCGTGGCGGTCGACAGCATCGAGCGCGAGCAGCAACTCATTGAACAAGCCGCCCGCGCCGCTGTGGAGATCAACGGCTTGAGCAGTTATTGGCTGCCGGATTCGTCAACGCCGCTGGCGCAGCGCGCTGGACTGGTGCTGGGTTTCGCCGCCGTACCTGAGCCGGCGATCAAAGCGGCACTGACCCGGTTACGACAGGCGTGGCTGGCGTGAGGAACAGCGCCTGCGCGGACCGGTCGGAAATACCGCTGCGATGAATATTGATCAACGCCTGATTGCTCAGTAAGCGTGGCTCATAGGCCCCCCTCATATGCCGTTGCGCCACGGTTTTCATGTGGCCGACGGGGAACGGGGTGACGGGCGCTTGTGCGCTGCCGTAATGGAAATGGGCGTAACACAACGCTTTGTGGGTGTGGGCGTCGCGAATTTCATATTCGTCGAGAAAATCCCTGGCCTGACCTTTGAGCCGATGCCGGGTCACGGTTTGGGAGATCGTCACTTCCCCCTTGTCCTTTAGCCACTGAATCCCGGCCGCGGTCGGCGGTTGTTGCTTGACCATCCTGATACGGGTGCTGGTGCCTTTTTCTTCAAGGGTTCGAGCGGCAGCGTCAAGCCTGTGGCCGAGGGCTTCGGTCGGTGTCTTCAAGTTGGCAGTCAGATTGCTGGCGGTCAGTGCTTCGTCGATTGCCGCGTTGGCTTCTCGCAAAGCGGCGGCATGATTGTGGTATTGCTCCTCGATTTCGACAGGAATCCGTGGTCCTCGTTTGAGTTGGGCCTCGATACGCCGATGGAACGCGGCCAAGCCGTCGAGCAGGGCCTGGCCTTCACGAGTGCTGCGCTTGAGGTCAGGGCTGGTCTTGGTCGGCTGCGTTGTGGCTTTGCGCTGCTCGACCCAGACACCGGGTGATTCTTGCTCAAACGTGGCGATGACCCCTGTCAGGGTGGTACGCACTTCCACTTGGTCGGTATCCTGGCCTTCGAGGCTTTTTTTGCGCTCGCCGACCAGCGTGCGCCTGGATTTGGTTTTGATGATCTGGCGTGCCGAGGTTTGCCGGGAAGGACCCGCTGCCGGTTCCAGCAAGTGCTTGTAGCGCAGCAAGTCGGCCAACTTTATATCTGTGCGAGCCTTGAATGCGTTGACCCGATTGCGCACATGCACCAGGCGCTCGGTGTTGATCTGATCGGGATAGTCGATCAGCAGATCGCCAAAGCGTTGATCGATCGAGGTAAATTGTTCGGCAACATTGCTCAAGGCATCCTTGCGTTCGCGCAGGTTGTCGAGGCTTTCATCGGCGGTCAGGTTCAACGCGCTCTGGATATTCAGTGCAGCATCTTCGATGAGCGTGGACAGGGTCTGATAGGCGTTGGTGCTCGTGGTCGTATCACCTGCCTTGATGCAGATTTCCTGGCCGAGGCTGATCTGCAACAGCTTGAGGTCATTCAGATCGTATTTGGGCAGCACTTCGCGATAGGTGTGAAGCACCTTGGCCGCATCACTTCCCAGCAGCTTCAACTCGTCAAAGCGGGTCTGGGCCGACTCTATTTTTTCAATAATGGCCTGGGTCTGATCTGTCATTGTTTCAAACGACTGAACAAACGCCTCTACGGCAAAACGGCTTTCATCAGCAAGCATTGTCTGCATCGTCTTCAGACTCGCCTGGAACTCCGTGGTATGCAGTTGGAGCCATTCCTGGCCGAGAAACAACTGCATTTCCAGGCGCTGAATCATGGCTTCCCGGTAGTTGGGAATAGTTTCCTTGTTATTCAGCGCTTTGATCTGTTCGATGCTTGTACCGTACGCCTTGAGCTGCGAGTCGAGGGTCTCCAGATAACGCTGACGCGCTTGCGCACGGTCTTGCGCTGGCGCGTTGGTGAACGCCTCGTGGTCGGCGTCACGCTGAGTGCTTTGGGCTTTCATCGTCTTGTCGAAAGCGTTGATAGTGAGGGTCAGCTGTTTCGCGGTTTTTTTACTGAAGTCCTGAGCTTTCTCAAGCGCTGCGTCGAGTCCGCCGCCGCGCAAACGCAAGCGCAGATCGACCACCCATTGACCATTGGCGGTGCGGCTCAGCAAGGGCCCGAGACGCCGCGCAGGTTGGCGTGAGTCGATGATCTGGATATCCGCGTGTTCATTGAGCGTGACTTCGAACCAGCGCTTGCCGACGGGGGCGAACCATTGTTTCTGGCGAGCATGCAGGTGTCTGTGCGCGCCCTCGCTGACGGCATCGCCGATGCCTCGGGGTTTGGCGATCTGAAAACTGTCGAGCAACGTGGCCAGTGCGACGGGAGATCGCTTCAGGGCGGCAAAAGGGTTGATGGATATTTCATGAGCGCCGGGCAGCGCGCTGCCGGCGATATCCGGCAGCTGTAGTGCTTTGCTGATGACGGGGGTGGTCGTGATGGGTTGGGAGGGTTCTTCCAGAGTGATCGATTCGCTTTGTGGTTTGTCGCCGACCGCTGCGCGATGGGCGAGTACCATGCCCAACGCCAGCAGGATGTCGGCGATAGCGGTCCAGGCTGTCTTGCCGGATTGCTCGTTGGCCACATCACTGACCTCCTGCAGATCGTCCATGATCTGCCAGATCCACGCCGCTGCGCCGACGCTGCGCCCCAGGAATGGCAAGGCCGCGTTGAAGATTAACCAGCCGCCGTGTTTAAGCGTTGCCCAGCACGCCTCTGCATCGGAGACTGACTGGCGATCGGCTTGCGTGATGACAGCCTGGACATTGCTCTCGTGCAGTGTTGACAGTACAAAGTGATCGATCGTCGCAGTACCCAATGTGACCACGCCGGACATGTCGAGGGCCGTCGCAGGATTGACCAGCAATTGCGGGATCGTCCATATCGAAGGCAGTCTGGCGGTGAACACGAACTGGCTGTAGTTGAAGCGCACGTCGTCTGGCAACCAGGCCAGCACCGACTCACGCAGATTCCGGGAATGCTGGATCTCGTACAGCAAGTTGGCATGGGTGGGAAACTGCATCAACGCCATTTCGAACAGTGGCCGATACAGGATGCACGGTCCTTTATCCACTTCGCGCGGACCGATGACAAACATGTTATTGACGGTGTCCGCCGTTGAACGGGTGCGATGGGCAACGAATGCCAGTGGGCGAATGACGATTTCCTCGCGATCGACATAACGTTCATCACTGGTGTTGGCCAGTGCAGCGACGACATACCGGTAACCCTGTTCAGTGATGCCGGCCTTGCCTTGAATCTTGTGTTGCAGCGCTAGCAGCGGCAGTTCGATGGGCAGCTGACTGGTGTAGAGCCCCTGAAGAAGTGCTGCTTGCTCGCTGTCGTCGACCAGCAGGTTTTGCAGGTGCGCCGGATAAGTCTTGCCGATATTGACGCTGCTCACCAGTTGTTCCAGGTAGCTTGCGGTCATCCATTCCGGCAACCCGCTGCCGTCCTTGTAACGTACGGTTTTATTGCCTATTGGCTGTCCCGCGAGGTTTTGCAGGGCAAGTTCGATCAGCGAAAGTGTTAGCGTCTGGGTATTGCCCGGCAATACGAACGTGCCCCACACCACCAGGCTGGTGGTGCTGATTTCGATGTTGTCGATCTCCACCTCGCCGGCCGTTGGATGATCCTTGAGCATCTGCTGTTTCAGGGCATCACGGGTGAACGTCTGCAGATCAATCACTTCGCCCTGGAATGTTTTTCCGTTGTTCGAATGCTGCACCGTTGTCAGATCCAGCAGGTGCCGGCTGAAACGGGTCTGATCGGCAGGGGCCGCGCTATCGAGCCAAGGAGGCAGCATCGGACGCAGATGCTCGATATGAGGTTTGAGCCGTGGTGTCGGTTCGCGAGGATCGCCGAAAGTCCCGGTGTGCGGGTAAAGTTCGCGAGAGCTGGAGCCTTGAAAGAAATTGATGTCACCGAGGGCGTCGGCTTCCAGCGCGATCAGTGTGCAGGCCTGATAGTCAAAGAAATTGCCCTGCGGTTCGACCAGTCGCCATTTCAATCCGGCACTGGAAGCGCCTTTCCAGTAACGACGCGGCAGGGATTCTCCTAGTTTTTCCAGCGATTCAAAGCTTTCGAAACCCGAGATTACCGAGTGGGTCATGATCAGTGTGCGCTTGTCGGCGGTGCCGATAAGCACCGCAGTGTCGAGCAAGATCACATGGCTATCTGCGTCACCATTGTCTCGGTCGAGGTCAATCAAGCAGGCCCGTGTCTTGTATTTGTCGGCAGGCAGGCGCTCGTGCTTGTCCGGATGCTTGTAAACCCCAGCAACCATGGCGCGCTGGTCGGCATCCCATTGAGTATTCGCGTCGAGGTTCCACAGGTTGCGCAAGGCTTGCGACAACTGCTGCCAGCGTGGCTGCCCCGGATAGGTGAAATCGTCCCAGTAATTGACCTGCTGTTCCTTGTAGGCGATGAACAGCAACGGTGCCAGCTCATTGAGCAGCTTGCCGATTGCGCTGATTTTTACCGGCAGATGGATGGCGGACGGCAGGTCCGGTTGCAAGGTCAGATAATGCTCACCGTCGAGATACGCCACTGTGGTGCCGGAGAGGCCCATACGTACCAGGGTGTCGGTCAGCGATTCGATCAGATGGCGACCGGGGACCACTTGATCATTCTCAATGACCCAGGTCGGTCTTACGACCATGGCCAGTTGCGGGTCGAGATTGAGGTCGGGATACAGCGTCCTGAGCGCCGGATGCAGCGTTTTCGATGCGACTTCTCGCAGCGAAGGGCCGGTCACCAGTTGGGTCACGACATCGACGGCGCTGGGCGAAGGGATTTCGGGCATGGGCAACTCCTGCTCTGATGGCCGCGCCGAAAGGGCGACGGTTCCGGGCAAGGTAGAGGCGGGCTGCGGCGCGCGTGCGGTACATACATATTGCGGACGAAAAAAGACCCGCCTGGGCGGGTCCGGTTTTTACGGTTGCGACGGGACTGTGGTTATTGTTCGAAGCCTTCCAGCACGTTCACTGCGTTGATGCCGATTTCCTCCACAGCGTAACCGCCCTCCATGACGAACAATGTCGGTTTGCCAAGTGCAGCGATGCGTTTGCCCATCGCCAGATAATCCGGGCTGTCGAGTTTGAACTGCGAGATCGGGTCATCCTTGAAGGTGTCGACACCCAGCGACACGACAATCACGTCGGCGCCATAACGCTCGATCTCGTCGCAGGCTTGATCCAGCGCCGCACTCCACACCTCCCAGCCAGAGCCGGCGGGCAGCGGATAGTTGAAGTTGAAGCCTTCACCGGCGCCTTCGCCACGCTCATCGTCGTAGCCGAGGAAGAACGGGAATTCCGCTTCCGGGTGGCCGTGGATCGAGGTGAACAGCACGTCGCTGCGCGCATAGAAAATCGACTGCGTGCCGTTGCCGTGGTGATAGTCGACATCGAGGATCGCGACTTTTTTGTGACCCTGATCGAGGAAAGCCTGCGCGGCGATGGCGGCATTGTTGAGGTAGCAATAACCGCCCATCAAATCGCTGGCGGCGTGGTGTCCCGGTGGGCGGCACAGGGCGAAGGCACTGCGCGCGCCACGCTGAATTTCCGCTTGTGCAGTCAGGGCAACCTGCGCCGCGCTGTAGGCCGCTTGCCATGTACCGGCGGTGATCGGTGCGCCGCCGTCGAAGCTGTAATAGCCGAGCTGACCATGCAGGCTGGTCGGTTTGATTGCACGCAGGGTGCGCGCCGGCCAGGTGTAGGGCAGCAGATCGCCGTCAGTGTTGAATTCAGTCCAGCGATCCCACGCGCCTTTGAAGAAGTCGAGGTAGTCGCGACTGTGGATACGGGCGAGCGGTTCCAGGCCGAAATCTTTCGGTGCCTCGACCGGGCCGAGGTTCTGGTTTTTAACGCGCTGCAGCACATGGTCGGCGCGCGACGGCATCTCGAAGCACGGCTTGAGCTGGCCATCGATGAGCTCGCAGCGGCCATGGTGCAGGTGGTGATCGTCCGAGTAGATCGTCAGCATTTGTTGTTCTCCGCAGGGCTGATTCGGTTGCTCTCAGTGTTGCGGGACAAGACGAAACGGAAAACGGCAGGAAAGGCCAAAAGGGGATGGATATGGCCAAAAACACTGACCGCAATTCGCCCCTTCTTCAGGCCCTGAACTGGCTCGGCGCCACGCCGCTCCAGCGCACAAAGGCATGGCGGAAGCTGGCTGTCTCGCTGAAGCCCAGAGTTTCGGCGATGCGGTAGATCGGCAATTGATCCTCACACAACATCTGCTTGGCCCGCTCGAAACGCAGCTCATCGAGCAGTTCCTGATAGCTGCTGCCCATATCTTTCAAATGCCGGCGCAAGGTGCGCGGCGAACACTTCATCTGCTGCGCCAGACCTTCCAGTCCCGGCGCTGCATTCAGTTGCGCGCTGAGTAACTGTCGAATCCGCCCCAGCCACGCCTGACGCCCGGTGAACTCAAGATTCTGCTTTCGGCAACGTTCGGCCATGGCTTGGTGGGTGATGGCATCCGCCAACGGCAGCGGCTGGTCGAGCCAGTGCCGATCGAAGGCAAAGGCGTTGTCCTTCGCCGCGAAGTGCAACGGTGAGTTGAAGTGTTCGGCATAGCTGTCGCGATAGTCCGGCGCGGCGTGTTCGAAGCGCGTGGCGAGCAAAGGCAGCGGATGCCCGAGCAGGTCATCGCAAATGACTTTCAGCGACACCAGGCAGAACTCGGCATTGAACACCGCCATCGCCGGGCTCTCGCGATAATCGGCAGCGACGAACCAGACGCGCTCGCCGTCGTCTTCCAGGCTCAGTTCGAAAAGTGTTCCCAGCAGCGCCGGATAACGGATCGCCAGGCGCAAAGCGTCACCGAAGGTGGCACAGGTCAGCAGCGCGTAACCGAGGATTCCATAGCAGGACACGTGCATGCGGCGGCCCAGTTCCAGGCTGATATCGTGCTTTAACGCGACCGCGTTGGCGCAGACCTGCATTTCCTGATTGGTGGTGATGCGCGTGTCGGCACGGCTGAGATCCGCCGCACTGATGCCGCTGCCGGCCAGCAATGCCTCGCTCGACAGGCCTTCGGCCTTGAAGGTGTTGAGGATCAGCGACACGGCGTTAAGGGTGGTGAGGTGGGAGTGGAGCATAGGATCTTCCAGCCTTGAGATGGCTGGAATGCAGCAAGTTGCATGCCGCAGCAGCCCCTCACCCCAGCCCTCTCCCAAAGGGAGAGGGGGCCGATTGGGGGATATTGGCCAGATACGCCGACCTGAAAAAACGCTGGCGAATCCATAGTCGACTGTTTTTTTCAGGTCGGCGTATAGCGCGAGACACTAAGGTCAGTTCCCTCTCCCTCCGGGAGAGGGCTAGGGTGAGGGCCGATCCAGAGCCTTGCTCAGAGCAGCTCACCACACAAATCCAGTTCGATCAGCCGACGCACTTCCGCGGTTTCCAGCCCTGCGCCGAGCAACCCGTGCAACTTGCCAAACGCCGCCTCGCGAGTCATGCCACCACCGGACAATACGCCGCCACCGCGCAAGCGACTGCCAGCCTCGTAAACATCCAGCTCGACGCCACCCTCATGGCACTGCGTGACCGCTACCACGACCACGCCGTTATCACGCGCACGGCCAAGGCTTGCCAGAAACTCAGGGTTGTCGCTCGGCCCGGTACCGCTGCCGTAGCACTCCAGCACCAGACCTCGAATGCCGCTGTCGAGGAGACCGCCGAGCACTTCAGCGCTGATACCCGGGAACAGTGGCAACACCGCAACCTTGGCTAACTGTTTCGGCTGGTTGTAGTTCAGCGACGCAGGAATCGAAGGCGCTTTGACACCGCCGCCCTGACGCTCCAGACGCTTGAACGGATGACGGCCGTAGCTGCGCACTTTCGCGCAGCGGGTCGGTGCCAGCAGTTCGCCGTGGAAGTACAGATGCACGCCCGGCGCCAGACCTTGGCCCAGGGTAACCAGCGCACCACCGAGGTTTTCCCAGGCATCGCTGTCGGTAACACCGGCAGGCAGCATGGAACCGGTGAAGCACACACGGGCATTCAGCCCCAGCAGCTGAAAGCTCATCGCTGCCGCGCTGTAGGCCAGCGTGTCGGTGCCGTGCAGGATCAGCACGCTGTCGCAGCCTTGCACGTCAACGGCATCGACCACCGCTTCACGCAGTTGCTGCCAGTAGGCCGGGGTCATGTTGGCGCTGTCGATCAGCGGCGACATCTCGCGAAAGCGCCACTGCGGTACGACGAGTTCAGGCTGGCTGTGCAGATAGTCGCGCATCCGCGCTTCGAAACCGGACGCCGGGGCCAGGCCATTGGCGCTGGCCTGCATGCCGATGGTGCCACCGGTGTAGAGCACCATGACGTGTTGGGCGGCGGGATAAGTCGAAGGGTTCATAGGATTCTCCGAAACGATGAATACCTTGTGGGAGCGAGCCTGCTCGCGAAAGCGGTGTTTCAGTCAGCATATATATCAACTGACAGATCGCCTTCGCGAGCAGGCTCGCTCCCACAGTTTTCCGAACTGTAACTGACGGGCGCAGGGGATGCGCCCGTCATTCACCTGTCAGCGTTGCGCTGCAGGCACGCTTTGCGGCTCGGCTTCAGTCTTGCCGACAGCGGCAGACGGATTGGTCGGCCAGGCTTTCAGGTCGAGGTCCAGATCAGCAAATTTGCTCGAGTCGAACACCGGCTGTTTGACGCCGGCGCGGCGCTGCGCGTCGTAGTCGCGCATCACACGCATGCCGACCTTGAACAGCATGGCCAGGGCCACGAGGTTGACGAAGGCCAGGCAGGTCATGGTGATGTCGGCGAAGGCGAACACGGTCGACAAGTCCTGCATCGAACCCCATACCACCAGCGCCAGCACCAGGCCGCGGAAAATCATCAGCGCGGCGCGGTTGCGGGTGAGGAACTGCAGGCTGTTTTCGCCCAGGTAGTAGTTGTAGAGGATGCAGGTGAAGACGAACAGCGACAGCGCGACGCTGACGAACATGCGACCCCAGTCACCGACCACGGCGGCCAGCGAGTTCTGGGTCAGGACGATGCCGTCACCTTCGAAGCCCGGGGTGTAGAAGCCCGACAGCAGGATCAGCAGCGCGGTGCAAGTGCAGATCACGAAGGTGTCGAGGAACACGCTGAAAGCCTGCACCACGCCCTGCGCGCCCGGGTGTTTCACCGCAGCCACGGCAGCGACGTTCGGTGCACTGCCCAGGCCCGCTTCGTTGGCGAACACGCCACGCTTCACGCCCATGACGATGGCGCTGCCGAGCAGGCCGCCAAAGGCAGGGTCGAGGCCGAAGGCGCTCTTGAAGATGGTTTCCAGCATGGCTGGCACGTGTTCGATCTGGGTGCCGATCACGTACAGGGTCACACCGATATAGGCCAGAGTCTTGATCGGTACCAGCAGGTCGGACACCGAAGCGATACGCTTGATGCCGCCGATGAAGGTAATGGCCAGCAGCACTGCCAGAACGATACCGGTGTGTTGTGGGTTGAATTCAAACGCGTTCTGCAGCGAGTGGGTCACGGTGTAGGACTGCAGACCAATGAAGGCGAAGCCGTAGGTGACCAGCAGCAGGACGGAAAACACCACCGCCATGCCTTTGAGCTTCAAGCCGTGCTGGATGTAGTAGGCCGGGCCACCACGGTACAGACCGTCGCCATCGGCGCGCTTGTAGACTTGGGCCAGAGTGCACTCGAAGAAGCTGCTGGACATGCCGACCAGTGCGGTTACCCACATCCAGAACACCGCACCTGGACCACCGAGGGTCACGGCGATGCCGACACCGGCGATGTTGCCCGCACCGACGCGGCCGGCAAGGCTGAGCATCAGGGCCTGGAACGAGCTGAGTTGCCCGGCGCTGCCCTTGAGGCTGTCGCGGAACACCGCG
>Ga0163162_10000332_pt1 | contig 43297 bp, 35 predicted proteins | sample S55metaG_FD_115310 | JGI IMG/M metagenome (GOLD analysis project Ga0163162, IMG submission 115310) | Switchgrass rhizosphere microbial communities from Kellogg Biological Station, Michigan, USA - S5-5 metaG | ecosystem: Host-associated > Plants > Roots > Rhizosphere > Soil | place: USA... | reverse complement strand
GGGTTAACTTAATAGACACGGCTACGCATGTAGTACCGACAGCGGAGTACTGGCGGACGGGGGTTCAAATCCCCCCGGCTCCACCACTTCATCATCTAAAGACGTCCACGGACGTCTTTTTTTGTGCCTGAAATCCAGTGAATACGGGGGTTTCAGGGCTACGGGGGGCTTTCCAGGTTTTTTGAGTTCCAGACGGTTTGGTATTCCCAATGGTATTCCCGGCTACCCGGCGCTAATCTTGGGAATACCAAAAGGTGTCATGGAGTACTTCTCATGTGCGCTCAAACTACCCGCCTCTCCGACCGCCAGCTCAAGGCGGTCAAACCGAAAAACAAGGATTACGTCCTCACGGATGGCGACGGACTCCAGCTGCGAGTCAGGGTCAATCGCTCGATGCAGTGGAATTTCAACTACCGGCATCCCGTCACCAAGAATCGAATCAACATGGCATTCGGCTCTTATCCCGAGGTTTCTCTTGCGCAAGCGAGGAAGAAAACCGTTGAGGCCAGACAGCTGCTTGCACAGGGCATCGACCCAAAAGCTCAGCGCAATGAGCTGCAGGAAGCCAAACGAGCGGAAACGGAACACACCTTCGAGAACGTGGCCACTGCCTGGTTCGAGCTGAAGAAGGATTCCGTCACGCCAGCGTATGCCGAAGATATTTGGCGCTCCCTCAAACTGCATGTTTTTCCGAGCATGAAATCAACGCCTCTCTCGGAAGTCAGCGCCCCGATGGTCATCAAGCTCCTTCGTCCGATTGAGGCCAAAGGCAGCCTCGAGACAGTTAAGCGAGTGAGCCAGCGCCTTAACGAGATCATGACCTACGGGGTCAATTCCGGAATGATCCTTGCCAACCCTCTCAGCGGAATTCGAGCGGTGTTCAAGAAACCTAAGAAAGAGAACATGGCAGCGCTACCACCTGATGAGCTTCCGGAGCTCATGATGGAAATCGCGAATGCCAGCATCAAGCGGACGACCCGCTGCCTGATCGAATGGCAACTTCATACCATGACCCGCCCTGCCGAGGCGGCCACCACTCGATGGGCAGACATCGACTTCGACAAACTCATCTGGACCATCCCTCCGGAGCGAATGAAAAAGCGTCGTCCGCACACAATCCCGCTGACCGAACATGCACTCTCGTTATTGGAGACGCTTAAGCCCCATAGTGGCCACAGGGAATATGTGTTCCCGTCAGATAGAAACCCGCGCACCCACGCGAATAGCCAGACAGCCAACATGGCGTTGAAACGAATGGGCTTTCAGGACCGCTTGGTCAGCCACGGCATGCGCTCCATGGCCAGCACAATCCTGAACGAGCATGGATGGGATCCGGAGCTAATCGAAGTCGCGTTGGCGCATGTCGATAAAGACGAAGTTCGAAGCGCCTACAACCGGGCGGATTACATCGAACGCCGGCGTCCGATGATGGCCTGGTGGAGTGAACATATCCAGAAGGCGGCCACCGGCAGCCTGTCGGCATCTGCCATCAATCAAACCAGGGACCGTAACGTGGTGCCGATACGCTAAGCATCACCGGCGACAATCCATGCCATCCGTGTCGTGGAGCATGGCGACAGAAATGACGACTATCGCTAAATCTCTCGCATGCCTGCGCTTCTTCGGCCAAGCCCCTGAGTATGGGAAGGCTCCGCATTCCCATACTCAGGGGCTCACGCTTAAAAGGTCTATCAGGCAACCACGAGTTGCGCCTTTCTGCGGCGGATCAACCCTGCTGTCAATTCGTAGTAGTAGACGGTAGCTGGAGCTGAGCATCGCAGGTAGTGCTCCAGAAACCATCTCACGTGTTTGTCCCTCCAGGACCAAGGAGTTGCGCAACTCCAGCGCTCACGAATTACCTCGTGCATCCTTTCTGCCTGTCTGATGTGCCTTTGCCGCGTGGCATGCGCACCTTTGAGCACAGGGCTCAGAAACAACGCCATGTCGAATTCAAACTTCATCGCCGACCTCCGATGTAGGCACTCACCACATCGATGCGGTTATGTCCCAACTCATGGCTGATCTGCTGTCGTGCACGCTGATCAAGCTCCCGATCTTCTCGATGAACACGACCGTCATTGACGGGGGCAGGGAAGCCGGTCATTTGCTCATAGCGCTCACAGGCGTAAGCCGCCCGTAGGTCATGAAAACCTTTCAACCCATGCTCATGCAGGATATCCCGTGCCGGCCGCACAACTGTCTGTACGAAGTCTTTGTAACTTTCGTCGGGCTCCAACAAATTCCGACTCCCACTGGGCGACGCATCGCTGGCTCTATCCAGGGCCTCTCGGACGTGAACCGTGACCGTAATCCAGCGCGGCGCCGATGCCCCTGATCGACCACCTTTGGTGCCATCTTGGATATTGATCTTTCCCAGTCGCTGAGCCTCTCGTTGCAGGCGCGGCAGGTCGGCCAAGATCGCTTCACGCAGGCGCATACCGGTCTCCCGAGCAAGGAGCACAATGGCACTCACCCTCTCCTGCTGACGATCTGACAGCGCTTGCGCAATCAGCCTGACCTGCACACGGTCTTGGCCTTGCGGTGCCTCACTACGAACGCTTGAGCGCTGCAAGCCCAGCGCCTTGCTCGGACTGGGGATTTTGACGTACTGATCACCGCGCAGCGCGGCCAGCGTTCGGTTAACACTGGACAGGCGGTTCTGCGCGGTGGCGATGCCGACGTTGCCCTGCTCAACTTGCTCGCGCATATGGAAGGCGTACCGCATGAGGATCTCACGGTCGATCTGTCGCGCGTCGTTGAGTCCCGGTCCCTCCTCGGATCGACACCATTGCACGAATGCCTGCCAGCGATCGCTATGGGCTTTGACGGTACCAAAATGGCCATCGCCAAACAGATCTTTCAGGGCTTGCGGTCCGGCATAGCTGAGCTGGCGACCGAAGCCGAAATTACGCCCAGATCGCTTACCGACCCGAGCCATTTCTCTGCTCCTGATCGACTGTAACTAGATCATGCAAAAGGGCTCGCCAGTTCGCACTTACGATGGCGAACTGGGCCCAATCAGTCGGGCGAAAACACAGCGTGTTGTCGGCGACGTAGAGATGCGCCTCCTCCTCTTTCAACCATTGAATGATGGCTGTCGTCGAGGTGATAGTTTTATGGGTGGTGGCGACATCGGCGACACCGGCGACAACCCGTGGCTTGCCTGGCTTTGAGCGTTGCGACAAAGTGGCGACAGTAGCGGCGACAAACCGAGTTTTTGGCTCCTTTTTGCGCAGAGCCAGATGGTTACGTAGCGCTTCATCAAGATTGAACATGGCGCACCTCGAAAGTGTGGCCGTCGGTGATCAGCCAGTGATGATCAATCAACTCGACCAGCAGCTTGGCGGCGTGACGACTGCTCTTACGGGCAAAGCGGGGACCGTTGCGGTTCAGCTCCCGAATACTGAAGCGCTTCCAATCCTTGACCTGCAGCCAGCGCAGTAGCCGGTCCGCCTCCTCCTTTACCCGGCACACCGGCTCATGTTCGGTCAGGCGCTGGATCTCCGTGAGGTAGTAACCGATTAAGGCGGAGGCCCGTTGGATATGGTCGACCTCTACCACGCCGCTGTCCTCTACGACTGCCAGGATACCGGCGACGCGCAGCAGGTTATCGGCGGCCTTCGATCCGCTAGGCCGTACGCTGGCCAGCTCACCAAATTCACCCAACTGGGCTTCGATAGCATCATGTAGATCAATCCAGCGACGGCGGGCCAACGGACTGAGGCTAAGCGGTGATAGCTGCAAGGCACCATCAGCGGAAAGCGACCAGGGCTGATAAAACAGGGCCGAAAGGCGGCGGTGATATCGCTTCAGGGCGGCGTCTTTGGACAAGTCGACAGCCTGATAACTCCGTTGTCCGGCCAGGCTGGTGGGCCAGGTCATCAAGCAACGACCGAGGATGCCTTGCCCCTGCAGCAACGGGTCACTGAGTAACTGCATGGCCAAGTACGGTTGCAGCATGAGGTGCAGGCTCAAGCGTCGGTCATAAGCCCGAAGGCTTTCGCCTACCATAGAGCGAGCGCGATCAATCGGGCTACCGTCCCAGAGTGACGACAAGGTCGTGACCGCTTTCAAACGGTTATCCCGACTCATGGTGCTGCTGCCGAGGAACTGTCCGCCTTCGTCACAGAACAGGCCCATGCTAGGCAAGTCATGACAGAGCCCTTTGATCAGGGCCTCGATAGTCGGGTCTGTGGTGATCAGCCGGGGTGCCGAGGGCTCCGCTTCGAGCGGCAGGCCGTTTGCGGAGTCGGGATCGGCGGGGTTGATATGCTGCGCCTGTCGCTGTGCGGCGCGATACCGGGCGAGCTGTTCGCGGTAGCGCTGCCACTGTTCACGCTCCCATTGCCGTGCGGGCAGCAATGCAAATCGGTCTGCCGCCGTCTTGCGATCACCTGACGCGGCGACTGTAATTAGGTACAGCGACAGTGGATAGCTTCGACCGTCGAGGAGTAAGCCCGCATGACCTTGGGTGGCCAGCGCCGAGGCAGCCAAGACCGATTGTGCTGCCAGTGCTTGAGGCACGCCGATGACCTCGGCCATGCGCTCAACCGCGGGCCCAAGAATTCCACCAAGTGCCTGCACCGGATAAGGTTCAGCCACGGGATTCGACTCGATTAACGATCGAGGGGATCGTGGGAGTTCAAGCTTCGGATCTAACTGCTGCATGGCCCTCTCCTCAGTGATTGCTGGCTGTCCTCACGTACGCCCGCCACGGCTGTTGAGTGTTATCAGGGATCAAGGCCCCTGCGGCCTGTGAGGTGTTCACTGACGCGGAACGTACGGCTCCTTACGACCGGGAGCGAGGGCATGAACCCATGAATCTGGCCTTCTTAGCGCATCCGAAAATGCGGGCGGGCGGAGGCTGTGCCGACTGACGAGTTCGGCACCTGGAGATCCTGAGTGGGAGAAGGCAACAACATCGACGCCTGGGGCATGCCTGACTGTCAGTCAGGTGCAGCCTTTCCATGGGCTGCGGCACCGGTGCCTGTGTCGTTGCGGATGGCGACGAATCGGATTTGTCAGGCCGATTGTCACGAGGAGAGTTGCGGCAATGCCTTGTACGACGTGGCTTGCAGCAGTGGTACGAGCGCCCGTCTCTTTCCAGGAGTAAGAGACGGGCGCGGATTGGCGCAGCTAAGTGTGCCGAGAGATGAAGTTGCTGCAGCGCAGCGAGGAAGGTCCATCGTCCGCCGCAGTGGGCAGATAAGTCGAGTAGGCATCCATCACTTTTGCGGAGTGACCGTGCGAGCCGCCGGACGCTAATCGCACTTCGGGAGAACCACCACGCAAGTGGCGTAGCCTTAAAGGTTTTGGCTACCTGGGCTGGTGCTGTCAACGACAGCGGTCCGTGCGCCAATTTTTATACGCACTAGAAAAGACGGTCAAGCGTCACGACCAAAGCGTGCAAAAAGTGGCGACTGTCGCCGCTTTTGTCGCCACGCTCCAGGCCAAGTCAGGCGTGGGTTGTCGCCGGTGTCGCCGGTGTCGCCACTTCTCTAGCCATGACCACGGCAAGATCCGTTCTTACACTGGAGCGGCACTCGAAAAGTAATTTCTGATGGGTAAACGAGGGCGTGACGCTAATTGAAATTCAAAATGAGATGGTGGAACGAAGTGGCTTCGAAAAAAGCGAGTGAACCCTCCGACCGGCGCGATCAAAGATCGCTGGGTCGGAGGGTTTGGCGGGAAAAGCAAAATCTCAAACGTCAAATACAGCCTCAAGCATCAAAGCTGGTTGATTGGGAAGTGGCGGCTTCACGCCCCATGACCAGCGCCTGCTGCAACCGCAGCAGAAAACCGGCCTCGAACGCTTCTTGGGGATCCCCCGGGCGATGACGTTTTCGATTCTGCGCCAGAGCCCACCATAACGGTAGTGATGAGCCATCAAGCCAGGTCTCAGCACATCGAACGCCGTCCTCAATCATTGGGCCGAATTCATTGCCCCAGGGCGTTCGAATACCAGGACAGCCGTCAGCGGACGGGACAGAAAAGTACTCACCAATCTGTTGATGAACCCGTTGAGATGGGATACCCGTCAGATATTGGAACGCCTTGTCGAACAACACTGCGGCATCATCCAAAAGCTCTACTGCCAGCTCAACGTCCTGCGGAAAATGAAGCAGGATGCTTTGTGCTCCGTTAAGCCGAAACGTGGCAGCCTGCCTTAGTTTAATTGCGGCATCTTCAGGGGTAAGCGATGCGGTATCGATGGTGTTAGGTTTGGGAAGGCTGATTAAAAGCGAGAGCTCAAACATCACGGAATCCTCCGAGATAGTTTGCAATACGAAACAAACGGCTAGGGCGGCGCACGAGCTTAAAAGGGGGACAGGACATTTTCCTTATCTCCTCGGACAGTTAAGGAACCGTCCACCCAGCCGTTCTGACACGAAATGGGTGGCGGACCGTACGGGGGTCAGAAACCGGCGTCCGAGGGAACCGGCCAGGCCGAAGCCTGCCCCGCACGGACCGCCATAGAAAAGCAGCAGCTAAGCCTCTGTAAGCACTTAATTGCTGGCTATGGCGCCATGCGCCTCGAACAATTCAGGTTCTGACACCCGGTCACGGGATTGACCGCGACGGAGCAAAGCGTAAATGTGAAGCCGCAACAACACAAGCTTGCAGCATCAATATGCTCTCATCCGAATGAAAGCTGCCGGCCAGGCGCTGACGCTCGCCAGTATCCGGTGGCTCTATTGCTTGGGGTCTGACCCAGCGACTATTACTACAAATTTCGGCCACGCTGATGGAATCGGTAACGCTATAGATGAGACCATTCTGAGAAATACTATGCATACAGAGTTGACGGAAGAAGAGATACGCCGTGCGCTATTCGGTGGGTCTGAATCCTCTGTCCCGGCAATTAACTTACACGCGCAAGACACCGTTCCGGATGCCCTGACGGAGCAAGCTCTCGCTCTACTGGATACGATCAAACCTTACAGCGGCCACCGCGAATTCGTCTTTCCAGCCGACAGAGATCCACGCACTCACTGCAATAGCCAAACAGCAAGTATGGCTCTGAAGCGAATGGGCTTTGAAGGGCGCTTGGTAAGCCACGGCATGCGATCCATGGCTAGCACCATTTTGAATGAGCAGGGTTGGGACCCCGAGCTTATCGAGGTTGCACTTGCACACGTCGACAAGGATGAGGTGCGTAGCGCTTACAACCGTGCGGATTACGTAGAGCGGAGGCGCCCAATGATGATCTGGTGGAGCGAACACATTCAGCAAGCAGCTACAGGCAGCCTGTCCGTTTCAGCGCTTCACACAACTCGAAGCTTGAACATTGTATCAATGCGCTGACCGAGCAATGTCTAGTCAGGTGCACGCACATCCAGATCATCGAGCCTGCTTATGATGCTGGCCACAATGAACTATTACTCATTTTCTTCCGAGTCCAAGCACGCGTTTGCATCGACAGGTAGGTAACTTGGCCAGCCGCTTACGCATCGCAAGCTCGTATCGGTGTTAGGTCAGAGCTCCAACGATACGAGCCTTCTATTTTAAATCCATTGGCTAGCGTAATACGGGAACAGACCCTAGCAGATTTACAGCGCATCGACGGGAGTACCCGATTTAGAGAAATGGCCGACAAGCACTGAACCGCGTCCCTCAAAGCTGAGTGCAGGTCGTGCGATCATGTAATCACACGGCCTGCCAACCAGCTACTTCAAGCGTGCCATTGCATCCTCCAACGTTTTGTCTGCACGCATAGACTCCCCCTCAACGGCAACCAAAGCATCCTCTGACGCACGCAACTCATTGCGAGATTGCTGCGCCATCATCACTCGCCCCACGCAGTGCAGAGTGTCGCGATAGCCTTGCTCAATCCAAGACGGGATTTTTTCGGGATCAAAACCGAGTAGATCCCGAGCCCCAGCCAGCGGCCCGGTCGCCCGCGCTAGGCTTTGCTGGGGACGGATCTCGAGCACGGTGGCATCAGGAAATCGCTGCCGACTCCACAGCGACCCATCGCTCAAGTGCGTGACGATCACCAGGTTGCAGCCTGCCTCCAACAACGGGGTGATCGGAGTATTGCCCTGCATGGTCTGCCAGCCACCCTGCCCTCCGTCCGAGTAACGTTGGCCACCGAGGCTGCGGGATCTGAATAGCAATGGGATAGCCGCTGAGGCCAACAGTATCTGCTTGCGCTTCGCATCGTCGCAGATGGACTGAACATGTATGAATTCAGAATCAGGGGTGTCGGTGAAACCGAGTTCGGCGCCCAACGCTAGTACCAGATCCTGCAGACCGCCCCCACTTCGATAAAGCGAGACGTACAACGGTAGTCCGCGGCTGAGATCATCGCTGACTAGAAACTCATCCATGTATCGCTGCAACGGCTGGTCATCAAGCACGCCCTCGCCCATTGCGTCTAGCCATTCGGGCAGCTCGATATCCAGCTTGTCCGCGAGCGCCCTTGCTGCGTGCACAGCTCCCAATGCCGCCGTCGCTCCATTTAAGCGCAGACCAGCGGCCACCAACAAAGACAGATAGCCTGGCACCTTCATGCTCAGCGGCGACTCCTTGCTCAGACGCCCCCATAGCAACTCCAGGCGCTCGATAGCGACATCGAGCGAAGGGGCCGAGGCCAAGATTCCACCGTTGAGCGCGCCAATGCTAGCACCCGATACTGCATCAATGCGTGTGCCCAGCTCACGCAGCGCCTTGAGCACGCCGACGTGGTACGCGCCCTTCGCGCCGCCCCCAGACAGGACTAGGCCGACCTTCATAGTCGTGTTCATACCGCGGACTCCTGAAAAAGTTCGCTGATCAGGCCTTCGGCCATGCGGTGCGCAGAACCAAGGCGAGGCACTTGCAGCGGTAGTTCCTCGGGCATCTGCGAAACTGCATATGCGAACGGGGCTGTACCAGGATCAGTCCAGTCACCCAGGTAGCGCACTGCCTCTTCGCCGTCAAACCATGCGGCGCCCGCCACAGGTCTGGCCATCCAGCGTTCGTGGGTGCCTAAGCGTTCTCCATGGCCGACATTGGCATCCCGGCTCAGCTGAATGATGGCCCGGTTGGCCAAGTCGTCGAGCTGCGCCTGTCGCTCGTGACCGCTTAAGACCTGGCAGTAATCACCAAAGGCCCCCCAGCGCAGTTCCTCGATCACCGCGTAGCAACGGCCGGACAGGCTCAGGCCATTGAAGCGTCCTGCTCCCCACTTGCCGAAAACACGATCGAGATGCAGTTGGGCTTGTTGCAAGCTGTCGATGCGGGCGACCTGGCGGTCCAGCGCATCACAGCGCTCATCCAACCGCTGCGAGAGTAGGTTGAGGGTCTGTCGGGTCTGCACTGAGTAGTCCACCAGCAAGGCAACATCATGCTTTAGCCCGTTGATCCGGGTCTGCACCTGGACAATGGCCCGATTGCTACGCGCCAACGATTCGCTCAGATCAACCAGCCAGTTCAGCGCACCTTCCACGCCATCAGTGAGACTGGCGTTAATTTCAGCCTGATGCCTGGCGCCCTGGCCGGTGAAACCGTCATACAGGCGTGAATAAAAACCGGTACGGGTAGCCAAGTGGCGCTGCCGCTCACGCGCCACATCGATGCCGTTGGCGAAGTCGACAACAAATTTTTCTGGCACGCAGGTCAGAAGTTGGCAGACCTCGGCTGATGCCGTAATGGCGTCCGTTTCATTCATGCGACCACCTCATGCGGAGCGGGGCACACGTCACGGTGAAGTGCTTCGGCATCATGGCGAAGACCGGGAACTTCACGCTTGAAACCAGCCAATGTATCGGCCAGGCTCTTTTGCTGCTCATGGGTGGTTTCTTTGTCGCGGATGCTTTGGGCCAAATCACTGCGCAGAGACTCTACCGTGAGCTTCAACTCATCGAAGAACTGCTTGACGCTCTCTTGCAATGGCGCCTGGACAGTATCGACCACTGCCTTGCCCAAACCTTCAAAGATGCCATCAATTGAGTCGCTGATCGACTTGCGAACTTTGTTGATATCGACTTCGTAGTATCCTTCAGTGGTCGAGTAACTCTCCCACCCCCAGTCGTCAGTATTGAACAACCCGCACAAGCCGCCCCATAAGCTGCTGCTACGACGACGCTTGGTCACACTGCGTTGTTTGCTTTCGATGACACCGCGCAAAAACTCGCCACGTCCCTGCTTCAACGAAAGCGCTGGTGATGCAGGCATCTTGATCGCAATGGAGAAACCACACCCCTTCAGGCGCTGGTTCAGTTCACCGACGATGGTGCTGGCCTGGACCGAAATTCCATCTTCGAATTTTTCACGAAAAGCCTTGAGGATCGAATCTGTCTGGTCGGCAAGCGTTGACTCGTTGTTCGCAATAATTTGCTGGACACCCTTCTCAATACCGGTGATCACCTCTTCGGCGTCCTTCTGAGTATCGAGCTTGATGATCGGGTTTTTTGGGTCAAACTCTCGGCCAAATTTGCTTCCTGCTATTGAAGAGGCCGCGTGGCCGATGGCGATGTTTAACAGCGACCCAAATAGACCGCGTTTGACTTGGGGGGCGGCGGATTTTGCTACATTGACCTGCTTTTCCTCCGTCTCCTTGGCCTTCTGGAAACCCTGATCTACTTCTTCACGGATGCTTTTGCGAATTTCAGCAAAAGCATTGGAAATCTGCTTGTTGATCCCATCCAGCGCCTTTTTCGCATCGGATTGTGATCTGGTCTCCAGTGCGCCAATACTCTCGATATCACTGCGCAACGAGTCGATCTGTGCGGCCAACTCGCTTGCGTTCTTTCCCAGCGCCACCTTTCTGACATCGAGAAAATTGTTTAACTTGGTGGCGACGTCTACCAGCTTGGCTGCAGATGCAGAAATTGCCAGCATCGCGGCCTGGCTATGAGCTTTATGGATGACGTCAGTGAGGGGAGCTGCGAACTTGGAACTTTCCCACAACGCGCTTGCAGCCTGGCGAACCACGTCCTGGTTTCCAATCAACATCTTCCACATGGCGCCCAGCGCCGCCTTGCCAAAGTCCTCTACCCACGCCGTCGAGTCATCGACCGGATCCGGAAGGCAGCCATTGATCTCCAGCTCACGCAGGGCACGATTGGCAAGATCAGCGAACTTCGACGACACCGGAAAAACGTGAGAAACGTCTATCTGACCTTTCAGTAGCGAGTGAGCAACCAGTTTTCGTGTCTGCTCTTCATCGTCTCCATTACGGTCCTTCTCGTCAAACTTGTTGACCAAAGCAAACATACGACCGTGAGCGACATCGGCGATGCGTTCGAGCTCCTGCCGAACTTGTTGGTCCGCATCGGACTTGAGCTGCGTGAAGTCCAGTATCGCCAGAATCGCCGAAGCATTCTGCAACTGCTCACGCAGCATCGGACGCAGGTGTTCCTGACCAGCTTCGTTCGGGCCGGGCGTATCAAGCAATGTCAGGCTACCGACGCTGTCAGGGAGGTTGGCAAGATGGGCGAACTCAACCTCGATGAGCGGGATGTCATCAATGCCAGCGTAGCGGTCAAAGGGGAACTTAACATCGAGCTCGAGACTGAGCCGAACCAGATCATTCAAGCTTTTGAGGAACCAAAAGATAGATTCCGGCCCCCTATACTCTTTTTTAAAGCGCTCTTTCGACTGCACGAAGCGCAACAGTTCGCTCATGTCCTTGTCGTGATCAGTCGCCGTGAGGACTTGATTTCCAGCAGGGGTGTTCTCCAAGGCCTGCTTTAATTGCACAATCAGATCGTTGATCGACTGGTTGTTGTCCAGACTCAGGACCGGCTCTTTTTTTCCGGGTGTGTGACGAATACGTGTCGGCAGCACTGTCATCGGGCGGTTGCGATTGGGCAGGACTTCCGTACCGACGATGGCGTTGATGGTCGTAGATTTTCCGGCCTTCATCGTACCCACCACTGCCAGAACCATCTCGAGGCGCTCCAGCTTGCTGGCCTCGCCCTGCAGCATCTTTAGATCCTTGTCGATGCTGGCGGAGGAAAAGGTCTGATGTTCATCGGCTTTTTCATCGACAACCACTCCTTTGGCAGTCTTCATTCTCTGTAGCAGTTCGATTTCTACCTGTAGCAGCCGGCAAGACTCTTCGCGCAGCAGTTGGATAGTATTCTCGTGCATTCCATCTCCTTGAAAGAGGCCATCCTGCCTCTGATCATTCGTTGGGTTAAGCCAGACGGTCTAATGGCGCCCAGGCTCTGTTGCGTAGTTCAAAAAACGGTCAGCGTAGTGGCATATAGCCAGAAAAACTACATCCTATTCAATCGTTATTGCATGACGGCTCCAGCCCCTACACCTGTCCCTCTATATCTCGCGCAGCCGAAGATACTGCAGCAGAAAAATCACCCCAATCACGCCGAATCCTTCGCCTCTGGCTGTCTATCAAAGCGCCCTCATATCCATCGGCGGATGGATCCATATCTTGACCAAAATCTGAGCCCGCCCTGACGCATAAGCAATCGTGCGCCTGAAAAAAATGATGCCATATAGACATCATTCATGACTTTCCGCGATAGATCCATTGTTCATTAGTCTGCGACAAGGTATGACGCGAGGAATCGCAACAAAGCCCGCCAAAAAGCGAAGCACAACCCAGACGGCAAGAATGGCCTTGTGTCCCAACACTTATGGCAAGTTGATATTGCCCGAGCTTCACGCCATGCTCTGCACTTCGTGAGCCAGAGTAAGGAAGCAAGCGTTGCCCACGCACTCGACCCGCAGAACCATCTCCCGCCAATGGGAGCTGCTCAAACTGCTACCCAATCGTGCCCCCGGCCTGACCGCCGCGGAACTGCACCAGCAATTGGAAGAAGCCGGCCACCGCACGACAAAACGCACGGTTGAGCGAGACCTCAACGAGCTATCGAGCCTGTTTCCACTGCACTGCAACGATAAAGGCACACCCTATGGTTGGTATTGGCAACCCGGTCGATCCATTGACCTGCCTGGCATTACGGTGGGCGAGGCATTAACCCTACGTCTGGTGGAAGACAGCATTCGTCCCTTGGTACCCGGACTGATGCTCAAAAGCCTGGAGCCTCGTTTCAGCCAAGCGCGACAGAAGCTCAAGGCATTGAGTGAGGAAAGTGCTTCGGCGCGCTGGATCGATAAGGTAGCCAGCGTACAACCGACGTTGAACCTGATTGCCCCAGACATCAAGGCTGAGCATCTAGACCTGCTTCAGCGAGCATTGCTCGAAGACCTGCAGTTGCTCTGCCTCTATCAGTCGGCGAACAAAAATCGCGTCCATGAGCTAACGCTCAATCCACTGGCAATGGTGCAACGCGGGCAAATCACCTACTTAGTGGCCTGCGCCGACACATTCGACGACGTGCGACTTTACGCAGCACATCGCTTCGAAGCCGTCACAATGCTGGGTCAACCTGGCCGACGCCCTGCAGGCTTTGACCTGCGGAATTACATCCAGAGTGGTGCTATGCAGTTTGGCGCTACCCAAGCGATCCAATTACACGCTTGGGTCGACCCTGCCCTCGCCAAACGCCTGCACGAGACGCCGCTGTCGGAGGATATGACGCTAATTGCTGAATCAGATGGCGCTCGCTTGACCGCTACGGTCAACGATAGCTGGGAGCTGAAATGGTGGTTGCTGTCACAGGCGGGCTCTATTCGTGTCGATGCGCCGACGACTTTGCGCCAGGTCTTGATCGACTCTCAACGCCAAAGCCTGGCCCTGCATGACACCTCAATCTGACTGACCACTCTTCCCCATCCTAACTAGGCAGTCCTCATGCATTATCAAACCCTCAAGGCGCGCCACCGACTTGAACGCGACCATCACCCCGCCAACCTGACTCTGCGTGTGCACCGCTCCTTGAGCTGGTTGCAGCGCGCCGAGCAAACAGATGATTCCGACGGCCGTTTCGTTTTCCTGTGGATCGCCTTCAACGCGGCCTATGCCACTGACATCGACGAGAACTATCGGCTGTCCGAGCAGGAAACCTTCCGTGCGTTCCTGCGCAAGTTGTGCGATCTGGATCGCGAACGGCAGATCGAGAATCTGGTGTGGTCTGAATTTTCCGGAAGCATTCGAGTGCTGCTGGACAATCAGTACGTTTTTCAGAGCTTCTGGGATTACCAGAATGGCAAGATCACCCAAGAGCAATGGACCGAACGCTTCGCGGCAGGCCGACGTAGAGCACAGTCGGCTCTGGCGCAACGTGATACCGCTGAAGTGCTCGCCGTGCTGTTCAATCGAATCTACACCCTGCGCAATCAGATAATGCACGGCGGCGCCACCTGGAACAGCAGCATCAACCGACCCCAGTTGCGTGACTGCGGCAGCCTACTCGGCAAGTTGGTCCCGTTGATCATTGAGTTGATGCTGAATAATCCCGACACGCTTTGGGGTGATGCCTGCTACCCGGTGGTCCAGCTCTGACTTCCTCAGTCAGTATCGCGATTGCCACTTCCAGCTATAGGGGGAGCCACGGCTTCCCGTTTAACGTGTGTTGCAACAAGGAAATTTGCAATGAACAAGATGTTTGTCAGCCCATGGCTATTGGTTTCTCCCGAAGGCCCAATTACCTGCGCCCTTGATGAGCCGGGCCTGGTCCATATGCGTCAAGGTGATGCCGACGGCGCCTGCGGACCCTACGCCCTGATGATGGGCTTGATCACTCTGGGTGCGCTGAAGCGGGATCATATTGCCTACATGGGTGACTGGGATGGGCGCAGCCGCGAAGGCCGATTCCGTAACGCACTACGAGAGCATGGCGCATTGGTTTCCCGGGGAACGACCACAGAGGACCTGATTGGTCTGGCTGAGCATTTTCGCCGTGAAGGCATCCTGCCCGAGCTGGTCAATGGCAATAAGAAAGAGCTCGTGGAAGCTGTACAGAAAGAAATCAAGCGCGAAGCTGTTGCTCTGATCTGCGTGAGCTGGTCAAAACTTGAAGGCCATTGGTTGATGGTCGTGGGGCATCAAGGCTATGAGGATAATGGTGTCTACCAACCCACTCACCTACTGTGCCTGGACCCGCTCAGCGAAGCACCCAAGTCATCACTGTGGAACGCGGTCATTGCCGTTTATGACGAAGAAGGAAAAGCAGTGCGCGGCGGCACCTACTCCTGCGATCATTGGGGCATGGACGGCCAGGTATCGCCCTGCAAGCTGGATCAGTTGTTGACGCTCTGCCTGGAGAGCTAATGCACACTGCCCAAGCCTTGGGCCTCGAGGATCATGCGGTCCAGCATTGCGAGCATGTCGTCGACATCAATGTCCTGGAACCGGCCATTCGCCTCCTGATCAAGGATCATGGCGGCGAATTCTTCGCTGTACTCGACCACTGCCTCAGCTTCAACCTCCGTGGGTGATAGGTCATCCGCGTGACTGTCAGTTTCATCGTTACGCATCGCGAACCTCGCATCGAAATGGGACTTCAGTTGAACGGTCGCAACAGCTTGGCCTTGAAGATCTCTAGCCCCGTCGCAGGCCGGACATCCAGGTCGACGTGCTGGCATGAAGGGCAAGCCGAAAACCAATCTTTGCCCTCACGCAGCGCATCGCTGGGTGGCACCGTTGTTTTATGCCAATGGCATTGGGGGCAAGTGAATGTGAAGGGATGGGGCGGCCAGGGCATAGAGATAACCTGTTAGTCGTAAACATAATTGAGTAGTGGACGCCGTACTGTGTCAGGCCGAATCACCGGCGCGTTTTTCCAGCTCCTGTTTCATCTCGTTGTATTCACGGAAGAACTCATAGCCCTTTTTTACAACGACGATGACGCCAATAACTGCGAACAGATTTTTCATGCTACGGCCCCTTATGGTTGGCTGATTCAAGCGGTTCGGATCGGTATAAACCATTTGTCCTGCTGATGAGGCGAGCATGAGGGAGCAGCGCGACAAGACGTGTCGTGATCGGATGATCCGTCGGCGTTTTACTGACTACTGCAGCTTGCGCGCACTACACCTGCAAGAGCCCATTCACCAATCGATAAGCCTCAGGCAATGCCATCTTCCCGCCTTCCACCGCCTCGATCAGCCGGAGCGCCTTATCTGCGCTGATGACATCTTTCTCGATAACCTCTCGAAGTGACGAAATAAATCCGGACTTATCCAACAGCGTGACAGCTCCCATGCGTTCCTTGGCCTCCATCTCAGCCAAACGCTCCTGATAGACCAGCAACAACTCCTGCTTGCGACCCTCTGACATCGCACCGCCGCGAATCCAGCGCGAGACTCCGTAGGCCAGAACACCACCGGCGGCCGCAGCACCTAGCGCCCAGCCAAGTGGCGTCGCAGCCACGGCAGTGACACCTACCCAACCGGCGGCCGTGGTGAGGACCGGAATACTGGTCACACCTGCGATACTCGCCATAGTGCCTGCTGCCGCGGCTCCGAGGCCGATACCGAGCGTGCTGATGCCCACTTCACCCAAGATGCGTACACGGTCGTGGGGCGAACGCTCAAGCTCATCGATGACCTTGAGTAGCTGCTTTTTGCTGACCTTCGGTTGCTGACTCATGATGCTTTCGCCGATGCCAATTCAGTCATGATGTTCTGGAGCGTCTCAATGAACAGATCGAAGAACGCCCGGGCGATCTCGATCAGGTTCTGCGGAAGATCCAGCAAGCTCACTCCTCCGCCGTCCCCTGTCGGATGCTTATCGCTTTGATGACCGGTGACCGCGATCGCCAAGCCAAGCAGTCCCCCCAAGGGAGCCAACAACGAACCGAGCAATGGAATCGCAGCAACTAGCGAAGCAATAGCCGCGCCCAATACCGTGCCAATGGCCAAGCCCTTATGCGCCATGATGAAGTCGCGCAACTTCATCACGATCAGCTTGCCGATGGAGACAACCTTGTTACCGATACGCTGAGTCACGTTAACCAGCTCTTTAAGTCGTACGGCGATTTCGGGCGACAGACCGCATTCGCGTAACCAGAGATAGAGATCGCTGCTGGCCATGGAATCACTCTCGGCTTGCATGAGTGCAAGCTCCAACTCGGCTTGAGCCTTTGAACGGATTGCTGTCATCGCACTTCCTTTTTTACCCTTCCGTGAATTTCAATTCAGCACTTGCTGAAATCGTTTTTTCGGTTCTCCATCGGTCTGCGACGATGAAGTGCTCTACTGGCAATGAGGCTGGTGGTACGGAAAATACTCGGTACTCAATCCTTTGGCCTAACAACGATTAACACGAGCCGCTAGCTGCGGAATACGTGCTCGCGATGCCAAGCCAAGTAGTTCAAATGGCGGTCATGAAGACTACGCAACCGGCACTGCGCGTTAATGCCCAGTGCCAGTTGCAGTTCAGTGGTCAGGCCTTGCGCAATTACAATATCGCCCTTCTCGGTGAAGCTGATCAGCCCCAGATCAAAGGCTTGATCCAGGTTGGGCGTCAGAAGCAATCCGTTAAAGGGATCGAGGCGCTCCAGATGCGTGGCGTCACGCCATGGTTTAATGTGTGACGCGCGCAGCATGGAAGCGAGCGCAAAGCCACTCACAGCACAACCTTGCCAATGCTCGAGCAGCGCCTGGCGATAGACGCCTTGTCCTACTCGCGCTCGGATGATGGCTTCACGTTCAGTCGTACCGATCTGCTGCCCAATAGGCGATCGCTCGAAGAGCTCAATCAAGCTGACTTCGTCTTCCACCTGCTTCTCGATGCTCACCAACTCACCGCCAAGCACGCCAAACAAACTGAGCAAGTCGTCTACATTAGCCACATTGACTGCGATTCCGGTTTTGCTGGTAGAGCCCGGCGCAAACGGAAACGCTTCCAGGCTGGTACTTTTGTAAGTCTCATTGGGTACTCCCCGCGTCAGCGCCTTGATTTGCGCCCAATGCGCCGATTTCCGGTATGCCGGATGCAGCACCAATGGCTGGCGCCCAACGCTTCGGCCGGTGGCGTAATGCTTGACGAATAGCGGATGCTCAAGCCCCGGGTGCACATAACCCCGCGCATAGGCTCTTTCGTACTTCCTGCTGCAACCGTTGCCTTCCAGAAGCCTGCAAATTTCTAGCGAATCGAGCATGTACTCCTCCTAATGTCTACACCGTATCGGAGCCAAATCACGGGGCCTTGCACCAAGGCCCTCGTGCCTCACACCTAGGGCAGCAAAGCCTGCAGAATCTCCACCTTGCGCTGCAACTGCTCCACATGAGCCTTCTCCGCCCGAAGCGCCGATTTCAACTCGCGATTCTCTTCGGTGTGCCAGCTCAGCCGCTGCTGGCGCTCCTTCGTGGTCGCATGCCAATGCTCGAGCAATCTCCAGGCTTTGTTAGTCTGCAGATACTGCACCAAAAGCATCAGCAGGATCATCAACAGCATCAGCATCGCTACCGACGCCGTCCAATCCCAACCATCCATAAACATGTTCCTCATGTCGTCAACTCCAAACTTGCCAGAGTCACGATATGTAGTGTTAAACGACACGTCTAGAATGTAGACTTATACAGGTAAAGTATTCACTCACATGGAGGCGACATGAAACGCAAGCAAACCATCGCGCAGGTCCGTTGGGACCTCGCCCTTCGCTACCGACTGATCGAAACTGTCGCGTGGTGGGAAGGCCGGCTGACCACGGTGCACTTGACGCAGAGCTTCGGCATCAGCCGTCAGCAAGCATCCAAGGACATCAACACCTACATCACCGAGCATGCGCCTAAAAACCTTACATATGATCGACAGATCAAGGGTTACGTGCCGAGCAAACAATTCAAGCCACTGTTCATCGATGACAGCGCCAGCGCCTACCTACACCTGCTTTACCAGAACAATGCTCGAGCGCCACACGTTGAGGGGCTGGCGTTAGCCTACGCCCATACCAAAGTACTGGAAGTGCCTGATCGCTCAATCAAGGCTGAGATACTGCGACCACTGCTCAAGGCTTGCCGAGAGCATCTACGTCTGGATATCGACTACGTTTCGCTAAACAGTCCGGAGCCTGAAGGGCGAACTATCGCGCCACATACGCTGGTTTACACAGGCATGCGCTGGCATGTGCGTGCTTACTGCGAAAAAAACCGCGAGTACCGAGACTTTGTGCTGAGTCGACTGCGTGGCGTACCTGATTTGATGGATGGCGAAACCGAGAATGGCATCTCGGGCGACGACCAATGGAATAGTGAGGTCAACGTCATCATCAAGCCCGATGAACGGCTGACGTTAACCCAGAAGGCGATAATCCAAGAGGATTTCGGGATGGTCGATGGGCGACTGCAGATTCCTTGTCGCCAGGCGCTGGTCAAGTATGTGCTGCAGCGGTATCAGATTGATCCGAAGAACATGGACCCGAAACCGGAGGCGCAACAGATCGTGGTGGAGAACCTGAAGGAGTTGAAGCCTTGGCTATATGACTGATACAGGCACCTGACAGACCCGCCTCTGACGCACTGCGACATGATCTGTCGCTCGAGGTAATTACGCTTTGATCAACCCTCACGAGAGAACACGACATTGAATAATCCGCAAGCCCTGAAGCTGGTGGAAACCACTTTCACCGAGATACTGAAAGCCGACACCGTGTCCGACCTGAAAAAGATACTGAGCATCGATCCCCGGCTAGAAAAATGGCAGATGGACCGCGCCAAGTACCCGGAGCTGGAGTTTAAGTTGTCGGCCCACGACATCAGCACTCTCATGACCAAGGTTGACGAGAATCTGCGTTTGCACGCTGACCTCAGCGCAAAACTGGAAACTCCTTTGGAAAAGCTGCTTTATGCGTTGGCCTGGAAGAACGGCGATCTGCAAAAAGTTGGGCACATCATAAAGGGGGCCACAGATGTCGGGTCAACATCGTTGAGCAATGGCCCTGGCCAGGTTTTCAGACAGTTCGGTCGGCACCTGGCTGCCCCGAAGGAACCCATTGTCGACCAGCACGTATTGCGTGCCTTCGAACTCTATAAGCAGCCGAACGAAGCCCCCCCAGCCAAGGTGTCAGCCATCCGCAAAAAGATCAGCTGGGACGGGGATGTCGTATGGATCGAGTGCTACAAAAATTGGCTTGCAGGACAGTTCACCGAGGACAAACGCTCTGAACCGGGGTTTGTGGTGAACATCGACATGGTGCTCTTCGCACTCGGTCGAGCGGTAAAGATCACCCGCACGCGAGGTAACGGCGAAGAAGATTAAACCTACAGCCATAGAAGAAAATGCCATGAAAACCTACAAAGCCTTCATGCAACGCGTGGTCGCTACAGCCGGCCCTCAGGCCAACTTCACCATCACCGTTCAGGCGGTGACCTCCGCCATGGCAAAGGTCACCGCTGAAGCTCAGTACCCAGGCTACAAATGCCTGAACGCACCTACTCAGGTGCGTTGAAGTTTCCCCAGTTCGTTTTGCAGTTGCAGCGCCAGGCCGCTGGTGCGCTGCACATTGCGACTCACCGCCCCTTCAAACACACCCGGACTGCTTTCGACCAGGCTGAACCACTGTTTGGCACGGGTGATGGCGGTGTACAACAGTTCCTTGGTCAACACCGGGTTCAACGCGTCGGGCAATACCAGAGCCGTATGGTTGAACTCCGAACCCTGGGACTTGTGCACCGTCATGGCGAATACCGTCTCGACCTCCACCAACCGACTCGGCATCACGAAACGTACGCCGCCGCTGCCATCGTTTCGCGGGAAGGCCACACGTAGACCCCCTTCTGCGGAGGGACCTGGTACCCAGAGGGCAATGCCGATGTCACCATTCATCAAGCTCAGGCTGTAATCATTGCGGGTGACCAGTACCGGTCGCCCTTCGTACCAACCCTGATCCCCCGACAACAACTCACAGCGGCGCAGTTCGGCGGCCACTCGCTGATTCAGCCCCTCAACACCCCAAGGCCCGCGACGCAGCGCACAGAGCAGACGGAACTCATCGAACGCGGCCAATACTTTGCCAGCCCAACCGGCCCAAAGGTTACTGTCCCAGGGAGTGTCTTTCACAGGACGCTGGTCTCGTAGCTGCTCAAGATAATGACGATACCCGGGGGCATCGCCTTTACCGTTGATAATCAAATCAGTGAGCGCGCTGTCATGCTCACTTCGCAACTTGAGGTTGAACAACTGCGGTAATTGCTGATCCAGCAGGCCTCGTGCTTCAGACGCGTTTTTCTCATTGACCAGCTTCGCCAGACGCCCGATCCCCTGCTGGGCATCGAAGCGTCTAGAGTAACGCAACATAACGGTCTGCTGGGCCAGCGGATCGCCCAGGCGAACTGCCGTTTGCAAACCCGGAGCGCTGACCGCCTCGCCACTGTGGGCTTTCAACCAGGCGGTGGTCTTCTCGCTGTAGCCACCGGCTTCAGCATCACGACACAGGTCGCCCAACACCGAACCCGCATCCACCGACGCCAGCTGATCCTTGTCACCCAGCAGGATCAGGCGGGCCTGCCGGGGCAAGGCATCAAGCAGGCAGGCCATCATTTCCAGGTCGATCATCGACGCCTCGTCGACCACCAACACATCCAGTTCCAGTGGTTTATCCCGGTGGTGAATGAAGTTGCGCGAGTCCGGTCGGCTGCCGAGCAGACGGTGCAATGTAGAAACATCGGTCGGGATCGCCTCGCGTACCGGGGCACTGACAGGCAACTCACGGACGGCCTTGCCGATGGATTCGGACAAGCGTGCCGCTGCTTTGCCGGTAGGTGCGGCGAGGCGAATGCGCAGCGGTTTTCCATCCTCCACGGAGGGGGTTTGCAGCAGCCCCAGCAAGCGCACGACCGAGGTGGTCTTGCCGGTGCCGGGGCCGCCGGTGATGACACTGAAATTGCCTCGTGCCGCCAGCGCACAGGCGATTTTTTGCCAGTCGCTGCGGCGCTCACCGTTAACTTCGAAGGTGTCAGGGAACAAGGCATCGAGCCGACTGGAAAGTTTTTCCGGCGTTACCGCGTCCACGCTCAAGCGGGCACTCAGCGCCTGGGCAATGCTACGCTCGTAGCTCCAGTAACGACGCAGGTACAGGCGCTGCCCGGTCAACACCAGCGGCCGCTCCGGGTATCGCTGCGGCTCGTCCCGATCCTCCACCATCGAGCTCAAGGCCAACGCCCGGCGCCACTGCGCGACATCCAGGCCGAGCAACCATTGCGACGGCAACTGGCCGCCCTCCTCGCCTTCAGGTGGCAACGACAACACAAAGTCAGGGGCGTGCAGCGTGGCGACCAGATCCAGGCAGGAATGCCCCCGCCCCAGTTGATGACTGGTCATCGCGGCGGCCAGCAACACACTGGCCTGGGCCTCGGGGTCCTGCTCAAAAATGAAGCAGGCGAATGAGCGATCCAGTGCGCGCAACCAGCCGCGGCTCACCCAATTGTCCAGTTGATGCAGCAGCTCGCTGCTGTCGGCATCGCCAACGAACAACGGCGGGTGATCAACGTTGCGCTGGCTGTTGCTCAGTTGCTTAAGGGTCTGGCTCATGCGCTGGCCTCCGCGTGTTGGCCCATGAAGAGTTGGTCCAGTTGTTCAATCAACTGCCGTGGCGGTCGTTCGAAATGCACACCATGGGTTGGCGCCTGGTGCCCACGGACGAACAGGTATACCGCCCCGCCCATGTGCTGTTCGTAGTCATACCCCGCAAGGCGCAGCTTGAGCTGACGATGCAAGGCCAGCAGGTACAGGCACAACTGCAGGTCGTAACGCTTGTCCAGCATGGTCTCGGCCATCGCCTCGGCGTCGTAGGCCTGATCGTTGCCGCCCAGCCAGTTGGATTTGTAGTCCGCCACGTAGTAGCGACCTTGATGCTCAAAGGTCAGGTCAATGAAGCCTTTGAACATGCCGTTCAACTCGTTGGCGGCCAGTACCGGACGCGGTGCACCGCCCAACGTGTATTGCCGCACCAGTGCATCAAGGCGCTGAACGTTCACCGACCGGCTGGAAAACCAGAACTCCATTTCTACCTGATAGGTGCTCAGGGTCGAGAGTTTGCACTGGGTACCGTTGAATCGCAGGGGCGCATCCAGATAGCTGCCCAACCAGGCGGAAAGTGGCTCGATCCAGTTTTCCCAATCGCGCAGATTGCAGCGACGGGCCACCGTGTTGTGCAGGGTTTGCGGATCGCCGGCGGCCTTGGCGAAGCCTTCGCGGCCGGCCCACTCGAACAAGCCGTGCAAAAAGGTGCCTGGGCCCGCGCCCCGAGGAAAACCGTGAATCCCGACTCCTGCGGACAAGGCTTCAACTTCGCCTTCCTCCTGCAAATTGGCTTCCAGCGCAGTTGCCGGCTCAAGGCTGAAACCCGGTTCCGCCCCCAGCAGGACATTGCCGTCGGCAATGGCCAAGGCCGAGTAACTGGCAATCCACCAGTTCGCCGCGAGCTTGTGCAAGGGGCGCAAGGCTGGCCCCACCGACGGTGGAGCGGGCGCCGTATGGACATTGTCCGATGGTACTGGCGCTGCGCACACCGCAATGTCCGGGCAGCCGCTGGCCAGTGCCTCGACCACACCGAGCAGACTCTCCGCGGCTATCGGCTTCTCGCCCGCCAGCATGTAACCCAGGCCTGCCTTATGCAAATCTGTCGATTTTCCTCCAGCCTTGGCCCCCTGAGGCGCCACACAGATCCAGGTGGCGTAACGGGCTCGCGTCAGGGCAACGTAGAGCAGGCGCATCTCTTCGCCCATGCGCTCATCGTTGGCAAGCGCCTGTGCCGGTTTGGCCAGATCACCCTTGATCAGCTCGATCACCAGACCCTTGTCGTCGTGGAACATAGGCGGTGTTGTGCTTCGGCCATCGATCGCCCTGGCGCTACAGGCAAATGGCAGCAGCACCAATGGGTATTCCAGGCCCTTGGACTTGTGCACGGTGATGACCTTGATCAGGTCTGAATCGCTTTCCAGCCGCAGGATTTCTTCTTCGCTCTGGCCATCGACCTGCTCGGCCAGATGGCGGATCAACGCATGTTCGCCATCGAGTTCGGCGGCACTGCGTTGCAACCATTCGGCCAGATGCAACAGGTTGGTCAAGCGGCGCTCGCCCTGTTCTTCCAGAAGCAAACGGGCCGGTACCTTGAACGTGGCAAGCAGCTTGCGCAGCATCGGCAGCACGCCTTGTTGCTGCCACAACACACGAAAATCCCTGAACAGCAGGACCTGTTGCTCCCAGAACAATTCATCCTGGTTCAATTGCTCCAGGTTCTGCCATGACAGCCCGACGCTGCGGGTCGCCATTGCAGTACGCACCAGCCGATCGCTGGTGGGTTGAGCGCACGCCCGCAGGATATACAGAAGGTCTTTGGCCTCTTCGCTTTCGAAGACCGAGTCCCTGTCGGAGAGATAGACGCTGGCCAGTTGCCGACGCACCAGGGCTTTGCGGATGGCTTCGGCCTCCTTGCGATTGCGCACCAGAATGGCGATATCGGCGGGCCGCAAGGCGACGAATTCACCATTGCCTTTCAGCAAACCGGAACGCTCGGTTGCAGCGGGATCAAGCCAAGCCTGAATCGCCGATGCCGAAGCTTCAGCTGCGTTACGCAAGTAGGTGGCGTTATTGACCACACCCTCGGTTTCCAGCTGCCAGAACGTCAAGGCAGGTTGATCCGCACCTTTGATCTGCAACACATCGTCACGCCCATTGGCCTGGACGGTGTTGAACGGCACCGGGTTGCCCTGATCTTCTGTGGCAAACCGAAACGCGCCCCGAGGCTGGGCTTCGGCGTATCGGAAGCAGTGGTTGGCCGCGTCGACCATCGCCTTGGTGGAACGATAGTTGGTCCCCAGTGTGTAATGACGGCCAGCCGTGGCCTCGCGCGCCTGGAGGTAGGTGTAGATGTCCGCACCACGGAAGGAATAGATCGCCTGTTTCGGGTCACCGATCATGAACAGGCCGCAGTCATTCAGGTTGTCGGGAATGCGGTAAATGGTTTCGAAGATCCGGTATTGAACCGGATCGGTGTCCTGGAATTCATCGATCAAGGCGACCGGGTACTGCTTGCGAATGGTCTCAGCCAGACGAGGGCCCGACAGGCCTTGCAAGGCCTGGTCAAGGCGATTGAGCAAGTCGTCGAAGCCGATTTCGGCGCGACGGCGCTTTTCTTCATCAAAACGCTCGCGCACTTCATGCAAGGCGTGCAGCAGCAGTTGAGCGCGGATATCAACTTTGGCGTCGCGCTGTTCGATCCACAGATCAATCGCCTTGAACGCCTGATGCTCAGGTGCCACGGCCTTTCCATTCAGTGTTATGCCTGTCTGACCGAAGGCGTGCACGTTGTGCGGTGCCGGTTGCCCCCTGGACCACTGCGCCAGTTTGTTCAGGAGACCGTTGAAGACGTCATCCTGTTTGATTTTTCTGTAGGTATTGCCACTCATGTGAGGACGAATGCTGCGCAACACCTCCTCAAGTTCGTTCTGATGCTCAAGCCAAAGCTTGCGAGCGTTACGCTCCAGGTCGCCGACCGTTGCGTACCATTCGCCGGGCTCCTTGAGTAACGCCTGCAACGAGCCAGGGGTTTCAAGGGGCTGGTTTTTGTATTGATAGGTCGCATCCCGTCGCGTCAGCAACGAACCGAGTGCATCCCCCAGGTCCTGTGGGCTTTTGAAACAATCACTTATGGCTCGGGCCTGCTCCACCGGTAACTCATAGAAATGCCGACGCCAATAATCCCTGACCACCTCGGCCAGCAATTCGCTCTGATCGGTTTCCAGTGTCTGGGTGAACAGGCTGCCACTGTCGAAGGCATGCTCACGCAACATCCGATAGCACCAGCCATGGATGGTCGAGACCGCCGCTTCATCCATCCACTCACCCGCCAGTTGCAGCCGGCGCGCGCAATCGGGCCAGCCCTGCGGCGGGTACTCGGCACGCAGTTGCTGCAGCAGCTTGTCGTGTTCGCGCTCAGGTTCCAGAAAGCACTGTGCCGCTTCGGTCAAACGCGCACGAATACGGTCGCGCAGTTCTTGAGTCGCGGCATCAGTGAAGGTTACGACCAGAATCTGCGGTGGTGTCAGCAGGTCCTTGAAGGCGGCTTCACCTCCATGACCAAGCACAAGACGCACGTACAACAAGGCGATGGTGAAGGTTTTTCCAGTACCGGCACTCGCCTCGATCAATCGGCTGCCATGCAAGGGAAAGTCGAGGGGGTTGAGATTCAGCGGTTTCATTGGTCGCTCCCTGCGCGGCTCGAAGAAAGATGATTGAACAGTCCGCCATACAGGCGCGTGGCCCATGAGGCGAAATGACCGGAGGCGCACAGCTGATCGAAGTCCGCGTAGGCACGGCGCAAGGCGAAAGAGCTGTCCGCCTCTCCAGTGCGCATATAGCCCCCCTCGAACGTCTCACGGGCTTTCTCGGAAGTCGCGTCGTTGTCTTCCCCGCCTTCCCACAATTCCTCGAGCCAGGCGAATGCGCTTTTGCAGGCGACCGGCAGCGGCTCACGCATACCCGCCACCCAAGCGTCGAGCAGCGACTGCAACTGTTCCTGCGCTTGTTGCGCCGGCATTGGCCGGAACACTACGTTCCCGTTCAAGCTGACCAGAATCGTGGTGCAGCCCGGTTCACTCAGTTGCAATGCCAGATGGCGCACCCAGGGACGAACCAGGTTGTGCCAGCGCCAACTGTCGTCGTTGCATAGCTTCTTGCTGTCCAGCTGCAAATAGGCTCGCTCACCTTGGGCATTGCGGCGAATGCCACCCAGCCAGTCACTCAATCCAGGGGTCGGTTCGTGCGCCGCGATCGTTGCGGCGGTCTGGCCCTCCTCGATTTCCGGCCACGCCTGCAACTGCGCGTGATAACGCTCCAGCATGTCCGGCAGTGGCTCGGCCAATGCCGATGCGCTCAACGTGCCGAAGCCGCCCAGCGGCAACTTGCCTTCACGCTGTAAACGCTGCACATGCAGATCAAGCTCGGCCACCGCGTCCTCAGGTCGGTAGTCCTCTTCTACCCAACGCTTGAGCGCCTGGCTGAGTCGGTCCTGGTGTTGCCAGTTCTCAAGGCCGTCGAGCTGAAAGGTTTCGTCGTCGCGGCTGGTCAATTCGTCATTGTCGAAATTGACCTTGAGCCGCTGCTGGAAGAATGCCCCGACGGGGTCGCGTACAAACCCAGCCAGTTGGCGCAGGGCCAATGGCGTGTCTTGCGCGAGCTTTGGCAATACGTCGACCGAGAGTTCCTCCGCCCGCGACTCATGCACCTCACGCCACTCATGGGAATAGGTAAACAGTCCATCAGGCCCGGGCTGGTCGGCAAAGTAAGCTGCGCTGAAAGGCTGTAGCGGATGTTCCTGGGTCAAGGCATGCAGCAGCGACACAGGCGGCGCCGATCGCCAGCCACTGGCCAGGTGATCACGCAGCTGACCGATCAGTACCGAGGGTACCCGCTCGCTATTGTCGCGGATGTTGCGGCCAACCCAGCTGACGTAAAGCTGCTCTCGGGCCGACAACAGCGCCTCCAGCAACAGGTAGCGGTCATCTTCACGGCGGGAGCGGTCACCGGGGCGGTAATCGTTGCGCATCAGGTCGAAATCGACTGGCGACTGTTGGCGCGGATAATCGCCATCGTTCATGCCCAGCAGGCACACCACTTTGAACGGGATCGCACGCATCGGCATCAACGTGCAGAAGTTCACTGCACCGGCGAGAAACCGCTGCGACAAGCCGCCCTCCTCTATGCCGGAAAGCCAGGTTTCATGCATCACGCTCAACGGCAAGGGCTCGGCGAACTGCGCGGACTCGCAAGTGCGCAGCCAGTCATCGAGCAGCTTGAGCAATTGGTTGACCAGCAACTCTTCGGCATCCCCCACCGGGCGGAAGAACACCTTCAACAGCGATTGCAGGCGCTCGACCCAGAGTACCGGCGTGGCCGGCTGCTGCAGGTCCTCCCGGGCAATTTCCAGGTGATCGAGCAAGGTCAACAGAGGCCCCGCCAGTGCGGCTTCCAGGCCGGAAACCTCGTCATAGGGCTCGATTCCATTCAGTTCAGGCCCTTGGCCGGCCGCGTAGCCCAACAGCATGCGGCGCATACCAAAGCGCCAAGTGTTTTGCTCCAGGCCCGCAGGCATGTCCAGGCTTTCGCGCTGCTGCGCATCGAGGCCCCAGCGCACACCGGCACCGTCGATCCAGCGTTGCAGGATCGGCACATCCGCTTCCTTGATACCGAAACGCGCCCGCAATGCCGGCACATCTAGCAGGTCGAGAATATCGCTGACGGCAAAACGGCTATGGGGCAGTTTGAGCAAGTGTTCGAGGGCGATCAGCAATGGCTGGCGCCCACGCTGCCCCTGGTCGGCCAGGGTAAACGGCAGATAACGAGGATCATGACGCGGCACCTGACCGAACACGGCCTCGATATGCGGTGCATACGCATTGATGTCCGGCACCATCACAATCACATCACGCGGGCTTAGCTGGGGATTGGCACTGAAGCGGGCGAGCAACTGATCGTGCAGCACTTCCACTTCACGCTGCGCACTGTGGACCACGTGAAAGCGTACCGAGCGATCCTGTGCAACATCGACAGGGCCCCATACTTCGAGGGTTTCAGCCAAAGGACGCAATTCAAGAATGTCGCTTTGCAATTGGCCCAGCAGGCTGGAAGGTGGCTCGTCATTGAACAGGTCGATACGCCCGCCGTTTAGGCCCTCGAAAAGGTGTCGATAACTCGCCGGCTCGTCATAGTGGTCGAGCAAATTGATGTAGTCGCGACCTTGCTTACCCCACGCGGCGAGCAAAGGCTGGCCATGTTGGCTCGTAGCCATAGAGGCACTTCTGTTTGGCTGACGGCGATAGGCATGACCCAGCAAGTCTTTGTCAGCGACAATATCGCCCCAGTGATGGCGACAAGGGTTGTGCACACACAGCAACACCTGGCTGTAGCGCGAGAGTATGGCCAGGGCTTCCAGAACCTGTGCCGGCATAGATGAAATGCCAAACACCACCACACGCCGAGGTAAACCATTCGGGGCCTGCTCTGCTTCACGCAGGTGTGCGACAAAACGCTTGTGAACACCGGCACGGCTCTGCTCAAGAGCGCCCTCGCCAACATCCGCCAGTACTTCACGCCACAGCTCCGCCTGCCACAGGTTGTCGGGATCCAGCGGCTTCACACCGCCTTTGATGTGCTTTAGCTGATCACGCCCGGCCGCCCAGTCCTCCAGCCAATCGGCGCGATAGACCTGATACTGATCAAACAGGTCCGCCAGCCGCTCAGAGAGTTGGTAGAGTTTGCGCTGATCGTCATCCTCCTGAAGGAATCGCCGCAAACTGCTGAAATTGGTTTTACTTAGTAATTGAGGCAGCAAGCGCATGAGTCGCCAACTCAGTGCCGCCTTGTCCAGCGGGGAGGACTCTGGTGTCGTCTCAGCCCCCAATACAGACCTGTAGGTCTGCCAAAGGAAACGCGCAGGAAGTTGCACATCCAACGCTGCTGCGATACCGCAGCCACCGTTATCAGGATCTTCAGCCAGCGCCAGCTTCAACCATTGAGCAATGCCGTTGCTGTGCACCAGCACGACTTCGTTTTCCAGCGGGGCCAACGGGTAGCGCTGCATCCAGCTCACCGCTAGCTCACGCAAATCGTCCAAGCGATTGCCGTGAATAATCATGAAGCCGGGCTTCAACGAATCCGCATCCTGCATACGCCACCCTCAGATCTGAAAACGCAGCTCTGTGGTACAGAGCTGCAAAAGGCCATCACTTTAAAACGATATGGCTACACGCCACCAGCCCGAAGAAGGTCAGCACATCCATCCACAGGAGCCGAGCATAGGTTGCCCAAGGAGGAGAGCAAATGCTGGGTGTTTGCACAGGTCAACTTCTCACGCACATACCCAACCGTTTCTGCTAAGACGACAGTTAGAAAGAAACTAAAAGGCGTAAAAATCTGTGCTGTTTATTGACAGTCCACGGCCGGCTACCCAATTCCACCAACGGCAAGTGATGCTCAAATGAAACGGCTCAAATATCCAAAGTCTCTCGTAGATCATCAGCTCCTAGATGACTTTTTCGGGGCAAATAACTCTCCGAATTGGTCAAAATCTCATTCAAAAAAAATTCAAACCTATATCACCTCTGTGAACGCCCACCGCATCAACTGCGGCAGGGATTTTGGCGTGCCTGCTTCTTTGGCTCAGTACGCTCATCACTTGAGAGGATCTACGTATGTATGCCCCTTGCCCTAGCTGCAACTCTGGACGTGTCATAACGAAAAATATCGGTAAGCAAACAGGTGGTTTGATTGGCGCTGCTGGCGGTGCAGTCAGCGGGGCCGCCGGAGCACTGTCGGGAGCGGAAGCCGGTGCAGTACTCGGCATAGTCGGCGGGCCCGTTGGGATCGCTGTGGGCAGTATCGCTGGCGCCATACTTGGAGGGCTGTTTGGTGGTGCTGCCGGCGGAATCGCTGGGGCCACGCTGGGTGAACAGATTGATGACAGGGTGCTGGATAACTATCAGTGCCTGGAATGCGGTTACAGCTTCAGCATCAACCGTTAAGTCGTTACTCAATCCCCCTCCGTTTTCACGCACTCGTACAGGAATATCCGCATGAAATATCACAAGCTCATAGCCGGTGAAACTACGGGTACCTATGTCATGTAATCCCCTGTCACCGAAGCTGACATCCTGCAGATGGCACAACAACTGGCGATGAGTCGCCTGGCTAAAGGTCGGGCCCTGACTGAGCCGAAGCAGGTCTTCAGCCACCTGCAAACACTGCTGCGGTACCACGAGCACGAAATCTTTGCATTACTGCTGCTCGATACCAAACACCGGGTTATTGGCTTCAGGGAGCTATTCCAAGGCACGCTGGATGGTGCCAACGTGTATCCAAGGGAAGTGGTCAAGATAGCCCTAGAGCACAATGCGGCAGCCGTGATTTTGGTCCACAACCATCCTTCCGGTGACCCAGAACCCAGCCAAGCCGATCGCACGCTAACCACGACCCTCAAGAAAGCGCTGAACCTGGTTGGTACCCGAATATTGGATCATGTGGTTGGAGGTCATGAAGGCTGTGTGTCGTTGGCTGAACGAGGTTACCTGTAACTCATAGGCTCACACCGTCCGATAGACTGCCCTTGGCTAATGCCAGGGCAGTCATCCCCCTCCCAGCTATTTTTTTTGCATTGAGCGCTATTACTCAGCGTCGGCTGCTACCGACACCATCGCGGCCATCACCAAAGGCCTTGGTGTTTGACGTCCACAGATAACTGGTTCTGTGAAAAACGTGGCCGGTCCTTCCGGTTTATAGCGATCCAAGAGAAAAGAAGGGTTGGAGATGGCTTTCGCTGACGGCTGTAGAGCGCTTCTTTGAGGGCTTGAGCCGCTTCACTCTTTCCAAACCTCCGCAGTCAGCGGCAACTCATTCAACTCGGCGCGGGCCTCGCGCCAGGTTGGAAAATGCTCCCCGAGGATCGAGATAAAGCGTTCATTGTGGGTGGGTTCAAGCAGGTGAACCATCTCGTGAACGATCACGTACTCAAGTAGGTCTTTCGGCTTCTTCACCAACTCGGTGTTCAGTCGAATGTTCCCTACTTGATGGTTACAGCTGCCCCATTTGGTTTTCATCCGCTGCAGGTAATAACCAGCCACCTTCACCTTCAGCTTGCGCTCCCACTTATTGATCAACACCGGCACCACGGCGTGCAGTTGCCGCTTCTGCCATTCGTGCATCACTTCGGCGCGCTTATGTGCATCGCTGCCGGGGCGAACAGTTAAGGTGATGCGTTTGTGGTCGAGCACCACTGATGGTTTGGCGTCCCGGTGGTTAACCACCATCAGGTAGCGTCGACCCCAGACATAGTGGCTTTCTCTTTCCACAAACTGACGCGGCGCCTCACGCGCCTGCGCTTCCAGTTTGCTCTGTTGCTCGCGAATCCAACCCAGCCTGGAAATAGCATAAGCCCGAGCGACTTCAAGCCGCGTGCTTGTTGGCGCGACTAACGTTACCCGCCCCTCTGGCGGGTGCACACTCAGGTGGACATTCTTGATGTCTTTCCTGGTCACCGAAATTGAAATATCGCCCAGCTCAATAATCTCGTTCATCAATAGCCCTGTTGGTTCTTGATAATCTCGAATATTGCCGAAGTCGCTACACGGTCACGCCCCATCAGCGGGAACAGCGCATTAAGAACCTGCGCTTCCCGCGCAGGGTCTCCTCGCCAGGATGCAGGGGCCGATCCACGCATGGCTAGATCAATATCCAAAGCCAGTTTCACCTTTGCCCCTTCGTCTTTCGGGCACTGGAAAGTGGTCGTTGCGATGCTGTCGAGGTTGTTAAAAAGAACAATAGCTTCCCGGTGGCCGTTAAGTGCAGCCGGAGAGCTACCTGGTCCTTTCCGCCCCAACTGTCTGACCAGCGCCTCGGCCTTGCGCAAAAACTCCTCGTAAGCGGCAGCATCCTCACGACTCTGTTTGATCAGATCCTCAAGCAACCTCGACATGCCCTCGTAGAACTTCGGGTCAGTGAGTTGCTCACGAATGATGGTCTTGCGCACGTTGTTGATAATGCCTTCGGCAATCGCCCCCTTGGACAGGTTGCCCTTGGCGTTGAGCTTTTTGGCGATGGCATCGTGAACGCCCGTCTGAACGATCAGCTCAACCAGCGAGAAATTATCGACAGTGCTCATCGGGTCGGCGTGGTCTGCCTGAATATAAGTATTGAGCAGATGCCGCATGTCCGATTCGTAGGGTTTGATATCCAGCTCTTCGCCGGAATGTTTCTTTATCGCCTCACGCAGGTCAGCGTAGAACTGCACTTCAGTCTGCAGCCTCCCCCCTTCAGCAACCGAGTAACCGGCTTCAGTGAGGTGCTGCGCCAACTCGGCAAACGCCCGCACAAATGAAGCCACCGTTTTATAAAAGGACACCCGCAATGCTTCGGTCTCATCCAGCCCATTGGCGTTAGCGGCAGCACCACAGAAGTAATGGATAAACTGCTCAATCTCGCGCGGCGGTGCCACCGGGGCGCACAAGTAACTCAATGCCTCTCGGGCGGCGTCCAGATGTTTCTTGCCCTCAACCAGCCAGTTCTTCAGTTCGACGTTGTTGCTACCACTACTGCCCGCCTCGTCATCCAATTCATCAGAGGTGTACACCGAAATGACATCTTGCACGTCGCCGAACAGCTCTTTGAAATCGACGATATAGCCATAGTCTTTGTCATCACCGTCGAGCCGGTTGGTGCGGCAAATTGCCTGGAACAGGTTATGGTCCCGCAGCTCGTTGTCCAGATAGATATATGAGCAACTGGGCGCATCGAAGCCGGTGAGCAACTTGCTGACCACGATGAGTAGCTTCAGGTTGGCCGGTTCCTCAATGAAGAGACGCTTGGTCTCTTCTTCATAGGCAGTCGTAGTCTGCCCATGCTTCAACACGTGCTTCGTATAGGTATCGAACTTGTAACGCTCATCGCTTTTCGCCGGTTCCCGGGAGATCGTGTTGTGGTTCGGCTCATAGGAGGTGACGATCCCGCAGTAAGTGCCGAACGAGGTGTTCTGAAACAGGCGAAAGTAGTGGCAGGCATCGTAGATACTGGCCGCCACCAGGATGGCTGTGCCCCGGTCATTGTTCAGCCGTGGCTTCAGACTGAAGTCCTCAATGATGCTGGCGATGATGCGCTGCTTACGCTCACCGGCACTCATCAGCCCTTCCATAGTTGCCCAACGCTTACGCAGGATCGACTTCTGGTAGTTGTTCAACCCTTTGGTTGCCCCCTCGAACCAGTTATCGATAGCCTCTTGCGAAGCCAAGCGCTGCGGTACGTCGCGCGCCTCGTACTTAAGGTCCAGCACCACCTTGTCCGCGACAGCTTCGTGGAATTTGTAGGTATGGATGTTGCTGCCGAACACGTCGCGCGTAGTCTGCTTGTCCTTACGCAGCAACGGTGTACCGGTAAAGCCAATAAACAGGGCATTGGCCAGCCACTGCTTCATTTGCTTATTCATGTCACCGCCTTGGGTACGGTGACATTCATCCACGAAGACATAGAAACGCCCATGCATGGACGGTGCCGGTACGCTCAAATCAGGCTCGAACTTGTGTAGTAAGGCACATAGCAGGCGTGGTGCGGCAGCCGAGAGTTTCTGCACAAGATCGGCGCGAGAGGTAATGCGTGGCGAGGGCGAGTCGTTGCCGATTACCCCGGCATTACGCATCACCCCGGATATTTGCTTGTCCAGCTCATCGCGATCCGTGATGACCAGAATGCGCGCCTCAGGATCATGCTCCAGCAACCATTTGGCGATCAGCACCATCAGAATGCTCTTGCCACTGCCCTGGGTATGCCAGATAACCCCGCCCTCTTTACGCCGAACCCGCTCCTGCGCGGCCTTCACTGCAGCGTATTGATGAGGGCGCGGCACTTTCTTGATACCCGCATCGAAGATGATGAAGTTGCGGATCAGATCGAGCAGGCGTGACTTCTCGCACATCTGCGCAAGCGGATCATCCAGCAAGTAACCAGACTGTGGTAGTTCTGCACCCTGTAGCACTTGGTAGCGAGCAGGCATCTCCTGCAGGGTATTCAGCTCTTCAGGCCCAGCGTTCAGGGAAGACGCCTTCCACTCGACAAAAAACTCGGCGCGGGTAGTCGCGGTGCCGTAGCGCAAGCCCTGAGAGTCACTGCCAGCGAAGACCAACTGCACTGTACTGAAGAAACCCTTGTTGAAGATTTCCTCCTGGTTGGTGATCAGTTGGTGAATACCATCGGCCACCTCTACCGAACTGCGCTTCAGCTCAATCACGCCGATGGCGATACCGTTCAGATAAATCACCAAATCAGGGCGGCGCTCATAGCCACCGCGCAAGGTCACTTCCTCGGCAATGGCAAAGTCATTGCGCTCAGGGTTCTCCCAATCAACCAGATGCACCGTCTCATGGGCCTGACCAACAGCTACCTGCACTGGCACGCCGTAACGCAGCAACTGATAGGTACGCAAGTTGGCCTGATACAGGGTGATGCCAGTGGCATCAGCCGCAGTCATCAGCCTTTGCAACGCCGCCGATATCTGCGCATCGGAGTAGCCGCGCTGCTTCAGGTTCGCCTGCAACAGCTCGACTTCAATGTTGCGATTTTGCCCACGCTTGCTCCACTCGCCCAGGTAGTCGTAGTCGAGACAATCAGGCCGTGACTTGTCCGTAAACAAGGCCAGAACACGATTCTGGGTGCGGCGTTCGGAGCGAGGTTGTTGAGTCATCAGGTGCATCCTGCAAGGTTCACTCGGTTTCGTGTTTGCTGACGAGACTGTTGAGCAACACGTTATTCATTTGCTGGGAATGGGCGCGTATGGCACTGGCATCCCAAGGCTCGGTCTTCATCATCAGGTACTGCTTAACGCTATCGATGGTGTTGTTCTGATAAAACTCTTTCTTCGCCGAAGGCATGAAATTGCTCAAGCGAGAGTTCTTGCTGTGGCTGATCAGGCATAGATTACCGAACGAGTTAAGCGTGTCAGCGTCGAGCTGAACTTGTCCGTCTAACGGATGCTGAGGGTAGTAATGCTCAACCGAACTACGGAAGGTGAATTCGTAGGATTTAACCGACTCTTTTGCCCTGTGTTCAAGCCAAAGCAGGTAGTCCAGAAAGTTGAACACCAGGTTGTTTTCGATGTTGCCGAACGTCAATCTGGACTCAAACGTCTCTGCCTCGATGCTTTCGCGGCGTGTCTGACAGCCCCCCTGGTTGGTATAGATCATCGCAAAGTAATCCAGGCCTGCCTCTTGGGCCAGAAAGCGGTCAAAGACAAACGCCTTAGCGACCGACTCCATATGCTGCAGATAAACCTGAGCGTCAACCTGCTCAGCGTGAAACAGGTGAGACAGCGCTGCATTCAGCCAGTGCTTGTAAACCAGCGTTGGCGTAGAAACATGAAATGCTGACAGCAACATCAGGATGCGGCGGTTGATGCCTTCATTGCCGTCCTCTTCGCCGAAGGTATTCACGTAACTCCCGCGACCCACCCGGCTACGTTCTCCGCCTTCATTCCATTTGAAGCGTTTGAGGCTCCAGCCATCTGCGCCCTTGATGAATTCGCGCTTGATTACATATTGGTCAAACAGATACTTGCAGCGCAGCAGGCTAAAGGTAAAACGCTTCACTGCCGCAACAGGGTCGGTTTTTTTAAGCACATGGGTTTCAAAGGTATCGAGCAGGCGTTTGTCATCCAATGGGATGTCCGCTCGCGTATCGACACGTAGTACGTGCAACAGGAAGTTGGGAAAGTTGATCACCGTGTTGAAGCGATCTGGCGCCTCATCACCTGAGTCAGCTTGCTCGGCACCAGTGGGTGCCTTGGTAATGATCTCATTAAGGGTTAAGCGCGTGTCCTGCCGGGCAGTCACCTCTTGCGAATAGTGCAACGCATCCCGAAGCGCATCGAAGTCAGCAGGCTTAAACTGTCCCCAGTTGTTGCTTCCAAAAATGTTGTTACGCTGGCCAGGCGTGAAGCCCATTTGCACATATCGCTCCATGTTCGCGCAGGCTTCCCATACGGCATGCAGGCAGTTCTGGCTCTGCTCGCAGCCTTGCAACTCCTTCATCATCCGCGCCTTGAGCACCTCGTGCTTTTCCAGCTGCTCACCGCGGTTATTCATGATCTCGAAGTAATGGTTCAGATCCGTATCCGCCGGTACTTTCACCCGCATGATTTGCACGTAAAGGAACAGGTAGTCGTAGAACTGCTGAAGCGAAACGTCGTTTTCTTTCAGCTTTTGCGGCAAGACTTTCTGGATGAGGCGGTAGCCATTTAGGATGCCAGTATTGATCTGCTTCTCCGCCAACACCTCGGCAGGGTCGTCGTTAAATTTTCCCTCGAAGATGGCCGCAAAGGTCGAACGCGAATGCTCGCGGCTGTCGAAGTGGATACCCAGGTTCGAGTACCAGGCAAGATCGACCAACCGGGTGTTTTTCAAGTACGAAGTCAGTAGCGAGAGGGTCGTCAGGCGCTGTTGGCCGTCAATGGTTTCAAACACCGGTGTTTTGCTATCCGGGCGCTCATACACCACCAAGGTGCCAATGTAATAATTGCGCGCGTTTTCGCCCTTTTTCGGCAGGTAATCGATCACGTCCTGAATCAGCTGCGTGATTTCGCCCTCTTCCCAAGCGTAATTACGCTGATACATCGGGATAACGTACTCATCCCGACCGCTGAGCAGCGCCTTGATGGAGAGCTGACTGATTTCGCTACTCATAATATTTCATCGCCTTGAACAGAGCCTCGATCTCAACGGTTTTGGTTGACTTCGTACCGCTCAACGCCGCCAGGGTGCAGTTAATAAAGTCAGCAGGACGTGTGGCTTCCTTGATCAGCCTGAAAAGATTGTTCTCCAACACGTGGTTATCCATGCTGGCCAGCTGCACCACCTGCATCTTCAGACGCAGGCTGTAGGCCCAGATGAAAATCTTCTCGATGGCGCGGGAGATATCCGCGTGACCGAACTTGTCGATGTAGTAAATCAACAGACAATCGAACATCGCCCGCACGTAACAATCACCGGTGCGGGTTCTTGCCGGGTAGCTATTGAGAGTACCCATGATGGTTTTCGCATAGCCATCGAGCGCTTCAGCACCCACCAACTCATGTCCGTTCCAGGACTCAGCGCTGATCCGTGCCACTTTGCTCTGATAGTGGCTGATCAGCTCAAAGAAACGCCGGCCATTGATGATGATCTGATCCAGATGGAATGGAAAACCAAGCTCGCGCGAGTCGATCTTGCGCTCGTATTGCCCGTTGTAGTTATCAACAAAATGGTGGGCAATACGCAGCTGCTCCATATAGGGGTAGCCGGCCACTGTGTCGATATTTACGCCCTTGAATAAGTCGCTGTCATCCTTGCTGAAGTAACGCGCAGAAACTCCTTTTGACCAATTGCGGATGCGGTACAGGTACTGCGAGAACAGCGTGGCCAACGCGTCGGTATCACTGTTTTCCCAATGAGCCACTGTGGCTGCCTTCAACTGCTCGTCACGCGGGCTGAACTCACGCAGGTGGTAAGCCTTGAGCAGATCATGAGGCTCCAGATCCCGGCCCCGTGCATTCTGCGAGTCGAAGAACTGGAAGGCTTCCGATACATCGTTAAGCGCCACGGCAACGACCTGGCACTTGTTCAGGAAGTAGTCGATATGCGCCTCGGTGAAGTCCGCACGGGAAACGATGCGGGCCACCTCAAGGTAATTGCTATGGATGTTCTTCTGCGATATCTCGCTGGTAAAGCCGGGGTTCACCATCGCTTGCTCAAGCTTGAGCAGGCGTTCGCGCAAGTCTTTGCGTTCGAGCTTTTTTTCCTTGTTCCGCTGGATCAGCGCACGAACCGCCAGCAGCAGGCTAATAGTCCGCTGCTGGCCATCAACGACGTTCTTTGTTTCACCATCCTGGTGAAACACGATCGTGCCCAAGCGGTACGCCGACTTGTCCTTATGGATGGCGATATCGGAGAAAAGTTGGTTGATGTTTTTTCCGGTCCACTTGTAGGGGCGCTGGTACTGGGGGATATCCAGCGAAGAATCCATGAGCAGTTCGTAGACGCTGATAATCTTGCTGGAGAGCTCAGTAGTCTGCAGCAGTGGAGTCGCTTCCATGCTCAGGTTTGTCATAGCAGTCGGGTTCTTCCAGTTAACAGTTCTTGCATCATGCCTTGCTTGAGGGTGCGGGTTTTGGTTAGGCGTTGCTCCAGCGCCGTCAGTTCTGCGTCCATATCGGACAGCACGGTGGCGATGGCGGTTTGTTCGCAGGAAGATGGAAGCTTCAGACGTAGAGCCTTCATATCCTTGTTCGTGATCTGGTTGATAGTTGCACCGATATTGTCGCGAATCTGCCGTTGAATACTTTCAGATTGAAAAGCGTGTGAAATGAATCGCCAGTGCGCCGTACGATACACCGTCATGAAAGCTCCGAATGTTGTCCCCGCCGCGCATTCGTCGATCAGGGCGCTCTTACCTATGAGCGTTCGGCTGCCATTTCGCACACAAATAAGGATGTCGCCTAGCCTCGTGATGAGGCGCTCATTAACATCAATATCAACATAAACGTTGTTTTCGTAAGCCAGTCGTCCTCCTTGAACATTCGACGATCGCAAAACCAGAAGTCCATGCTCGACAACATTATCCGGGTGGTAGGTTAAACCAATGATGCACTCACCAATGGCCCCCAAAGTCGTTTCCTCCCACTCCCCACTAAAACCGGGGAGACGAGTTTGGCCGGTGAGGAGTTGTTGCATGGAGGCCTGTTTGAGGTCGCGCTTCTTGGCGATAATCCGCTCCAGCGCACCTAGCAGCGCATCCACATCACTCAACGCTTTTGCGATTGCGCGTTGCTCCGTGATGGATGGATGGGCGATTTTGTAATCATGAAAGGTAGCAGGATAAAGATGCTTGATTGTTGTCCCTCTCGCGAGCGATAGGGTTTTCTGCCGATATTTAGACGTGCTAAGCAAGAATGAAATGTAACTGCAATCGGATGCGGTCTTAAAGACGATGACTTCTCGTCCAATAGCCACACGCGTAGTTCGCGTTAGTGCAGTGGCTTTCCCAGTGTTGGCAGCCATGTTTGACGAGCTTGCAATTAGCACGCATGGCTCGTTCGCAATATAAGTCTGCGTTTCTTCATCAACGAACCACTTAATATGGTCGTAATTTAGAAGCTCTGAAAAGTCCGTGTAGAGGGCAGTGTAAGGTATCGCCGGTATCCGACCGCTAGTTTTTATGTCCTCTTTTAGAAGTCCCTTACCCTTGGCAAATTTACCGACTTCCTGCAGCGGCTTCACCTCCCACTCTTCCGGGACAATGCCTACCTCGGTTTGCTTGTAGCCGGATTTCACTGCCATACCGCCCCCATCTTTTTCAGATGCTGTTCCACACGACTGGTAAGAGCGACGACTTCATCGGCTAGCTGCGGCAACGGGGTGGCATAGCGCTCGCTCAGCTCACGAATACGACCGGTCAGGGTTTGGGACACGCGGTCCAGTTCCCCCTGTACAGCAGTGACCAGGGTGGCCACCCACTTATCGTCCACCACAAGTGTTTTGATCTCGTCCTCGCTAAGGAGCGGGTACTTAGCGTGGATCTTGCTGTCAAGGCCTTCCTCAGCCTTTTTGAGATCGGCCTTGAGGCTGCTTTGCTGATCGATCAACGCGTCGTATTCGGCCAATACCTTGAACTCATCCTCATAATCCGGATCCATGCCAATCTCGCGTTGACGTGTCTTGATCGCTTTGGCGGTGACCTTCTGCTTGTCACCCTCGCCTTCGATCACTTCGCTGAGCGAGCCATCCTCACCGCTGTGTTCTTCAAGCATTTCACTCAAGCTTTGCTCGACGCTGGCAAGCCGGGTTTCAAGGTCTTCAATGGCTTTGCGCTCGGCCATGAAATAGCGCTCAATCAGAATCTCGACCGGAATCAGGTCGGACTTGAAGCGCCGCTTGCCTTGGCAGTAGTCATGCTTCTCGGCCCAGACCAGCTTGTTGTTCTTGTCCTTTACCTTGAGAATTTCGCGCACCTGAGCTCCGGCTTTCCAGCCGTCGGCGCTGATCAGATAGCAGTCGTCTTGCATGGTCTCGGCCCAGTAGTCCATCAGGTGCTGATAGATGTCGTAATAGTCGAGCAAAGGCGCTTTGGCGAAGGCACTGAGCAGGTCTTCGGACAGCGTGGCAATCAGCTCCTTGGGGGGGCTGTTGACTGCAAAGCTTTTCAACTGAGGGGTACTGTCCGCCAGCCAGTGGTTGAACAGCTTATCGACGCCTGCTTTGAATGCAGTGAACTGCGGATGGTCGAAAATGACCGGTTTCACCTCAGGGCTGACAAGCTCAAAGTAACCGGGATGGCTGGCAGGCTTGAACAACGCCGCACGCAGGGCTGGCATCACCTGCCAGTAGCTGTCAAAGGCGTCGATGTCACGCTCAGGAATGCCACCGCGCAAATGGCCGTCGATATCCTGAATGTCCTCAGGCTCGGTACTGTCAATATAGCGCGGCAGGTTGAGGTTGAAGCCGTTCTTCGGATCGCTAATTTCGTCGAAGGTCACCATGCGCGCGTAGCGCGAGTCGCTTTCATCCAGCCGGATAAAGGTATCGACAATCTTGTGCACATCCTGATCGCGCAGACGGTTCTTCGGTCCGTCCTTGATAAAGCCCTTGGCGGCATCGATCATGAAAATTCCTTTGCGGGCGCTGGCGTTTTCCTTGTCCAGTACCAGGATGCAAGCGGGTATACCTGTGCCGAAAAACAGGTTAGCTGGCAGGCCGATAATGGCTTTGAGGTAGCCGGAGCGCACCAGTTGCTCACGGATCACTGCCTCGGCATTGCCGCGAAACAGCACGCCGTGGGGCAGAATACAGGCACCTTTACCGGTACTTTTCAGTGAGCGGATGATGTGCAGCAAAAAGGCATAGTCGCCCTGCTTGGCCGGCGGTTCACCCCAGGCAAAGCGCTGAAAGGGGTCATTGGCTGGCGTCAACCCAACGCTCCAGCTCTTGACCGAGAACGGCGGATTGGCCACTACGTAGTCATAGGTACGCAGTTGCTCGCCATCCTTGAACTTGGGTGTGGACAGTGTGTTGCCCTGCAGAATGTTGGCGGTCGGGAAGTCGTGCAGGATCATGTTCATGCGGGCGAGACCGGCGGTGGTCACGTCCATCTCCTGCCCTTCCAGGGTGATGTGCTTGCCAGCCTGGTCGGCCACTTTCAGCAACAGCGAGCCTGAGCCGCAAGTCGGGTCATAGACACTCGTCTTTGCCACGGCATTGGCCGGGCTGATGCCGATGACTTGTGCGATGACGCGGCTGACCTCGGACGGGGTATAGAACTGCCCCTTGCTCTTGCCGCTTTCGCTGGCGAAATGACGCATCAGGTACTCGTAGGCATCGCCGAGGATGTCATCGTTCTCGGCGCGATTTTTAGAGAAATCCAGCTCGGGCTTTTCGAAGATGGCTACCAGGTTGGTGAGACGCTGCACCATCGCATCGCCTTCGCCCAGCTTGTTTGGGTCGTTAAAGTCGGGGAAGTCACTGCGTGCAAGCCGGGTGTTGGCATCGATTAACGGCTGGATGATCTGCGTGTTGATCTTGTCGCCGATGTCGGCCTTGCCCTTGAGGGCGATCATGTCTTTAAAGCTGGCTCCCGGCGGTATGGTCACCGGCGGCGCGAAGTCATCCGAGTTGCCGTACTTATCGGAGATGTACTTGATAAACAGCATGAACAGGACGTAGTCCTTGTACTGGCTGGCATCCATCCCACCGCGCAGCTCGTCGCACGAGGCCCAGAGGGAGGAGTAAAGATCGGATTTCTTGATAGCCATTGGCAATCCTGACTGGAGTAAAGAGTAAGTACGCAGGCGCCCCCTGTTACGCGCTCAGGAAAATTCCCATGGCGCCAGCATTAGACGGGGGTCGACAGATATTAGTAGCGAAGCGGAGCTTTACCTGCGGTTAATTGGTGAACCTTATCTGCTTCAGTTTCGTCGGGCCAGCATTTCGCCCTTATTTCTAGTCCTCATGCGCGACCACAAGCAATCAACCGGGAAGTCGCAGAAAGTGAGCGGCAGACTTGGATGTCACGCACAGTAAGCCGCTGAGCTTTCGGCGCCAATACTGGATGTGTGCACAAGTAAATAATCCGCTCACACACACCGATGCCACTGTGCCACCAGGCAAGCACCACTTCGCTGGCTGTTGATCATTTGCAACGCTGAGGATCCACTTACCTGTACCCACAATTGACATATCGCCCAGTGCTGGTTTTCAGCAGGCGGGGGCTCAGCGCGCCTTCAGTAACGCCTCAAAATCCGAAACCTGAATATCCGAAGCCCCACTCAACATATCCCGCGCCAACGCCCGTCGCTTACTCAGCAACTCATCCAGCGTCGCCTCAAACGTCGGCATCGCGGCATCTCGAACCGTTGGGTAGGAGAACCTGACCAGTGGAGTTTAAGAGGATACCGCCGTAAGCGGTGGCCTTTGGGATTACCCAAGTCATGATTGTTCCTCGAGTACTTTGAAGGTTTCATACAATTTGCTGGATCCTTCTATTCGCATCTACATCGATCGTTCAGATCAATACTTATAGTCAGGCTCCGGCCCTTCATTGAGCTACGGCCAGCCCCATATTTACGGATCTCCGCGCACATTAACCCCTGACCCGCCGTCGCCAAGGCTGGACGTGCGCACAGGTAAACAAATTAAGCAGGCCTCCCTGACGACTCTGCGTTAGAATCGTAGGCTCGATGAAACGACTGCTATTACACGGACATCCTCCTTCCCTTTACACCGCCAACCCAAAGCCTTGGTATTCCAAACGGTATTCCAAAGAATCTTTTAATCGATATTTTTTATTTTAAATCAAGTATTTAGACCATCATTTCAGATTACCCCGGCCCACCAAATACGAAGCAAAACAAAACCCGCCAAGTGCGGGTTTTGTTGCATCTGGGGTTTGGTCATTTTTGCAGGCAGCCTCACCATCCCCGGCAAAAGCAGGCCTGCTCGC
>Ga0163162_10000331_pt1 | contig 43319 bp, 48 predicted proteins | sample S55metaG_FD_115310 | JGI IMG/M metagenome (GOLD analysis project Ga0163162, IMG submission 115310) | Switchgrass rhizosphere microbial communities from Kellogg Biological Station, Michigan, USA - S5-5 metaG | ecosystem: Host-associated > Plants > Roots > Rhizosphere > Soil | place: USA... | reverse complement strand
ATGGGGATGCTCCGGATGGGACGTTCGGAAAGTATACAGGTAGCCATCCGGCTCCTGCGCCCCGGCAATAATGCCGATAAGCGTGTCCAGCTGTGCCGAGAGCTGCGCGTCAGGGTTCACCTGCAGGCTGTAAGAAGCGCCCTCTATGACCTTGTACAGGTCCGTATCGTCAAATGGGAACTCGGTGAGCTTGCCTGTCTTTTTCTTTCCTGCAGCCATCAGGAAATTATCGATCCTGCCGGTCTCGCGGCATTTTTTAAGTACATAGGGAATGGTCATGCGGGCATTCACCTGCAGCTTAGGCTCCCAGAAATTGTCGGAGAGGCGGACCCGCGTGAAAGCTACGGGCTGGATGGGGTAATCCTGTGCGTTTGCAGCGAGGGGTAAGAAAAAGAAGGCTAGTTTTGTTAATGGCCGGAGAATACTTTTTACCATTTGATAAAAGTATTGGAAAGAATAAACGTCAGATTTACGGTTTTTAATAAACTATAGGCCGAAATTAACCCGTACGCTTTATTGGGAAGTACTTCCGTTCTGCACTTTTACTTTTTTCTTTCCGATCTTCTTCTCGAACTCGAGGACCTCCTTTGGCTTGGTTGCCGATTTTGAAGCATTGGCATCCGCAGTAGTTTGCGTGGATTTTGCAGCCTCCCGTTTACCCAATGTATAGGTTTCCGTACGTTGGACCATGCCGGTAGCAGGGTCATAGAATTTCCAGGTGCCGTCCTTGATGGCGACCCCCTCGTTCTTTACGATCACCGTCTTGTATTTGTCGAAGTGGTCGATATCCTCTATGGTGAGCGTGTCATATGCCTTGTTCGGATTGAGGGCCCTCCAGCTTTCTTCCCGCAGCAGCGATCCATTGATGCCGAAATACTGACAAACACCGTCCTTATTGCCCCATTTGTAGAATTCCGCCCCTATCAGATCGCCCGCCAGGCTATATAGCCTCCAGGTGCCTTCTTTGCGGCCATCCTTATACAGGCCTTCTTCCTCATAGCCCGGCTCGCCACGCAGCTCGTCAATGTGGTTGACCCATTTCCCCTGCTTCTTATCCTGGTTATCTGTGCAATTGATGGTATCCCCTTTGGGGCTGATGGTAAAATCTTTGCATTGAGCATAGCCCTTTCCTGGATGTATCTGTAAGATAATCAATGAGAAAAGAAAGAAAGTCCACCGCATAACCATTGATTTTATGGGGCAGAAGCCGCCCCTGTCTTAAAAAAGAACGAAAATCGTTCCAATTTATGATCCAACCCTTAACTTTCCGGTATGAACTACTTCATTATACTGACTTGCCTGCTGTTCAGTCACATGATAATACTCGGGCAACAACCCCAGGGCCAGAAACTTACCCCGGAGCAGGAGGCCAAGGTTATTGCCCAAATGCAGTCCGAGGCCAAAAAGTTTACCATTCCTCAGCTGAAAACAACGCTGGAGCAGTCGCCCAATCCATTGCTGTATACCAAACAGATCCTTCAAAAGAGGTTCAGGATCGACACGGTCGTTGTGACGAGGACCCGGGGGTTTAGCAGCCTTGCTGATAGCCTGGCCTATACGGGTAAGGAAAAAAAGGTATATGGCCCCTATGGCGACAAAGGCAATAAGTTCCTCGTGCAGCTGCTTACCAAAGCGCCTAATCAATTCTATCATGTCAGCCAGATATTTATCGATACCTCAGTTTTCCGCTACCGTATTGCGGATTCGCTGGGCAATACGATCCTCCGGAAATTGAAGGACAGCGCCGCCAGCTTCGAGCAGCTGGCAAGGACCTATTCGATGGGAGGAGAAGGAGGAGGCGACCTGGGATGGATAGCAAGGGGCGTGATGGTGCCGCAGATCGAACATGAGGTCATCGCCCATAAGAAAGGGGAAGTTTTCCGGGTATGGAGCGCCAATGGACTTCATATCATCCGGAAGATGGACAATCCCAAACAGGATACAGGGTTCGCGTTGATGATGAGGATATGGCTCTAATAAAAGTACCTCACAGCAAGCTCATACCCCTTCAAACCCAATCCCATAATAGTTCCCCTGGCCTTCGCAGAGACAAAAGACAGCTTGCGAAACTCTTCCCTCGCATGAACATTACTGATATGCACTTCCACCACAGGCGTGGTGATCGCCGCTATGGCATCCCCAATCGCCACTGACGTATGTGTATAACCACCGGGATTGATGATGATGCCGTCATAGGAGAACCCTACCTGCTGTAGCTGAGAGATGATCTCCCCTTCTATATTGCTTTGAAAATAGCTGAACGCTACAGCTGGAAATAGCTTTTGCAGCTCTCCGAAGTACTGTTCGAAGGTCTTGCTGCCGTACACGTCCGGTTCCCGGGTACCAAGGAGATTGAGGTTGGGACCGTTGATGATAGCTATCTTCATTATTTATTCCTTTTGATCAGCTCGATAAAGTCGTCGAAGAGATAGCGGCTGTCATGAGGGCCGGGAGTAGCTTCCGGGTGGTATTGTACGGAGAACGCAGGCCTGTCCTTCAGGCGGATGCCTTCAATGGATTCATCGTTGAGGTTGACATGTGTGATCTCGATATTGGACGCTTTCCTCACGGCAGCCGGGTCGACGCCAAAACCATGGTTCTGGGTCGTGATCTCGCATCTGCCGGTGACGAGGTTCTTCACCGGATGGTTCAGCCCTCTGTGTCCGTGGTGCATCTTGAACGTAGGGATATCGTTGGCCAGCGCCAGCAGCTGATGTCCCAGGCAAATTCCGAACAGGGGTTTCCTTTCTTCCAGGATCTGTTTTACAGTAGGGATGGCATAGTCCATCGGAGCCGGGTCGCCGGGGCCATTGGAAAGGAAATAACCATGCGGATGGAAGGCACGGACCTTTTCCAGGGGTGTCTTGGCAGGGAATACTTTCACAAATGCCCCTCTTTCCACCATGCATTGGAGGATGTGTTGTTTGACGCCATAGTCCATTACCGCTATGCGGATCTCGGCTCCGGGGTCACCCAGTTCATATTCAACCTCCGTACTGACGACGGAGGCCAGTTCCAGCCCATCCATGGACGGGGTTTTAGCAAGGATCGCTTTCAGCTGATCGATTTCCGTTATTTCAGAGGAGATGATGCAATTCATGGCACCTTTCACACGGACATGGGCCACCAGCGCGCGGGTATCTACACCTTCGATACAAACGATATTGTTTGCTTTGAGATACTCGTCCAGGGACCCCTTTGCCTGTATGCGTGAAAATTGCTCTTCCAGGTTACGACCGATAAGACCTTTGATCTTAACGCCATCAGACTCGATATCGCCGTCCTTGACCCCATAGTTACCGATGTGCACGCTGTTCATGATCAGCACCTGCCCATAATAGCTGGGATCTGTGAACACTTCCTGGTAGCCTGTCATGCCCGTATTGAAGCAGATCTCACCGGAAGTGGTGCCTCTTTTGCCAAATGCCTTGCCATAATGGACAGAACCGTCCTCGAGTAAAAGAATTGCCATGGGCGCAAATTTACAAAAAAAGAGTGTCCCCATTAAGGGGACACTCTTTTTTAAGTACTAACAATTTATTCAGCTGACTTTTTCTCTTTCTTTTCCTTCTTGGGAGCTGCGGCCGGAGCTGCTTCGGTAGCTGTCTCAGCTGCTTCGCCGGCTTCTGCCTTGGGAGCGCCTTTTTTACGGCTGCCACCTGCGCGGCGGGTCTTCTTGGCGGTGGTGGTATCCTTTGCTTCGCCTTTACCCTTACCGTAGATATCGTTGAAGTCAACCAGCTCGATCAGCGCTGTTTCGGCGTTGTCCCCTACACGGGCGCCCAGCTTGATGATGCGGGTATAGCCACCAGGACGGCCGGCCACTTTTTCAGCAATGGTCCCGAATAATTCCACGATAGCTTCCTTATCCTGCAGGTAGCTGAATACTACCCGGCGTTGGTGGGTGGTATTTTCCTTAGCCTTGGTGATCAGTGGCTCGACGAACTTCCTCAATGATTTGGCCTTGGCCAGGGTAGTGACGATCCTTTTATGAGTGATCAGCTGGATAGCGAGGTTATTCAGCAGCGCTTTCCGGTGCGAGGCAGTCCTGCCCAGATTGTTGATTTTGTCTCCGTGACGCATGACATGTTGATTTTAAACCTTATACCGTGTCAGGAATTATAAGGCTGTATTAAAAAAAGAAACCGGCCCACACCTTGAGGGGGAGCCGGAGATTGTTTCAAAAATTATTCATCATCCACTTTCAGCTTGCCCAGGTCCATACCAAAGTGCAAACCTCTTTCGCCGAGCACCTGCTCGATCTCAGCCAGGGATTTCTGACCGAAATTGCGGAACTTCATCAGGTCTTCCTGCTCGTAGGTCACCAGCTCGCTAAGGCTGTTGATCTTGGCTGCTTTCAGACAGTTGAAGGCGCGTACGGAAAGATCGAGGTCTTCCAGGGGTGTCTTCAGGATCTTGCGCAGCTGCAGCGTCTGTTCGTCCACCAGGTCTTCCTTCTTCTCTTCCTTATTGTCGAAAGTGATGTTCTCGTCCGTGATGATCATCAAATGCTGGATCAGGATGCGGGAAGCTTGTTTAACAGCTTCTTCCGGATGGATGGTGCCATCGGTGGATACTTCCATGATCAGCTTTTCAAAGTCGGTGCGTTGTTCTACGCGGGTGTTCTCGATGGAGTACTTCACGTTCTTGATAGGCGTGAAGATAGCATCCGTCGGAATATAGCCGAAAGGAGCATCTTTAGGTTTGTTGTCTTCTGCGGGAACATAGCCACGGCCCTTGCCGATGGTGATCTCGATGTCCAGCTTGGCAGAAGAATCCAGGGTACAGATGAGCAGGCCGGGGTTCATCACCTCGAAGCTGGGAGTTGCTTCTCCCAGAGTGCCGGCGGTGAATTCGGTTCTGTTCTTCAGGCTCAGAGTGATCTTTTCCTGGCCTACTTCGTGTTCAACCTTCTTTTTGAACCGAACCTGCTTCAGGTTAAGGATGATCTCTACCACGTCTTCCGTCACGCCTTTCAGCGTTGCAAATTCATGGTCGGCTCCTTCGATCTTCACCCCTACGATCGCGTAACCTTCGAGAGAGCTCAGTAACACCCTGCGCAAAGCATTACCGATGGTGACGCCATAGCCCGGCTCTAAAGGACGGAATTCGAATTGAGCTTCAAAATCAGTCGCTTTTTGAAGAATGATTTTGTCTGGTTTCTGGAAATTTAAAATGGCCATATTTAAATTTACGATTTACGTTTAACGATTACTTGGAATACAATTCAACAATCAACTGCTCCTTAATGTTCTCTGGAATGCTTTCACGCTCAGGAAGAGCGATGAATGTTCCTTTGAACTCAGCTTCGGTCCAGTCCAGCCAGTTGAATTTGGCATTCTTGCCACGTATCTGGCTGGTGATGCCTGTATTGCCCTGGGTGCTTTCCTTGATACCGATGACATCTCCGGGCTTCAGCTCGAAGGAGGGAATGTTGACGATCTCTCCATTGACAGTGATATGCTTGTGCGTCACCAACTGACGGGCGGCAGGCCGGGAAGGAGCTATCCCGAGACGGTAAACTGTGTTATCCAGACGTGCTTCAAGTAATTTGATCAGGTTCTCACCCGTAACGCCTTTACGACGTACAGCCTCTTCGAATGTCTTGCGGAACTGGCGCTCCAATACACCATACGTGTATTTAGCCTTTTGCTTTTCTTTCAGCTGCAATGCATATTCTCCGGGAGCTTTACGCTTCTTGGTGGCGCCATGCTGTCCTGGAGGAGTGCTGTTCTTCGTTAAATACTTACCATTGCCTAAGATAGGCTCGCCGAAAATGCGGCAGATTCTGGTCTTTGGACCTCTGTAACGTGCCATAATTTGATTGTTAGATTTTTAAGTTCCCGGGTAAGATTGTCTAAAAATCTTAAAATTGAATCCTACCCAGCTTGTATAATATTATACGATAAGGACCGCCTCCAAAAAATTGTTGGATTGCGGCGCCTGATTAAACCCTACGTTTCTTGGGAGGACGGCAGCCATTGTGGGGCAGAGGCGTCACATCCTTGATCATCACTACCTCGATGCCATTATTGGACAAGGCGCGGATAGCGCTTTCACGTCCGGACCCGGGGCCCTTCACGAAAACGTCCACTTTCTTTAATCCAGCATCCAATGCTGTCTTGGCGGCATCGGAAGATGCCATCTGAGCTGCATACGGCGTGTTCTTCTTGGAACCTTTAAAGCCCATTTTACCGGCGCTGCTCCAGGAGATCACCTGCCCGTTCTTGTTGGTAATGCTGATGATAATGTTGTTGAAGCTGGCGCTGATATGCGCATCGCCATAAACGTCAACTTTTACGATCCTTTTCTTCGCAGCGGCCTTTGCGCTGGGTGCTTGTGCTTTTGCCATGTTGTTCTGATGATAGGTAATCTTTAATTTTAAAATCAGCCCCTGAACAGAGCCCGGACCTACCCTCCTCCTGCACCGGGTATCCGTAGCAGGTCCGACTAAAGGTGCAATATAAAAAAGCGTCAAGCTACAAGCTTCAAGCCACAAGTTGGACATCTATGTGTATCCTGGCTTGTAGCTTGTAGCTCATAGCTTGTAGCTATTTCTTGGCTACTTTCTTCTTACCGGCAACCGTCTTACGTTTGCCCTTGCGGGTACGGCTGTTGGTCCTGGTACGCTGACCACGAACGGGAAGACCTTTACGATGACGCAATCCCCGGTAACAGGCGATATCCAGCAGACGCTTGATATTCATCTGTACTTCCGAACGAAGGGCACCTTCGACCTTGAACTCATTAGTAATCGTGTTACGGATGGCATTCAGCTCATCGTCATTCCACTCATGTACTTTCTTGTCCAGGCTGATCCCGGCTTTGGTCAGAATATACTGGGCAGTGCTGCGGCCAATACCGAAAATATAGGTAAGTCCGATCTCCCCTCTTTTGTTTTTTGGTAAGTCTACACCGGCAATACGAGCCATATACTATACTATTTCTGTTTTAAAATTTGATTAACCTTGTCTTTGCTTAAAACGAGGATTTTTCTTGTTGATGACATACAGCTTCCCCTTCCTCCTCACGATCTTACAATCGGCGCTGCGCTTCTTAATGGATGCACGAACTTTCATGATGTTATTTATTTATACCTGATATACTTATTTATACCTGAATATAATTCTTCCCCTTGTCAGATCATATGGGCTCATTTCCACTCCTACCTTGTCACCCGGCAGAATACGGATATAGTTCATCCTCATTTTCCCAGAGATGGTGGCCAGAATTTCATGCCCATTTTCCAGCTTCACCTTGAACATAGCATTGGATAGGGCTTCTATGATCGTACCATCTTGTTTAATGAGTGCTTGTTTAGCCATACAGATTTTGGGAGCGCAAAGATAGGAATATAATGCCGGATTATGAAAATTGCGGCAAAAAAATTGGTTTTTGATATAAAAAAGGCAAAAATCCCTGAAAAACCGCCCTTTAAGAGGCCTGGATCCCCTGGGAACGAACCAATTCCACCTTCGTCATCTGGCGATAATGATTCTGTAATTCATGAACATATAGTGGCTGGGTGATATGACGGCGGTCTTCTCTGTACCACATTTCGAAGTGAGAGAAATCATTTTGCTGCGCCAACAGGATGCGGAACGGGCCTTTTTTATACTTTACTCCGGTGCCTGCCACCTCCTTTTCAAAGCCCAATTGCATTAACTGATTGTCATTCAATTCAATAGGAAACAATCGATCGGGAGTGAACCAGAAGTCCTGTACACTCGTCTGTACGCATACCTCTTTATCTTCGCCATTCAATTCAATAACTTCACCCTCTGAACGCTGACCTTCGAATTCGGCCAGCACATAGTCTCCGACTTTAAGTTCATGGAATCTGATCATACGGCAAACGTTTTTTTGTTATCACCGAATTTAGGCATTTTGGAACTAAAAGCCAAGCACTTTTAATCCACCAGCTCCAAACCCTCCAACTGCCTGTTAATGAAAAGGATCTCTTCCGGAGACAGCTTTACATCGATGGCCCTGGCGTTCTGCACCGCCTGTGCGGCATCCCTGGCCCCTACCAATGCAACCGTAATGCCCGGTCGTTCCAGGGTCCACCGGATCACCAGCTGGGCCAGCGTAGCCGACCTGGCTTCCGCCATGGGCCGCAGCCGGTCCAGAAAAGTATTGATACGCACCACATTCTCAGGCTTGTAGAATCTGCTCCCGGCCCGGGTATCACCTTCCCCGAAAGAGTGTCCCGGCCTGATCTTCCCCGTCAACAGTCCCCGCTGTAAGGGACTGTAAGCCAGGATCGCCTTTTTATGCCGGATACACCAGGGCACCAGCTCCTTCTCGATGTCCCGGTTCACCATGCTGAACGGCACCTGGTCGGATGCCAGATGCAGGGTCTCTTCCGCCCGGCTCATCAGCTCCGCATTATAGTTGCTGACACCCGCCGCCCTGATCTTCCCCTGCTTCAGCAGCTGGCCTACCGCCTCCATCGTCTCCTCAACAGGCGTGGTGCTGTCAGGCCAATGGATCTGGTACAGGTCGATATGATCCGTCCGCAGCCGCCTGAGACTGTCTTCGCATTCCTTCACAATGCTGTCCTTCCCGGCATATTTATACACCTCCAATGGCCTGCCTTCATTGTCCTGGCTGCGAAATCCGAACTCCCCTTTTTGCTCATCCCACCGCATGCCATACTTTGTCATGATCTGCACCTTATCCCGGGAAATGCCTTTCAAAGCCTCTCCCACGATCTCCTCGCTGAGCCCCTGTCCGTAAATAGGCGCGGTATCGATGGATGTCACCCCGTGGTCATAGGACGCACGAATGGCTTCGACAGCATCCTTTCTTTCAGCGCCGCCCCACATCCAGCCGCCGATGGCCCAGGCCCCGAATGTAATAGCAGAAGCCGATAAGCCCGATTCCCCTAATTCCCTGTATTCCATAATTGATCCTTTTGCGATAAAGATAAGGAATGGGCCCAGGCATGGGAATTACTTACATTATAATGAGTGAACTTTGACGCCTCCCGAATAGGTAGCCACGACCTTCGTATGCAATACCTGCTCCTGCGGGATCTTCATCAGGTCCTTATCCAGGATGATAAAATCAGCTTTTTTGCCGGCTTCCAGGCTGCCGGCTTCCTTTTCCAGGCAATCCGCACGCGCCGCCCAGATGGTCATGCCCCGGATGGCCTCCTCCCTGCTCAGGGCATTTTCGGGCTGAAATCCGCCTGCAGGCCAGCCCCGGGCATCCACCCGGAAGACGGCTGCCAGGAAGGTTCTGAAAGGGCTGATATCCTCAACAGGGAAATCCGTCCCCAGGGGGAGCCATCCATTCTGATGAAGCAGCTGCTTTAAAGCATAGGCCCCCTTTAACCGCCGGGCCCCTACCCTTTCTCCTGCCCAGTACATGTCACTGGTGGCATGCGTAGGCTGCACGGAAGGGATGACGGATGCCTTTCCAAACAGGCCGAAGTCATCTTCATTGATCACCTGGGCATGCTCGATCCGCCACCGCTTGTCGTTCTTGCCAGACAGATACTTGTTGTAAACAGTCAGTATTAAGCGGTTGGCCGAATCCCCGATGGCATGGGTGCACAATTGAAAATCCGTTCCCACCACCTCACGCGCCAGCGAATCATAGTGCGCAGGATTACTCAGCAAAAAACCAGACCATCCCGGTCTGTCGTCATAAGGCCGCAGCAGACAGGCGCCACGACTGCCCAGGGCCCCGTCGGCATACGCCTTTACGCCCTTTACATATAGCAGGTCGGTCTTATAGGGCCCCTTGGGCAAATAGTGCTCCAGGTTCTCCCGGGTGTCGCTCAACATCACGTAGATCCGCATATGCAATTTTCCGGCCCGTTGTAAAGAATCGATGCCTTCGATCTCCCGCCGGCTCAGCCCGCAATCCGTCACAGTGGTGAGGCCCTGCGCAAAGCAATTTTTCTCCGCCGCCAGCAGCCGCTCCGCAAAGTCGGCAGACGACAGCGGCGGGATCTGCTGCCACACCAGCCGCTGAGCATTGTCGATGAGTATCCCGGTAAGCCGGTGACCCTTTGCCTCCACCGTTCCGCCCGTCAATTGACGGCCAGGTTTGACACCTGCCAGCTCCAGCGCTTTTGCATTGGCGATAGCGGCATGCCCGTCTACCCTTTCCAGCATGACGGGAATATCAGGGAACATCTCATTCAGCCGCGTATTATCAGGGAAAGCTTTCCCGGGGAACTTATTCTGATCCCATCCCCGGCCCGTGATCCAGGTGAGACCGGGATGGCCGGCGGCAAACTTTTGCACCCGCTGTACTACTTCTTCGAAACTGGCGCAGTCAAAAAGATTGACGGCAAATAAGCTCTGGCCATAGCCCGCAAAATGTGCATGGGCATCGATAAAGCCCGGGTACACAGGCCTGCCGCCGGCATCCACCACCTGCCCCGCGCTGTAAGCGTCCATAATGTCTTTATCCTTACCCACAGCCAGTATCTTCCCATCCTTCACTGCAAAGGCTTCGCCTGTGCTGAAAGCACTGTCCACCGTATAAACAAGTCCATGACGGACGATGAGATCGGCGGGCTGCCGGGAATGACAGGCCGATAAAACGAGTAATGACAAAATGATGGGGGAAATGCGCCGGATGATCATAACAGTGTGTTTTCTCCCACCGAATATACGGCAGTTCTCCGTCACTCCGCCCAGCTCATCGTATAGCCGGGATTCTCGATCTCCAGCGCTTCCACAGTCAGCATCAGCGGGTGAAAAGTATCCACCATGACGGCAAGTTCCTTCGTCTCCCTGGCGCCAATGCTCCGCTCCACCGCCCCGGGATGCGGCCCATGGGGAATACCGCTGGGGTGAAGAGTGATCATGCCCTTCGTAACATTTTTACGGCTCATAAAGTCTCCGTCCACATAATACAACACCTCGTCACTGTCGATATTGCTGTGATTATAGGGCGCTGGTATCGATTGGGGATGATAGTCAAACAGGCGGGGACAAAAGGAACACACCACGAAGTTCTGCCCCTCAAAGGTCTGGTGCACGGGAGGCGGCTGATGGACACGACCGGTAACAGGCTCAAAATCATGTATGCTGAATGCAAAAGGATAGCAGCAGCCATCCCACCCCACCACATCGAAAGGATGATGACCGTAGTGAAGCCCATAGACACGCCCTTTCTTTTTTGTGCGGATAATGAAATCCCCTTTTAAATCATGGGTCTCAAGACCATGCGGTGGCCGGATATCCCGCTCACAATAGGGAGAATGCTCCAGCAGCTGGCCATAACGGCTTAAATATTTTTTGGGATAACGGATGGGACTGAAAGACTCCACGATGAACAGCCTGTTGTCCGCATCGTTGAAGCTTATCTGGTAAATAGTCCCCCTGGGAATCACCAGGTAGTCCCCATAGTCGAAGGTAAGATCGCCATACATGGTCTTCAACATCCCGCTGCCTTTATGCACAAAGATCATCTCGTCTGCATCCGCATTCTTGTAGAAATAGCCGCTCATGCTCTCCAGGGGAGCCGCCAGCACAATGTGACAGTCATTGTTCACCAGGACAGGCTTGCGGCTTTGGAGAAAATCTTTCTCCTGACGGATATTGAACCCTTCAAAACTGCGGTGCCTCAGCATTTTCTCTTCGGCGATCCGGGGCATGGCATCATAAGGTTCATCGACATGAATGATCTCCGTAGGAGGGTGGCAATGATACATAAGCGAATAATCATTGGAAAAACCTTCGGTGGAAAACAGCTGCTCGGCATACAGTGCGCCATTGGGCTGGCGGAATTGCGTATGTCGTTTATGCGGAATGGAACCCAGTTTTTGATAATGCGGCATAAAATAATTTTGAAATGAGGAAATAGCTTGGCGAATGGCTGCTGCTTTTCAACTCCCCATCTCCAGCGCCACCATCAGGAAATAATATTTCCAGCTGCGCTTATCGATCCAGTAAGTGAAATTGCGGAAGAATGGCATAGGCATCTCGTTGGCATAAAGGTAATAAATCTTAATTTACGCGCGGAAATCAAAAGAACTTATGCTCCGCATCGGCCTTATATCGGACACGCATCATTTTCTGGACGACAATGTCTTCCGCCATTTCGAGGCATGCGATGAAATATGGCATGCCGGAGATTTCGGCACTGCCCAGCTGGCCCAGCGCCTGTCCGCCTTCAAACCCCTGCGGGGTGTTTATGGCAACATCGACGGCCAGGATATCAGGAGCCTCTATCCTGAAAAGCTCCGGTGGACTTCGGAAGAAGTGAAAGTTTATATGACACACATCGGCGGCTACCCTCCCCGCTATAATCCCACGGTGAAAAAAGAACTGGTCGCTGACCCTCCGGGGCTTTTCATCTGCGGCCACTCCCATATCCTGAAGATCATGTATGATGACAAGCTGCAATGCCTGCATATGAACCCCGGCGCTGCCGGCAACCAGGGATGGCATAAGGTACGGACACTCGTCCGCTTCACCATCGATGGGAAAAATATGCGTGATTGTGAGGTCATCGAACTGGGACGGCGGGGCTAGAGATATTCCATGATCTTGCTGCGCAGCTCGTTCGGCTTGAAAGGCTTGCTGACAAAATCATTCATCCCGCAGGCCAGGATATCTTCCTGGATCTCGTTCTTGGGAGAGGCCGTGACGGCTATGATAGGAATATCCTTAAAATGCTTGCGGATCTTTTTTGTACAGGCAAATCCATCCAGTTGCGGCATCTGCACGTCCATGAGGATCAGGTCATACTTCTTGCGGCTGACGAACTCGATCGCCTGCCAGCCATCTGCTACCACATCTATTTCCGCTCCCCAGCCCGTAATGAACCGGCGGGCGATATTGGCATTGAATGTATTGTCTTCCGCCAGTAAGATAAGCTTGTTCCTGAACAGCTCGTTGCTCTTCCCCGACGGCTGCTGCACAGGAACCTCCGGCTCAGTGACGCTGCCCCGCTGCAGGACAATGCTGAAATGAAAATCAGACCCCTTTTCTACTTCACTTTTTAAAAGGATAGCACTGCCCATCAGTTCCACCAGCTTTGCCGATATGGAAAGCCCCAGTCCTGTTCCTCCGTATAGCCGGGTGGTATTGCTGTCCGCCTGGGTGAACTGCTCGAAGATCTTCCCCTGCTTATCTACAGGGATGCCGATACCCGTATCGACGACGGAGAACATCGTGACATAACCGCCCCTCCTTTCTTCCACCAGGGAAATTTTCAATTTCACGGAACCCTCCTTCGTGAATTTAATAGCATTGCTGATCAGGTTGTTCAATACCTGTGAAAGCCTGAAATTATCGCCCCTGACCAAAAAGGGCATCTTCTCATCATATTCCACGTCAAAGACGATGTTCTTTTCTTTTGCTTTATAGGTGAATGACTGATAAAGGCTCTGGGTAAGCTCCCGAAGGTTGAAATCAATGGCCGACAACTCGATCTTCCCCGAATCAAGCTTCGTGAAATCCAGGATATCATTGATGATGTGCAGCAGGCTCTCGCCCGAGAACTGAAGGGTGCGGAGATCTTCCTGCTGATCTTCACGCGGATGACTTTGCAGCATCAGATGCGTGATGCCGATGACGGCGTTCAGCGGCGTCCGGAGCTCATGGCTCATGACGCTGAGGAATTGCGATTTGGCCTTGGCAGCCTGCTCGGCCTTCTCCTTCATTTGCATCAGCTCCTCCTCCCGTTGCCGGCGTAAAGAAATATCTCTTATAAAGACACTGTAATAGAACTCATTTTCATCCCGGATGCCGGTGATGGTCAGCTCGATGGGAAATTCCTCCTTGCTCTTCCTGATAGCCGGAAGCTCTATCCGCTGATTGACAAAAGAATCGTTGTTCTCTCCCGCAAACCCCTTGAACCCATTCCAGGTGGAATATTGGTATGACAGCGGGATGATGGTCTCCATCAATGTACGGCCCTTTACCTCGCCCTCGGTATATCCAAAGATCTCGGTCGCCGCCTTGTTCCAGTGAATGATATGGCCCGCCCCTCCTATCAGCACAATGGCGTCCAGCGCCGAAGAGATCACACCGCTGAGCATGACCTCGTTCTTCCGCAACAGCTTTTGCGTCTGCTCATTCTCTTTTATCTTCTGGTCCAAAGCAATGTTCAGCTGCTCGGACTCCGCCAGCTTTTCAAGGAAGACCTGCTCTATCTGCGCCTGCGTAAATATGCCCAAATGCTCCTTATCCACGATCTCTTTTGGTATCAGCGTGAGCATATAGGGAAAGGACTCCAGCTCCTTATATGAGCCGGAAAAAAACTCATAGGTCTTTTCAAAGATCTTTCCGGCCAGCGCTTCGCCATAGTTGCCGCCGACAAACTGGAAGACCTCAAAGCTGAGGAACTGCAGCTTTCGAAAGATCTCCACTTCACGGATCTTTTCCTGCATTGCGTTCAGCTCGCTCAGCTTCTTTTCCACGTAACCTTCCCCGGCACGGCCAAATTTGTCGCCGACGGCCAGGAGAAAGGATCGCAGGAACTCGATAGCCAGGGTATTCTTCTGCACTGTTTCCGGCACGAATAGAATATTGAAGATAGGCTCCTGCAAAATGGCTGGAAAACGCTGGCGGATGCTTTCGCGCAGCGTCTCCCGTTTAAATCGTTCCGGCTCGAAAGTAGTGAGGTATTTCTCGAAAAGAAGATAGATATTGAAGACCTCTTCCACCTTTTTACCGGAAACCTTCAGCCCCAGCTGGATCAACTGGGGAGCGCTGGCGGACACAGGGATACAGGATATAAGATACCCGAACAGCATCTTATACAAATGCGAACGTCCATCCTGGCTATGCCGGACCGCTTTCTTATTTTTTGTTTTCAGGAAATTCTTCAGCACGACTTATGCACCTTTACTCGCTTTGTAGATATTTGCTTGTAAAAGATTGCATTGTGATTGGCAGAAAGCAGGTGAGCTGTAAGCAACACCGAAAGTGACCAACAGGATGGACAAGGGTCTGATTTTTTTCATAACAAACTGGATTTTGAAACAATATTTGCGGGTATTTCCCGTATGGATAAAGGTCTGAACACGTTTTTTTGAAAGTATATATGCACTTTTCATACATATATACTCTTAACGTCGTCAAAATAAAAAAATTGTAATAATAAATTATTTCCTGATGAACCCGAGCAGAACTTTCCCTTTTCATGAAAGCCTGAATGCCGCATTCCTGGAAGAATTGTTCGAAGGTGATACGATCTACGCAGAAACGGTGTTCGAAGATTTCTTACGCGATCTGCCGGCTTATTGGGAAAAAGTGCAGTCATCTTACCAGCATAAGAACATGTCGCTGCTCGGGACAAATATCCATACCTGCAAGACCTTGTTCGGCTACGTGGGCTTCACCGACCTGCAGGAACTTTGCCAGGAATTCGAGAATAAATGCGCACTGAATACAGCAGAAACGCTGCAGGCTGATTACAGCATGCTGACAAAGAAAAAGCAGGAAGCACAACAGATCATCGAAAATGAATATAGCAGGTTAAAAAAGTTCAACGAAGGACAGAACTAGCCCTCTGCTCAAATCTCAATGTGCTAATGAAGACCACATGCATCATAGTTGAAGATATCCAGATCGCCGCCGACTTTCTCAAGAAATTCTGTGAGAAAAGCGGTCTTGTCGACGTAAAAGGTCATTTCCTCAACGTCGCCGATGCGCTGGAATTCCTCGACCAGCAGAAGCCCGACCTCATCTTCCTGGACGTGGAGATGCCCGGAGCTAATGGGTTTCATCTCCTGGACAGCCTGACATACTCTCCCAAGATCATACTCACCACCTCCAAGACCGAATACGCTTTCGACGCCTTCCAGTACAATGTCAATGACTATCTGAAAAAACCTTTTACCTATAAACGCTTCCTGGAATCTGTCCAGAAAGTTCAGGCCCAGCCGGCGGCGCCCCCCGCTGCCACGACTGCCCCTCCATCCGCCGATATGGATTTTCTCTTTATAAAGTCCGACGACAAGCTGATAAGGTTGAAAAAGGACGATATCCTGTTTATGGAAAGCATGCGGGATTATGTGAAGTTCATCACGCCCGGCAAAACCTATATCACTTACAGCACCCTGAAAAGCATGGAAGAAAAGCTGGCCGGTCCGTCGTTCATAAAAGTGCATAGGTCCTATATCATCAATATCAATAAGATCGATGATATACGGGGCAATACGATATACGTACAAGGGAATGCCATTCCTGTAGGAAAAGGACATAAAGAGGAGCTGGCCGCCAGGCTGAATATCCTGTAATTCCCCCGCCGTCCGACGTTCATCGGGCAAATCTTTCTTTCGTCGGGCAGAACTGAATATTGGTCGAAAAAAGTCTTTACGTCTCCACGGATTTTACATCTTTGTACCAGCAAACAAAACGAATCCAGATCCCGAAAAACCGAACCAGGATCCAAACCGAAGAAAACCAAAAACCAAGATCCAGATCCCTGAAAACCAAACAAGATCCAAAAACCGAAGAAAACTAAAACCAGATCCAGATCCGAAAAAACCAACGACGTCCAAGATCCGAAAACCAATTGATCCAGATCCGAAAGACCAAACGATCCGAATCGCTATTCGAAAAACCGACATCTCTTATCCAACAACCGAAAAGAATGTAGTAGTGCAATCCAATCATCCGAAAGAACGACCTGCCTGGGCAAAACCTGGAATAGTTAAATCCGTCCGAATGATGACTTTATGATCGATGAATTAGCCTGAAGATCGTTGGCCCTGACAAAAAATTGCCGCCGCGGATAATACCGCGGCGGCTTCTTTTCTTAGAACCAGGGGCGCGCAATCCCTTCCCTGAAAGGCCAGGGTATCGAGACCAGGATGATCACCAACGCCACGAGGAAAAACCAGAATGTCTTCTTTTGCTTTACTGTATCCGGAATGCTCTTCTTGGAAACGCCCCGCCCGATGGTGATCAGCGCAATAGCAATGATCATCGCCACTAAATGCTCCACCCCGTAAAAGCGGGCCACATGATCCTTCATCGCCGCCCCCATTCCCATATTGCTGAGGTTCTTTACTCCCCAGGGACCAGCGATCCACTGGTATAATCCGACCAGCAGCTCCGTATGCGCTGCGATCATCAGGAAGAGGCCCGTCTTCTTCTGACCGGCGCTAAAAGGCTTTTTACCCGTCATGCCCGATAAGCTCATAAGAATAGCTATAACAAGCAACAACAAAATGATCCATCGCAGAAAACTGTGTAAATGCAGAAGTCCGGTGTACATGCAAATTGTATTTTTTAGATTTTGGAAACGGGCCCAAAGCTACAATCGCCCCCCTGGATTCGGAAATTAATGTCCAGGCAACACTTCTTTTCGCCTCACGGACAAAAAACCTCGACGGGAAATAATTCCAAAAAGGGATGATAGTAAATGTAAGCACTTAGTATTTTTAGTATGACTATCAATGACTTATACAGGTTGTACTTTTAATATCAGCAGTGGTATAAAACTCACCATGAACTCCTCCGGCACGTTGAATGTCGATAGCGTAGCTAAACAACACCAGCGCCGCGCTCTACCCCTACGCTGCATCAGGCGGCACAAGCTTTACCAATGGTAAAGTAGGGTTCAACGTGCCCCTCACCTGCCAGGTCTGCAGCTTCACCAATGAGACGGTGCATATAGACATCGCATCGGCACAAATCTTTACATTGCAGGCATCCGGCGGTTATAACACCAGCACCTTCACCAACGGTAATAAACCAACTACGTCTATGGCTGCGCTACCTTGAATGTTTCCGGCGCGCTCGGTTGCACGACCCTCGCCCTTTCAGCAACCGACGTGGATCGTTTCCTCATACAACACAGCATCGACGGCCATGACTGGACGCTTGTCGGGGAAGTAAAAGCCGGTGCATTTCAATCCACCTACAGCATGGACGACCCGAAGGCGCAGACCCGGGACAACTACTATCGCCTGCAGCAGGTGGACAGGGACGGATGATCGTAAAAATATATACACCCGGCGGACAGCTGCTATTGATAAACCCACTAAAAGGTCAGTTCCAATATACAGTCCAGCTGCCGGCCTCGGTCCTGGCCAACAGCTATATCCTGGTACAGGTCATCGGTAATGGTCGTACGCAAACATTTACGGTATTGGAGCAATAAGTGTAAATTTGTTCCATGAACAAATTAAGTCTGCTACTGATCGTCGGTCTGATGGCGGCAGCCTGTAATGGACATGACAGCAATGCCAAGGAGGGAGAAGCCGCTGTCCTGAAAAAACCTCCCTATGCTGCCATCACGGACAGCATTCACCAGTCCGGCAAAGATGACAAAGCAGGCTTGTACTATAGGAGAGCGGAACTCTTATCCAGGAACAATCTCCACGAGCTGGCAGCAGCCGATTTTTTCAAAGCATGGCAGCTCCATCCTGATGAACCCACCGGACTCCGCTACGCTGCTACCCTGAACATCATCGGCCAGCCTCAAAAAGCCATTCGCCTGCTGCAGGATTGCCGGAAAAAATTTCCCGGCAACGCCAATTTCTCCAATATGCTGGGCGACCTCTACCAGCAGGCAGGCGAGACAAAGCAGGCTTTGCAGCTCTATAACGACATGCTGCTCGCCGATTCACTGGACTTCGAAGCCTGGTATGAAAAGGGACTCTTGCTGGAAAGGGCGCAGGATACGGCCTCCGCGCTGGAAGCTCTCCGCAAAGCCTATGCGCTGCAGCCCGTCAGGACCTATGCCCTGGAGTTGGCCCACCTTTATGCTGAGAACAGGAATAGCGCGGCCCTTGAACTATGCGACGCCATTCTACGCAAGGACAGCGCCCGCGAGCTGATAGATCCGCTGTTTATCAAAGGCATCTATTATTCCAATACAGGACAATACAAACAGGCCATCACCCAGTTTGATTCCTGCATCCGTCGTGACTGGAAATTTACGGACGCCCATCTTGAAAAAGGCATCGTGCTCTTTCATGAGAAAAAATATACGGAGGCAGGCGAAGCATTCCAGATGACCGTGAAGGTCTCCAATACTTTTCCTGACGGATATTATTGGCTGGGACGATGCTTCGAGGTCACCGGGCATAGGGACGAAGCCGCCCTATATTATCAACAGGCGCTGGCGCTGGACAAAGACTTTACAGAAGCCCGCGAAGCACTAAAACGTCTTAAATAGAACGCCTTAAATAAATAAACTATGGCGATAATAGCACCTTCCTTACTGGCCTCCAATTTTCTTCGCCTGGAAGAAGAATGTAAAATGCTGAATGAAAGCCAGGCCGACTGGTTTCACCTGGACGTAATGGATGGGCGGTTTGTGCCCAATATCAGCTTTGGTCTTCCGGTGATCGAGCAGATCCGCAAAGCAACCACCAAGGTCTGTGACGTCCACCTGATGATAGAGGAGCCGGAAAAATTCACAGAAGCCTTTAGGAAAGCAGGGGCCGACCGGCTCACCGTCCACCTGGAAACCTGCCGTCATCTGCACCGGAATGTGCAGCAGATAAAACAGCTGGGCATGCAGGCCGCCGTAGCCCTGAACCCCCATTCGCCGGTAGAGCTTCTGAGCGATATCCTCCATGACCTGGACATGGTGCTGATCATGAGCGTAAATCCGGGCTTTGGCGGTCAGACATTCATACCGCATACTTTTCAAAAGATCCGAAATCTTAAAAAAATGATCCACGAAAGAGGATTGGACACGCTGATCCAAATAGATGGCGGTGTGACAACGGAAAACGCGGGAGCTATACTGCGGGCTGGCGCCGACGTCCTGGTAGCCGGCAGCAATGTCTTCCGTTCAGCCGATCCGAAGGCTGCGATAAAGGCGCTGAAGAATGCCGTATAACATCAAAATTTATTGGCCAGCTGGTGCAATACTTCCCCGGTTTGCTTCACCCAGCTGGTGGGATGCTCCGGCCACTTCAGCTCATGCTTCCCCAATTCGCCGGCTATGATATCATAAGCCGCAAAAGCCTGCTCCTCGGAATGAAAGCAGGCGATCCATTTTTTATCCAACCCCGATTTCGACTGCATCCCAATCCCCCCGTTATACCATTCGAAACAGGAAGGCAGCCCACTGAAAGAGATCTCGGTCTCCTGCCTGTTGTGGTTATCCATGAAAAAAAGCGCATACCAGTGTACGCAATCCTTTATCCGGTGTCGCAGCTGTTCGCGCGTTTCTTTTGCCGCCGGCCTGATCATCCATTTGACATTGGAAGGATAATACGGGTCTTCCACCGCATGTTTGTGCACGATGGCATCCGACTTAAGTCGGACAAGGGCCAGGTCGCCCCCCCTGTGCCACGCAAGCTCCATTTGCCTGAGAGCCCTCTGCCGCACAATAAAAAGGTCCGCAGAGCCGTCTTTCCAGAGAAGACTCATCTCGCCGTTCTCCTTGTCCAGGTTCCATGTCCCGATCTTCAATCCGCAGCGAGGGTTCAAAAGGGCGGAATGATCGCGGAAAAGAGCCAGTTCAGGATACTGCCGGGTGTCGGTCACAGTGTCCCAGAATATCTTGTTCCAATGTGTCTTGTCGGCATCCTCGAATATCCACACCTGGCTGATGGCATCGTCCAGGGAAAGGGTCTGGAATGTCTTCAACGCCACCATGGAGGTGTCCGGCTCGATCGTCGCAGGCACGGCAGCCATTTTGCCGGCGGTGATGGTATCTATCGTCACTTTTGATTTGGGATGGGCGCCCGTGTTCCGGCAGGATGCCGCTGCCGCCAAACAGTATAAAAACAACAAGGGTTTGTTCATAGTGCTAAATAAACATAATTTCGGTCATCTTAAACGCTTTTTTCATTGAGAATTGTACTCGTCGCCCTGCTTATCCCTTCCCTCCTGTTTTTCCAGTCCGCGCTGGCGCAAAAAAGATCGGCCTATATATCAGGGCGGCTGCTCGACGAGAACGAGCATCCCCTGGCAGGGACTTCTGTCATGATCCTGGGCAGGCAATCGGGCATACTCACAAGCGATTCCGGCACTTTTCGCATAAAAGTACCTGTCGACAAGGCTTTTGCCCTCGTATTCTCCTATGCCGGCTATAAGACCGAACAGCGCAACTTCCTGCTGAATGAGAATGAAGAGGAAAAAATTGTTGTCCGCCTGGAAAGAGGCGCCCGCCAGTTGCAGGAAGTGGTCGTCTCAGACCAGCGTGAAAGCAGGGAATCGGGCCTCGTGAAGATCAATCCCAAGAACGCCATCAATATCCCCGCGCCCATTGGCGGCATCGAAAGCCTCCTAAAGATCTTTGTCGGGTCCAATAATGAGCTGACCTCTCAATATTCCGTGCGGGGTGGTAATTACGACGAGAATCTCATTTACGTAAATGACTTCGAAGTCTTCCGGCCCTACCTGGTCAATAATGCCCAACAGGAAGGGCTGAGCTTCATCAACCCGGAAATGACCCGCAGTGTCAGCTTTTACACAGGCGGGTTCCAGCCTAAATATGGCGATAAGATGTCCTCTGCCCTGGATATTCAATACAGGCGACCGACGGAGTTCGGCGGCTCCGTTTACCTCGGCCTGCTGGAACAAGGCCTCCACCTGGAAGGGACCGGCGCCCGTAAAAAATTCACTTACCTCCTGGGCGTGCGCAGCCGCACTAACCGCACCCTGCTCAGCAACCAGGAGACAAAAGGTAATTACGCCCCTTCGTCAGCCGATATCCAGGCGCTGCTGACCTACCAGCTCAACAGTAAGAACCAGCTGGAGCTGATGGGAAACTTTTCACAAACCAAATTCCATCTCATCCCTCAATCCAGCCAGCTGACCTCCTCGGTATTCTCCCCATATTATGCTTCTAACCTGGGCCTGGACATCTATTTTGACGGCCAGGAGCAGGACCGCTATCAGACCAATATGCTGGGTCTTTCCCTTACCCGGCAGGTGAGAAAGAACCTCCGCCTCAAATGGATGGCCTCCCGGTTTGGCGACAACGAACGGCAATCTTATGATATCACAGGCGCTTACCTGTTCGGAGACCGCGACTTCGATAAGAGCAGCTCCACCTTCGGGCTCATCACCAATCCGCTGGGTGCAGGCGTCTACCAGAACTATGCCCGTGACAGGCTGAACATCGCAGTATGGAATGCAACGCACAAAGGTTACCTCACGCTCGACAAACACTTCGTTCAATGGGGCGTCAGCGCTGAAAGGCAGATCGTCCACGACCAGCTGAATGAATGGCAATACCAGGACTCTGCCGGCTATGCCCTACCGTATGTTCCGGGCCAGCCTTCCATCGGCAATGTCGCCAAATCGAAAGACGACTATTCCATCACCCGCCTGACAGGCTTTATACAGGACAATGTTCTCTTCAATGACCCGGGCGGCTTTACCATACAGGGTGGCCTGCGGTACAACTACAATACGCTGAACAAAGAACTGCTGCTGTCCCCCCGGCTGGGCCTCTCCTGGAAGCCCGGGCACACGAAAAAGGACATCGTTTACAAGGCAGCACTGGGCATCTACGACCAGCCGCCTTTTTTCCGGGAGATGCTCCGGCCCGATGGCACCCTCAACAAAAACCTGAAAGCACAGCGCAGCTGGCAGGTGGTCGCTGGCGTCGAAAAGAACTTCAAGCTGGGCGAACGGCCTTTCCGGTGGACGACAGAAGCCTATTACAAACAAATGTCACGGATAGACCCATACGACATCAATAACGTCCATATCCAATATTTCGGTGAGAACAAAGCAAAAGCATATGCAGCCGGCATAGAGTCCCGCCTTTTCGGCGAATTGGTAAAAGATGCGGAAAGCTGGGTAAGCATCGGCTTCATGAGGACAAAGGAAAAGATCGACACTTCCTACTACACCTATACGCTGAACGCACAGCAACAGCCGGTGGACAGCACGCGGACAAAAGCAGGCTGGGTAAGACGGCCTTCCGATCGCCTCTTCACGTTCGGCCTGTATATGCAAGACTACCTGGCCACCAATAAGAACCTGAAAGCTTTTCTCAATTTTCTCTACGGCAGCGACCTGCCCTTCAATATCCCAGGCAACCTGCGCTATCGCAACGCACTGAACATTCCCCCTTACATCCGCATCGATATAGGCTTCAGCGCCCTGCTGCTCGACAGCGAAAAAAGCAGTCGCCGGAGCCACAGTCCCTTTCGCAGCTTCGAGAATATCTGGGCCACCCTGGAAGTTTTCAACCTCATCGACAGGGCCAACACCATCTCCTATATGCTGATCAAGGATTTCTCCAACACCACCTATGCAATGCCCAACCGCCTCACCCCCCGGATGCTGAACCTGAAATTGGTCGGACGATTCTAATCCCCTTCCAATTACGTGTTTTCCGCAGCTTCATATCGTAGTATTACGCAATTTTTTCCCAGATTCAACATATTCTTCCCATCCTGGGAAAAAATCATTTTCTTTGCGAGCAATAAAAAGCTGGTTAACAGATAGTTGAATTTTTGGCCGAATTATGGCCTCTGTCTAGTCAAACCGTTACCATGAACACTTTCTTCCAGCTTTTCCGAACCTTCATCCTCCAGCTTGCTTCTTCTAGAACCTATCATCAAAAAATGCCGGCGCTGATACCCGTGAGGGTCGTCACAAAGGTTAATCGTGACCAATTTTAATTTTAGCTATGCCCACAGCCGTCTCGGTATATCCGAACCCATTCGACCGTTTTATAGAGATTGAGCTCACCTGTGCAGAAGATAGAGATTGCATTATTCTGCTGGCCAATCTGAAAGACAACAGGATCATCCGGATGCTTGGCGCCGGACTTGAAAAAGGAGTGAATAAGATCCCCCTGGGTGACCTGCAATCCCTGCAATTGGGTTCCTACCAGCTGGATATTAAGGATTCCGCAGGAGATACCATCTACCAGACCATGCTTTTTAAGCAGTAAAGATATGAGCAGCCTTCGACGACAGGAAATGGAGCACATCGGTGCTCTTTCTTGTTTTTAGCCACCTGCCTAATGCGGAGCTATGAACACCGTCTCCATCTCTTCCAACGTCTTACCTTTCGTTTCCTTCACGACCCTCCAGCTGAAAAAGAAATTTGCGATGCTGAACCCGGCAAAGATCCAGAATGTTACGGCCGCACCAGCCTTTTCCAGCATCCAGGGGAAGAACTGACCCACCATCCAAACGGCGATCCACAATGCCAGGGTACAGATGGATACGGCCTTCACCCGTACGGCTGTGGGAAAGATCTCGTTGATGATGATCCAGGTCACAGGTCCCAATGAAAAAGCAAAGCAGGCAATGAACATCAACATGAGGATCAGCAGCAGCAGCCCGTGTGTCTGCCCGGTGTAAAAAAGCACGCCGCAGAAAACAAGAGAGAAGACAATACCGCTGAGGCCGGTGATGAGCAGGAATTTCCGACCGTACTTGTCGGACCACAGGATCGCGACAACAGTAAAAAGGACATTGATGGCGCCGACGATCACCTGGAAGATCAGCGCATTGCTGCCCCCGACCCCCGCCGCTTCAAAAATGCTGGGTCCATAATAGATGATGGCATTGATCCCTGAGAACTGCTGGAACACTGCCAGCACGATCCCGATCAGCAGCGGCAGACGCAAAGGCCCTTCCAGCAAGGATGTCTTTTTCTGGGACGCCTTGAGCGCCGCGAGTTCAATGTCCGCCAGCTCTTTGTCAGCCACCGGCTCCGGTCTGATCGTGCCGAGCACAGCACGCGCCTTCACATGCTCCCTGATCGATATCAGCCAACGGGGACTCTCCGGCACTTTGAATAAAAGGAGAAGGAATACAAGGGAAGGCACAGCCATCACCAGGAACATGGGCCTCCAGATCTCATTTGAAAAATAGCCTGCTCCCAGTGAAAGGAACAGGGCATTGGATAGATAGGCCAGCAGGATCCCCACCGTGATCGCCAGCTGATAATAAGCGATCATCCGCCCCCTGCTGTCGGCCGGTGCAAACTCCGCTATCAGCATGGGAGATATGACGGAAGCCATTCCCACACCGACTCCTCCGGCAATACGGGCAGCTATCAGCCAGTCGACACCGGCCGCAAAAGCACAGCCTATGGCGGATAGCAGGAACATTCCTGCAGCAAGCAAAATGGTCCGCTTGCGGCCGATGCGGTCGCTAAGAGCGCCGGTGACCAGCACACCGATGATACATCCCACAAGACCGCTGCTCACCAGCCAGCCTTCCTGGACAGTTCCCAGGGAAAATTGTGTCTTGATCAATCCAATGGCCCCTGAAATAACGGCCGTGTCAAAGCCGAACAGCAATCCGCCGAGGGCCACGGTCATACAGATATAATTGGTTCTTGCAGCAAAATTCATATGGCGAAAAATGTTTTAGGGATTTTTCCGGACATAGGCCTTCATGGTAGCGCATTGCCTGCCAACGCTCTCTCCATACGGCGTAACACTGTATTCCTTTACGAACGCCGGTACGACAAACGTCTCGGCATAATGCACCACGAATGGTTCGAAAGCGCCGGAAGGACTTTCTACCAATACCTCCCGCCCTTCTACCAGGTTCAGCACCTGTACGCTGCCATTGGTCTGATGAACGACTGTACTTGTGAACCAATGCCGGCGCGTCTCTATGAACTCCCTCTCGTGCAGCCCTGTACGCTCCTCTTTCCAGCCCTTGCCTTCCGCCACCGTCTCCACAGTATTGATCAGCTCCTTTTTTGTGCGTGCAGGTGTCAGGGTCCAGTCGATGACATGCTTGCCATGACCGATATTGATGGGACGGGGCTTGCCGTCCAACCCCATTCTCCCCCAATCCCAAAGTTTGAAAGTAAAAATATATGGGGTGGCGCTGATCTCCAGCACCATGCTGTTCTTGCCTGAACAATGGACCGTGCCGGCAGGTATCAATACGTGGTCGTGTTTCTTTACAGGCCACCTGGCGACATATTTTTCTGCATCGAAACAGGTGCTGTTGTCCTGCGCCTCTTCCAGGTCGCGGATCATCGCTGCAGGAGAGATGCCATCCTTCAGGCCCAGGTATACGCAGGCATCGTCATCCGCGTCCAGCATGTAGTAGCTTTCATCCTGTGTATACTGCATACCGAAATGTTCCCGGATATATTCTGTGGTAGGGTGCACCTGCAGGCTTAAGTTTCCCCCGCCCATCGTGTCCAGGAAGTCAAAACGGATGGGGAACTCATCCCCAAACCTCGCCTGTACGGCATCTCCCAGCAATTTGCGCGACTGCGCGAACACGAGATTGATCCCCGGCGTTTCAAAAAGGATATCATTGAATCGCAGCAGCAGGGAATTCTCCTCCGGCACACAATCAAAGCACCAGGCATAATTCGCTTGCGTTTCATCGAGCCCGCAATGCTCCTTCATCCATTGCCCGCCCCAGGGACCGGGGTCGAAAAAAGGCACCAGCCGGAAAGGCTGCGACACGGCCTGGCTATAAGCCTTGTTCAACGCAGGCCCCGTCACCAGCTTTGGCCGTTCGCGTATGGTAGTATCCACTACCAGGTCCCATCGGCCCATCAGCATCTGCTTGTGTTTATCGCATACCCGCCAGTCAACAAAGAACGCTTGCTTGTATTGCAGGGCCGCTTTGGCATCTTTATCCGTAAAGCCAAGATTGGCCGCTTCATTACGACGGAAACGCAGCTGCCCTTCCCACCGTGGCATGTCGAAGTAAACCACCAGGTGCGCCTCCGGAACCACCAGCGCAGCGCCGGGACCGTATACGATGATCACTCCCTCTTTTTTACTATCGATCTTCCCCCGCATGGCGTCGATGGCTTCACTGTCGAAAAGATCCGATAGCTCCAGCCGGGTGATACGACCGAATACTTCATCGTCCGTAACGTCAGGGTACAGCATGGACGCCAGCTTTTCTTCCGGCAGCATGCAATCCTTTGACAGGTGAAACACTCCTTTTACACCTTCCTGCAGCCGGATCAGCACCTCTTCATCGTAAATGCCCTGGTAGCATTCCATGGCGACAACCTTTTTCTTTCCGGGTAAGCGATCGATCTTTTCACTGATGATCCGGCAAGTATCTTTCCAACCTTCCCAACAATCTGCCGCACTTTCCTTGACCCTGATAAAAGGGCCTTTATCATAATTTGATATCATAGCTCGTTATACCTTATGCTGCAGGCAATGCACAACCCCCAATATACCCGCATCACTTAATAATTGTGTAGCTCTTATCTGTACCTTTCCCCAGGGACACCAAACATGTGGCAGCACTTTCTCCGTCACATACGGCAATACGGCTTCGGCGCGATGCATCACACCGCCACCCAAGACCACTACTTCAGGGTCATACGCATGGATCAGGTTAATGACGCCCGCCGACCAGCTGTCCAGGCATTGCTGACGGATTTGGATAGCCAGCTTGTCCCCCGCCCCGGCCGCATCAAAGATGACGGCCATATCGACCTTCCCGGCCTTCGACAGCTGGCTGCCGGCATAGTCCGGGGAGCTTTTCACAATACCCTCCAGGCACCAGGTTGAACCATACGCTTCCACACAGCCAATGTTCCCGCAATTGCAGCGCCTTCCATCGTATTTAATGGATAAATGCCCGCCCAGGATCCCTGCCTGGAAATGACGGCCCCGCAGCAGCTTACCTTCGATGACGGCCGAAGTGCCGATGCCCGTTCCAATCGTCATGACCACCAGGTCGTCCGTATCCCGGCCGGCTCCATATTTCCACTCACCAACGGCGGCCATCCTGGCGTCATTATCCATGAAAAAAGGCACACCCCAGGCGTCTTTTGCCCAGGCTTCCAGGTCAAGCTCCCGGGCATCCGCGTATGCTTTATTGGTAGATAATATCTTCTTCCGGACAGGGTCCACCAGTCCGGGAAAAGCCAGGCCTGCTCCGGACAGGACAGCACCATTGGCCGCCAGCAGGGCATCTATCTCTTCCCTGACGACCTGCAATCCTGCAGCCAATCCCCCCTCGGGGCTGGCGGCAATGTCCTTTTTGGCCACCACTACACCCCCGCTCACCAATCCGATCTTCACACGGGTACCCCCTAAATCAATACCTGCGAAGTAATTTTCCATTTTTCTATATGTTCAGACATATGAACTTGGGTAAAGATAGTTTTTCGTCCGAAATAAACGAGTATCCGTCCGTAAATTTTTTTCAATTTACCTTTGGGATATGACAAAGCTCTCCGTGAATATCAACAAGTTCGCTACCCTGCGCAACAGCCGGGGAGGCAATAACCCGGACGTGGTGAAAGCAGCCATCGACGCTCAGCTCTTTGGCGCCGACGGGGTGACCGTACATCCCCGTCCCGACGAACGGCATATCCGCTACCAGGATGTTTATGAGATCAAAAAGATCATTACTACGGAATTCAACATCGAAGGCAATTGCCAGGAACAGAAGTTCGTGGACCTGGTGTTGGATGTCCGTCCCCACCAGGTGACACTGGTGCCGGACGCATTGGGGCAGATCACTTCCAACCATGGATGGGACACCATTCGTCATAAGGAGTACCTGGTGGAGATCGTGGGAAAATTCAAGGCAGCGGGTATCCGGGTCTCCCTGTTCGTGGATCCTGTCATCGCCATGGTGGAAGGGGCGGCGGCAACAGGCACCGACCGTATCGAACTGTACACAGAGGCCTACGCCCACGGCTTTCCAACGGACAGGGAAAAGGCCATAGCACCTTATCGATCCGCCGCCATACGGGCCGCCGAACTAGGACTGGGGCTCAATGCCGGTCACGACCTGGACCTCCAAAACCTGGCCTTTTTTGCCCATAACATCTCCGGACTGGCGGAAGTATCCATCGGACACGCCCTGATCAGCGATGCCCTGTACCTGGGATACGAGAATACGATACAGCTGTACAAACGGCAATTGCAATAAAGGTCCGACCATTTATCCCCTGTTTCTCCAACTTTATCTCCGAAATGTCCCACTTCAGTACAAAAGTCTTCCTTCGGGGCAGCAACTACTTTATATTTGGATAGCTACACATTGTTAACACCAAAACAAGCGATCATGAAAAACATGCTGCTGGTACTGCTCCTCTTCGGAATGTTTTCCGTCACACATGCTCAATTAACAACCCTCCCCAATGGCGGTAATAAAAAAGCCTCGGTCAGCGAATGGGTCGGCATTACAAACGTGGTTATCACTTACAATCGCCCCGGGGTAAAAGGCAGGGAGGGAAAGATCTGGGGAAAGCTGGTCGCCACAGGCTATACCGACCAGGGATATGGTACGAGCAAGGCAGCCCCCTGGAGAGCCGGCGCCAACGAGAACACTACCATCGAATTCAACACGGATGTAAAGATCGAAGGACAAACGCTCCCCGCCGGGAAATACGCATTATTCATCGCTTATGATCCTGCCGAATGCACACTGATCTTCTCCAGGAATTTCTCTTCCTGGGGCAGCTTCTTTTATGATCCCAAAGAGGACGCCCTGCAGGTGAAAGTAAAGCCCGTCGCACTGGACAACAGCGTGGAATGGCTGCGCTATGAGTTTAAAGATCAGAAGGAAAGTTCCGCCACCATCGCACTGGAGTGGGAAAAGGTTTCCATCCCTTTTAAAGTAGAGACCGATTATATACAGACGCAATTAGCATCCTTCCGACGGGAGCTGCGCAGCGACAAGGGATTCACCTGGGACGCATGGGTGACGGCGGCCCAGTTCTGCATACAGCACAATACGGACCTCGATGAAGCCCTGGAATGGTCCAACACAGCCATCAGCGGAACTTTCATCGGTCAGAAGAACTTCCAGACACTGTCCACCAAGGCGCAGGTCCTTGCCTTGCAGGGGAAATCTGCCGAAGCCGATGTCATCATGAAGGAGGCACTGCCGCTGGGACAAATGGCGGATGTCCACCAGTATGCCCGTATGCTGCTGGCCCAAAAAAGACCCAAAGAAGCGTTCGACACCTTCAAGCTGAACTACGACCGGCATCCCAACGAGTTCACTACGAATATGGGCATGGCCCGGGCCTGGTCCGCCATGGGAGACTACAAAAAGGCAATAGCTTTTTTACAGAAAGCACAGCCGCAGGCGCCCGACAAAGGGAACAAGGATAATGTCGACAAGTCGCTGAAAATGCTGCAGGAAGGCAAAGACATCAATTAAACAAGCATCCGAACAGGCATCAATTACATCCCAACAGCTCACAGAGCTTGGCCTGCAGGTCCGGTCCACGGAGGTTCCGGGCGACTATTTTGCCACTGGGATCTATAAGGTAATTCTGGGGAATGCTTTGGATGTGATATTTCACCGCTACCTCATTGTACCAGTACTTCAGATCACTGACCTGTGTCCAGGCCAGGCCGTCATCTTTAATGGCCTTGACCCAGGGCTCCTTGGCCTTATCCAGTGACACGCCCAGTACGGTGAAATTCTTATCCTTGAATTTTTTATACGTATTGACCACATTGGGGTTCTCCATACGGCAAGGCCCACACCAGCTGGCCCAGAAATCCACCAGCACATATTTGCCCTTAAAGGAGGAAAGGGACACAGCCTTGCCGGCCGTATCGTTCTGGGAGAAATCGATCGCTTCGGACCCTACCGCCCCGACTTTCGCTTCGTCGATCTGCTTCTTCAGGAATTGCCCATAGTATCCTTTCTGTACTTCCGGAGAAAGAGAATTAAGCCTCTTTTCCTGCGCCGCCACATCCTCGGACAGCTGGTTTAACACTACCAGCACAAACGGCGACACATAGGACGACTTTTTGGCGGCAATGAACTGGTCCAGCTGGACCAGCGTCGAATCCGCTACTCTTTTATATACTTTAAAGAGGGAATCCTTGCTTTTTGCACCCGCCGGCGAATTAGCCAGCTGCATGATGCTGTTGATACGGGTGAAGTAAGGATTGAACTCCTTCTGGAACTGCTGGAAATCATCGTTGGCAGCAGAGCCCTTTGTCACCAGGCCCTTCAGGTCATCGGCCGCACCGCTAACACTGATATTGTCATTCCCCATGAAGATAGGGGCTTTGTTCTTTGCGCTGCCCAGGTTCAGCTCGAACAGATTAGGTTCCTGGACATGCCCGTTCAGCACAAAATGACCGCCTTTTGCACGTCCCTGCGAAAGGGTATCGGTTGGGTTGGAGACATCCGTGAGAAAAACCAATCCACTATCTGTCAATCCTTTGATATCACCCGTGATGGTAAATCGGGCATCCTTCTTTTCCTGGCCGAAAGTGAGCAATGGCAACAGCCCCAATATTCCCAAAAATCTCTTCATATGAAATTATTTTTTATGTCTCTCTTTTAAGATCTCCGTTACGTCTTGCAAATTATAACCTTTTGCGTTTAATAAGATCAAATAGTGGAAAAGCAGGTCGGCCGCTTCATTCAGGAACAGATCTTCGTCGTGATCTTTTGCTTCGATCACCAGCTCTATCGCCTCCTCTCCCACTTTCTGGGCAATTTTATTGATCCCTTTATGAAAGAGGCTTGCCACATAAGAGCCGGACGGATCGGCCTGCTGCCGGCGCTGCTGGATGATCTCCTCCAGGCACGTGAGAAAATCTTCGTTTTGGTTCTTCTCGTCCCAGCAGGTATCAGCTCCCGTATGACATACAGGCCCCAGCGGCTCCGCCTTGATCAGTAAAGTATCACGATCGCAGTCCAGGGCGAGGCTTCTCAGGAGCAGGTAATTGCCGCTCTCCTCCCCTTTGGTCCACAGCCGGCCCTTGCTCCGGCTGAAAAACGTGACCTTCCCTTCCTTCTCGGTCTTATCCAGCGCTTCCTGGTTCATAAATCCCAGCATCAGTACTTTCTGGGTAATGGCGTCCTGTATAATGGCCGGAACCAGCCCATCCCCGTATTTTCCAAAATCGACGTTCATATCTGGTATCTTATCGCTAATATCTTACTGCAATATTTTGACCCTGCAAATATCCTTTTAATTCCGGAATTGTAATTTCCTTAAAATGGAAGATGCTGGCAGCCAGGGCCGCATCCGCCTGCCCTTCGCCCAGGACATCCACAAAATGCTCCATTGTCCCCCCGCCGCCGGAAGCGATCACGGGAACAGGCAGTGATCCGGCCAGCTGCCGGGTGATATCCAGCGCAAAGCCTTTTTTGGTGCCGTCATTGTTCATGGAAGTCAGCAGGATCTCGCCTGCGCCCCTGTCCACCCCCTGCCGGGCCCAGTCCGCACAAAGCATATCTGTCTTCACCCTCCCTCCATTGAGGTATACATACCACTGCCCATCCTCTTCCTGCTTGGTATCGATGGCCAATACCACGCACTGGCTGCCAAACTCCCTGGCCAGCTCGTTGATGAGCTCCGGCCGGCGATAGGCGGAAGTATTGACGGAGATCTTATCCGCACCGTTCTGCAGCAGCAGGCTTACGTCCTCCACACTGCTGATCCCCCCCCCTACTGTAAAAGGGATGTTGATATGGTGAGCGATCCGGTTGACCAGCTCTCTCAATGTCTTTCGTTTCTCATTGGTTGCGGTGATATCCAGGAATACCAGCTCGTCAGCGCCCTGCTGCGCATACAGCGCCCCCAGCTCAACAGGATCGCCGGCATCACGGATATTTTCAAAATTCACCCCTTTGACGGTCCGTCCGTCCTTGATATCGAGACAGGGTATGATCCTTTTTGTCAGCACGGCAGGTTATTTTTTAGTTGTTAATGCTACCCTGGAAAGTTCCTGTAAAGTAATACGCCCCTCATAGATCGCTTTTCCAATGATCACTCCCTTACAACCGGCCTCCTCAAGCCTGTGAACATCGTCCAGCTCGCTGACGCCTCCGCTGGCGATAAAATGCAGCTGAGGGAACTTGCCAACGATATGCTTATACAGCTCCAGCGAAGGTCCCTGTAACAGGCCATCCTTGCTCACATCCGTACAAAATACCTGCCGGATGCCCTTTTCTATATAATCTTCAATGAAATCATAGACCCATTTGTCAGTGGTCTCCAGCCATCCACCCACGGCGATCTTTTCATTTTTTACGTCAGCCCCCAGGAAAAAACGCTCTGCGCCGTATTGCTGCAAAAACCCCATAAAAGCATCCGGCTCCTTTACGGCGAGACTTCCAATCGTAGCCAGCGCAGCACCCGAGTTAAAAATAATATCCACATCGGCTGCCGTCTTTATACCACCTCCAAAGTCGATGACCAGTTTTGTCTTGCCGGCCAGCGCTTCCAGCACCTTCCAGTTCTTGACAGCACCTGCCTTGGCGCCATCCAGGTCCACGAGGTGCAGCCGCTGCAGGCCGGCATCCTCAAAGGCTCTGGCCACTTCCAGGGGATGTTCATTATAGATCTTTTTCTGCGCATAGTCTCCTTGTGTGAGGCGTACGCACTTCCCATCGATGATGTCTATTGCCGGTATGATCTCCACTTCCTTATCGCTTAAATATTTTCTAAAAAATTCTTTAATATCTGCTCGCCCACCGCCGCCGATTTCTCCGGGTGGAACTGCACGCCATAAAAATTATCTCTGTGCAAGCCCGAACTATACGGCAGACCATAGCTGGTCGTCGCAATGGTATGCCTGCCCAGGTCGGCATAATAGCCATGCACGAAATAGCAGTAGCTGTTCTCCTTTAGTCCATTGAACAGCGGCGTCTTCAGGTCATAGATATTGTTCCAGCCGATCTGCGGGACCTTCAAACCATCCCCCCCGGAGAATTTTTTTACCTTTTCTTCGAAGATGCCCAGGCAATCCGTATCGTTCTCCTCACTGTAGCTGCACATGAGCTGCATGCCCAGACAGATGCCCAGCACCGGCTGTTTCAGTTCTTTTAATAGTCTGTCCAGCCCCCTGCCTTTGAGATACTCCATGGCCGTACTGGCTTCTCCCACGCCCGGGAAAATGACCTTACCGGCCTTGCGGATCTGGTCCGGGTCATCCGTCACGACAGCCTGCTGCCCGATCCGCTCCAGGGCATACAGGACCGATTGGATATTCCCCGCATTGTATTTGATGATGACAGTGTTCATATCATGCTCCCAGGATAGGTTTTAAAAAGGCCGCGGTAGCAGCGTTGATGTCTTTTGCGTTTTCCAATGCTTTGATATACGCAGTCCCGATGATGGCCCCATTGGTATATTTACAGGTGGTCTCAAAAGTATTTTTATCCTTTATCCCGAATCCCACAAGCACAGGGTTCCTCAGCCGCATCTCATGTAGCTTCTCGAAATAAGCCCGTTGATCATTCATGTCCTTGTCCTTGCCCGTAGTGGAAGAGGAAGAGACGGCATAGAGGAAACCGGAGCTCAGGGAGTCTACTTTGGCTATCCGCTCAGGGGAAGTCTCGGGTGTAATGAGAAATACAAAATCCAGTCCATACTTTTTGATCACCGGGCCATACTCGGTCTCGAATTCATAGATCGGAAGGTCAGGCAGGATGAGGCCGTCAACTCCTGCCGCCGACGCAGCTGCACAGAATTTTTCAAAGCCGTACTGCAGCACGGGATTCATATACCCCATCAGCAGCACCGGCAGCTGGATGGTCTTCCGGAGATCCTTTAGCTGTCCGAACAGGGTGGCGATGGACATGCCGTTCTCCAATGCCTTGCTGCCGCTGGCCTGTATCACCGGGCCATCCGCCAGCGGATCGCTGTAAGGCATGCCCAGCTCGATCATATCGGCCCCATTGTCCTGCAGGGCCTTCATGACCTCCAATGTGCTGTTGAGCCGCGGATAGCCTGCCGTGCAATAGACGTTCAGCACGCGATGGCCCTTCTTCCTGAAAAGGTCTGTTATTCTGCTCATAATGATTGCTCCTCCATTGCCCGCATATAAGTGGCCATATCCTTGTCGCCCCGCCCGCTGAGACAGAGGACGACCGTATCTTTTTCATTCAATTGTAATTGATCCAGCGCCGCTACGGCATGTGCCGATTCCAGCGCAGGAATAATGCCTTCCAGCTTTGTAAGCTCAAAAGCCGCTCTTAAGGACTCATCGTCCGTAGCACTGAGGAAAGTGGCCCGCCCGGTGTCGAATAAATGCGCATGCAACGGTCCGATGCCGGGATAATCCAGCCCTGCGGAAATGCTATGCGGCTCTACCACCTGCCCGTCCTCCGTCTGCATGACGAGGCTCTTGCTGCCATGGAGGACACCCGGTTTCCCCAGCCGGGTCGTGGCAGCGCTCTTCCCGCTGTTGATCCCATGGCCCGCGGCCTCCACCGCCACCAGCTGCACGCTCAGCTCATCGAGGAAATGATAAAAAGCTCCGGCTGCATTGCTGCCGCCGCCTACACAAGCTATCACGTGCGTGGGCAGCTCACTGCCCGTCTTTTCCTTCAGCTGCGCCCTGATCTCTTCGCTGATGATGCTCTGGAACCGGGCCACCATATCCGGGTACGGATGGGGCCCTACGACGCTGCCGATGATATAATGCGTGTCCACCGGGTTGTTGATCCAATCCCGTATGGCCTCGTTGGTGGCATCCTTCAACGTCTTGCTGCCGCTGACAGCCGGCACTACCTTTGCACCCAGCATCTTCATCCGCGCCACATTGGGCGCCTGCCTTTCGATGTCCTTCTCTCCCATATAGACGATGCATTCAACGCCCTTCAGCGCACATACGGTGGCTGTCGCCACGCCATGCTGACCCGCACCCGTCTCTGCAATGATCCTTTTTTTACCCAGCCGCCCGGCCAGCAATATCTGCCCGATGGTGTTGTTGATCTTGTGCGCCCCCGTATGATTCAGGTCCTCCCGTTTGAGAAAGATCTCCGTATTGTATTTATTGCTCAGCCGCCGCGCTAAATACAAAGGGGATGGACGACCTACATAATCTTTCAGCAGGGAATGATATTCTTTCTGAAAGGATGCTTCATGCATGATCTCCAGGTAACGGGTCCGCAGCTCTTCCACATTGGGATAAAGCATCTCCGGAATATAAGCGCCCCCAAACTTTCCGTAATATCCTTGTTTATCAGGAGCATAATTTGTAGTCATAATAATATTTTTAGCCATTGTTCTTCAGGCTGTCAAGTATCGTCCTTATCTTCTTCAGGTCTTTCACGCCGGCACTTGTCTCAAACTTGCTATTGATGTCGATAGAGAATAATTTCCTGGCGACAGGCTCCTTCGCAAATACCTTCAGCTTTTCCGAGTCCCCGGGCTCAATACCGCCGCTTAAAAAGAACAGCTTGTCGATGTGGGCTGATTTCAACGTACTCCAGTTGAACTTTTTCCCCGTACCGCCATATCCAACGCCTTCCGTATCGAACAGGAACATATCGCAGGAATCCTGGTAGGGACGTATCAGCCAGTCGATGGGATCATCCTCTCCCAGCCGGAATACCTTGATCACCGTAATATAATTCGACAGCTGCTCGCAAAAACGAGGGGTCTCATCCCCATGCAGCTGCACCATGTCCAGGCCATAACTATCCACCTGCTTCATGACTTCATCGTAAGTGGCATTGACGAAGACACCTACCTTACCAAGCCGCAGCTTCGCCTTTTTCACCTGTTCGCCCGTCAGATGCCGGACCACATACCGGGGTGACTTGGGGTAGAAGATAAACCCCGCAAAATCCACGCCCATGGCGTCTAATTGTTTAACCTGGTCGATCTCGGTCATCCCGCAGACTTTTACTCTCATACAGTGTCCCCCATTGTAACTTTAACTGGTGAATGGATGAGGCAAAAACATACTCGTTAGTTTCCCTTCAGCGCGCTGACAAATTCACCGAAAGCCGCCCCGGGGTCTTTTTCTTTCATAAAATTCTCTCCGATGAGAAATCCGGTGAACCCTGCATTCTTCATATGGAGGATAGTTTCGATCTTACTGATACCGCTCTCGGCGATCAGCGTTTTTCCTTTCGGTATCTTCATGCTCAGATCTATGCTGCGCTGTATATCCACCGTGAAAGTCTTCAGGTCCCGGTTGTTCACCCCCACCAGTTCCGTCTCTTCACAAATATGCTCCAGCTCCGTCTCGTTGTGGATCTCCAATAACACTTCCAACCCCAGTCCCCTGGCAAATACGGCCAATCGTTTCACCTCTTCCGGTGTCAGGCAGGCCGCTATCAGCAGGATCACATCCGCACCGATGGCCTTTGCCTCCACGATCTGGTATTCATCGATGATAAAATCCTTTCGCAGGATGGGGATCTCATTGAAACGGGCTTTTTGCAGGTCTTCGTCGCACCCCCCGAAAAAGGTTTCGTCGGTCAGTACGGATAAGCAGGAAGCGCCGGCTGCCGTATAGCCTTTCGTCACATCCGCCACATCCACCTTGTCATTGATCACCCCTTTCGAGGGAGACCTTCTTTTAAACTCAGCGATAATACCTGTCTTATCCACGTCCGTTAAAGCCCCTTTTAAAGACAATGTTGTCCGGCCAAACAAAGGTCTTCCCCTGAGCATCTCCACCGAAACTTCCCCCCGCCGCCTGGCCACTTCCGTCCGTTTGTGCTGAATTATTTTATCCAGGATATTCATACCTATTGTAATGCAATTAATTTTTTCAACGAATCATAGGCCCTGCCGCTCTCCAGGCTGTCCACCGCCGCGGCGTAAGCATCATCGTATTTGCCGAATCCGCCCGTGGAATACAATGCCATCGCCGCATTAGCCAGCACCACCGCATTCTGGGCCCAGGTGCCTTCTACCTTCAATATCTTCGTGAACAGCTTTGCCGCCTCCTCTATGGAGTTACCCCCGTAAATATCGGTAGCATTTACCATTCGTTTGCCCAATTCTTCCGGTGTCATGATCTTTTCTCCCTGATGGGTGATGACCTTGGTATCGCCGGTCAGTGAGATCTCATCGTAACCGTCCAGTCCATGGATGATGGTGTAATAGCCTTCCGTCTGCTGTAACAGGTAGTTATAGATCCTGGCCATTTCCAGGTTATAGACCCCCACCAGCTGAAAACGGGGGCTGGCAGGGTTCACCATGGGGCCCAGCATATTGAAAAAAGTGCGTACACCCAGGTTCTTACGGATAGGACCCACTGTCTTCAGGGCCGGATGGAACATGGGCGCATGCAGAAAACAGATGCCAGCCGTCTCCACCTCCTGCTTCAGACGCGCGGCATCATTCTTGAACTTATATCCCAGCTGTTCCATGACATTGGAAGCGCCGCTGATGGACGAAGCCCCGTAGTTACCGTGTTTCGCCACTTTCTGGCCTGTCCCGGCCACGATAAAGCAAGCCAGTGTGGATATATTGAAAGTATTCTTCCCGTCGCCGCCCGTACCCACGATATCGATGGTATCATGCCCGTTCAGGTCCACCCGGACACAGAGGTCCAGTAAGGCATCCCGGAAACCCTGCAGCTCGTCGATAGTAATGCTGCGCATGAGGAACACCGTAATAAAGGCGGTGATCTCGCTGTCATTATAGCTTCCCCCGGCTATATTGGTCAGCACCTCCCTGGCCTGTTGCCTGGAAAGGGTCTTGTGTTCGAATAAATATTGTAATATCTTCTTCATATCTATACTTTCAACCAGTTTTTCAATATTTGTTCCCCTTTAGGGGTTAATACGCTCTCCGGGTGGAACTGCACCCCCTGCACATCAAGGGTCTTATGCCGCAGGGCCATGATATAGTTGTTCTCATCCCTTGCCGTTACTTCCAGGTCATCCGGGAAACCTTCCTCGCTGATGACCCAGCTATGATAGCGGCCAACCTCCAACTCCTCTGATAGCCCTTCAAACAATCCTCCTGTTCTTAAGATCTTCACGGGCGTAGCCACTCCGTGGTACACCGTACTGAGGTTCGTCAGCTTTCCGCCAAAAGCCTCTCCGATGGCCTGGTGCCCCAGGCACACCCCCAGGATGGATTTGCTGGCGGCATATTCCTTTATCAGCGGCAGCAGCAATCCCGCCTCTTCCGGGATGCCGGGACCCGGAGAAAGGATGATCTTGTCATATTCCTTTACTTTCTCCAGGGGGATCTTGTCGTTGCGATGCACTTCCACTTTCTGATGAAGCAGCTTCTCCACCAGGTGCACCAAATTGTAGGTAAACGAGTCGTAATTATCAAATACAAGGATCTTCGGCACTGTACTGGATTTAAATAGTTATTGATGACCAATGTCTTCTGCGAATAAAATAGCCTTTTTCAAAGCGCCTAGCTTATTGTTCACTTCCTGTAATTCGCTTTCCGGCTGGCTCGCGGCGACCACCCCGGCGCCGGCCTGGTAGGTCATGGTATTGTTCATGCTCAGCAGGCTGCGGATCATAATGGCGTGATTGCAGCTGCCGTCAAAACCCATGAACCCGATACATCCTCCATAATAGCTCCGGGTCGTAGGTTCATATTCGTCTATCAGCTCCATGGCCTTGAATTTTGGGGCCCCGCTCAGCGTACCCGCAGGAAAAGTGGTCGCCAGCAGCTCAAAAGGATTATAGCCATCCCTCAATTTCCCCCGCACCTCGCTGACCAGGTGGATCACATGCGAGTAATATTGCACCTGCCGGTAATGCGCCACCGTCACCTCGTCACAGTTCCGGCTAAGGTCATTGCGCGCCAGGTCCACCAGCATGACATGCTCCGCATTCTCTTTTGCATCTTTCAATAATTTATCCGCCATCATCTCATCCGTCGCATCATCACCGCTCCTTTTGAAAGTCCCCGCTATCGGATGTACAATGGCCTCTCCATTCTGCAGGATCAGCTGTGACTCGGGAGAAGAGCCCATCAGCTTATAATCTCCGTAATCGAAGAAGAACAGGTACGGCGAAGGATTGATGCTGCGCAGCGCCCGGTACACATTGAACTCGTCACCCGTAAACCCCTGCTGGAAACGGCGGCTCAGCACGATCTGGAAAACATCTCCCCTGTGACAGCTGCGGATGCCTTTCTTTACGATCTCCATATACTCCTCATCCTTCATATTGGAGGTCTCCTCCCCTTTTATCCTGAAAGGATATACAGGGACATCCTTGCTCTTGATAAGCGATTCGACGAGGGCGACTTCCGACTCCAGGCCCGCGATCTGGTTCTCGCAGATATACAGCTCGTCCTTGAAATGATTGATGGCGATCACATATTGATAGAGCCGGTAGCGCATCAAAGGTATCCGCGCAGCATCTTTGTGATGATCCAGCTTTATGGTATCGAAGAATTGTACGGCATCGAAGGTCGTATAGCCAAAAAGCCCCTGTACAGCCCTCACCGCCTTTTCGGTGGCAGGCTTTGTGTCAAACCGCTGCATAAAATCCCATAAGAGTTTGGGCGTATCCGACAGGTTCGCCAGGAGCTTTTTTTCAGGCGGCTGCCCCGGCAGCTTGAATTCGATGTTCCGGGTATCGGAGATCTCGATGCCCGCAATGGCATTGATGCAGATAAAGGAATAGCTGTTCTCCGCCGCGTGATAGTCCGTGCTTTCCAGGAGGATGGTATCCCGGAAACGGTCCCTCAGCCGCAGGTAGATACCCACGGGCGTAAAGATGTCCGAAAGCAGTCTGCGACATTGGGTCTTTATTTCTATCTTCTTCATAATGATTTAATTGTCCAACGATTACACTCAGTTACGGACCGCAGGTCCTTCGCATCATACAAATAAAAAACCCCGGTATACCGGGGCCCAATATGGTAATACATGTAGTAATAGCATTACTTGCCCCTCTTGGAGTTTGTATGCCACCACCACACTTTATTTATGAATTGTATTGTCATTGCACGGCAAATATGAGCCAGGGAGTTGAATTCTCCAAATTTTTTTTCCGGGTCACAACGGACCCTAAGTTCGTTGCCCGAAGGACATACTCACAATACCCCTTTCGTACTGGGAAGGTAATTGCTGAGCGGGTCCCTTTTCACTGCCATCCGTATCGCTTTTGCAAAAGCCTTGAAAATGGCTTCGATCTTATGGTGCTCATTCTCACCCCTGCATTCGATGTTCAGGTTACACTTCGCTGCATCCGAAAAGGATTTGAAAAAGTGGAAGAACATTTCCGTCGGCATTTCCCCGATATGTTCCCTTTTGAACTCCGCATTCCATACGATCCAGCTCCTGCCCCCGAAGTCGATCAGGACTTTCGCATCAGCCTCATCCATCGGCAGGGCAAAACCATATCTTTCCATCCCCCTCTTATCCGCCAGCGCCTGGGCAAACGCTTCTCCCAGCGCAATGCCCGTGTCTTCAATCGTATGATGCTCGTCGATGTGCAGATCGCCATTGCTGCGGATGGTGAGGTCCATCTTGCCATGCCGGGCTATCTGCTCCAGCATATGATCGAAGAATCCCAGACCCGTAACAATGGCCGCCTTGCCGCTGCCGTCCACATTCAGGTCGATCTTTATCTGTGTCTCGTTGGTATTGCGCTCATGGATCACTCTCCTCAGGCCCAGTTTCAGGAACTCATAGATCCTGCTCCAGTCTTTTGTCTCCAGGGCAACTACTTCTTCCAGCGCTTTTGCGCTATCGTTGACCTCTCCGCCGCCCAGTCCCGGTTCGTTGTTCAGCCAGATGGCCCTGCAGCCCAGGTTCTTTGCCAGCTGCACATCCGTGATCCTGTCCCCGATGACGAATGAGTTCGCCAGATCATACTCCTCGTTGTCGATGTATTTTGTCAGCATGCCTGTACCCGGCTTGCGGGTAGGGACATTGTCCTTTGCAAGGCTCTTGTCGATATATACGCCGGCGAAATGAATGCCCTCACCTTCCAGGCTTTTCATGACGAATTGCTGCACGGGCCAGAAAGTGTCTTCAGGGAAGCTCTTTGATCCCAGACCGTCCTGGTTGGTGACCATCAGCAGCTCGTAATCCATTTCACGGGCGATGCGTCCCATGTATTCGAACATATAAGGGTAGAATTCCAGCTTGTCGAATGAGTCGATCTGGTAAGTAGGCGGCGCTTCTTTGATCAGCGTGCCGTCGCGGTCTATGAATAGGATTCTCTTCATGAATAAAAAAATAAACTTATTGGCCTTTTAACATTGTTTAATGAGGGGCAAAGTTTCGGCAAACCTACGCTAAAAGTTTTGGATTTTTGTGGGGTTAAATGGATTAGGTATGGCCCTCAATATAAAGATAGATCTGGAGAATATTTATAGTATTGTTGCAAAAGATGGCGAACAACGAGCAAGTGAATTTGATACTGTTCTAACCACGGGGCAAAATGTCAGACTCGGCGTAAAAATATCTCATAATAGCCATCCTCTAATGCTCAATGTATATAATCTGGCTTTCGGACCGATCAATAAGGATGGAACCATTAACGATAAGGCAAAAATGTCTCATCAAAATCATTCAAAAGTGTTTTCAACCGTGCTTTTTGGAGCTCTATCTTTTTTAGAGGAACATCCTAATGATTCTGTAGGCATTGATGGTACAAATAACGCACGGGCATATTTGTACTATAGATGTATTCGAAACAATCTTACTTACTTAAGTACCATATTCAAGATCTTTGGCATCAATTATTATATTCGAATGCTTAGACAGGCAGAAGATGGAGATTACGATCTTGATGTAGAGGACATAATTTTTTCTCCCAGATTAATTACGGCAAGTGAATCCATTCGACCTCAAAAGTTATATAACTATTTCATCCTCAAGCTGAGGTCCAACCAAGCATCAATTTCCTCTATTATAAAAAAATAGTTAATTTTACATACAATGACAGAAGATCAAAAACAAAGGATACTTCAAAGAGCCAGGGCACATGCTCTAAATGCCAAAAAAAATGGCACAGACTTCAAATTTCCCGGCGATCCCTGGGCAAATGATTCTTTGGGCAAAATGATGAAGACCAAAGAACAGGCCGAACTTTTCATGTTCCTCCTCGAACGGGAATCAAACAAAGCTGATAACGAATAAACCACCTACTTCCCCCTCATCACCTTCACTTCCCCCGCCGTCACCGCACTCGCCTTATTCCCAAAATTATTCCGGATAAACGTCAACACATCGGCGATCTGCTGATCCGAAAGAACACTCTCCTGAGCCGGCATCGGATTGTGAAAAGGATCCCCATCGATCTCGATCTGACCGCCCGGCAAACCCTTCAGCACACCGGCAGGTTTCTGCGTCTGTGACATCAATGTAAAAGCCAGCAGCCCGGTCGCGGCTGCCATATACCATCTGTTCCGATTCATACAGTCTTATTTCTTGTAAGTGATCTTCCAAACATTCCCCTTGGAATCATCCGTCACATAAATAGACCCATCAGGCCCCTCTGCAAGGCCGCAAGGCCGGTAAGTCGCCCCACCGGAAGCCGTCTTATCAGGCCCGCCGGAAAAATTGTCCGCAAATATTTCCCAATCGCCACTGGGCTTACCATTGCTGAACGGCACAAATACGACGAAATAGCCCTTCTGCGGCTCGGGCGCCCTGTTCCAGGAACCATGGAAAGCAACAAAAGCCCCATTCTTATATTTCTCCGGGAACTGGCTGCCCGTATAAAATAAAAGACCATTGGGAGCAAGATGGCCAGGGAAGGCCACCACAGGATCCTGGGCATCCTGGCCGCCTACTTTTTTACTATCACCTCCGTACTCAGGTGCCAATATCTT
>Ga0163162_10000330_pt1 | contig 43379 bp, 39 predicted proteins | sample S55metaG_FD_115310 | JGI IMG/M metagenome (GOLD analysis project Ga0163162, IMG submission 115310) | Switchgrass rhizosphere microbial communities from Kellogg Biological Station, Michigan, USA - S5-5 metaG | ecosystem: Host-associated > Plants > Roots > Rhizosphere > Soil | place: USA... | reverse complement strand
TTAACGTTTACATCACACCGATGATCAATATCGGTACGGCGCAGGATGCATCTGCAGGAAATAAAGCCATTCCGGTTACTAAAGTAACAACTGATGGCGGAACATACATGCAATGGAGCGCAGACAGCAAAAGCCTGCATTGGACCTTAGGCCCAAAATATTTTACCATTGACGTAAACAGTGCCTTTAATTTTGACGGAAGCACCCCTAAAACCGAAGCTTCTGCCATAGACATTAATCTGGTATTAAAGTCTGACATCCCTACCGGACTAGTTGCACTTAAAGGAGCAAGGATAATCTCAATGAAAGGCGATGAAGTTATTGAAAACGGAACCATCATTACCGATGGAAATAAAATTATGGCAATAGGAAAAGCAGATGCAATAAGCATTCCGGGCAATGCCAAAGTAATTGACGTTAATGGTAAAACAATTATGCCTGGCATAGTGGATGTTCATGCCCACCTGCGTACCAGTCCGGACGGAATAACACCGCAGAGCGACTGGAGTTATATGGCTAATCTGGCTTTCGGTGTAACCACTTCGCACGATCCATCGAGCAATACCGAAATGGTTTTTAGCCAAAGTGAAATGCTTAAGGCAGGCAGAATGGTTGGCCCAAGGGTTTATTCTACAGGGTCTATATTGTACGGTGCAGATGGCGATTTCAAAGTGGTGATTAATAGTTTGGATGATGCCCTGGCCAACCTGCGCCGTTTAAAAGCGGTAGGTGCATTTTCAGTTAAATCATACAACCAACCCCGCAGAGAGCAGCGCCAACAGATCTTGGAGGCGGCCCGCCAGTTAAAGATGGAAGTTGTACCTGAAGGTGGTTCAACATTTTTCACGAACATGAACATGGTTGCAGATGGACATACCGGCATTGAGCACAGTATTCCGGTTTTGCCAGTGTATAAGGATGTCACTACCCTTTGGAACAATACAGAAGTGGGCTATACCCCTACGCTAATTGTTGCTTATGGCGGACAATGGGGCGAAAATTACTGGTACGACAGGACTAACGTTTGGGAAAACGAAAAACTGATGACTTACACTCCCCGTTCCATTATTGATGCACGGGCGAGACGCAGAACCACATCTGAATACAGTGATTACAATCACATTGAAGTTGCCAAAGCCACCAAACAAATTGCAGATGGCGGTACAAAGGTTAACCTTGGCGCGCATGGACAGATTCAGGGTTTAGGGGCGCATTGGGAGCTATGGATGTTAGTTCAAGGTGGATTTAGTCCGCTGCAGGCCATCAGGGCTGCAACATTAAATGGTGCAGGCTATTTAGGCATGAACAAAGAAATTGGCTCACTGGAGGTAGGTAAACTGGCAGACATGATCATTATGGATGCCAATCCTTTAGATGACATCCGCAACTCGGAAAAAATCAAATATGTAATGATCAATGGCCGGCTTTATGATAGCGCAACCTTAAATGAAGTAGGAACCAGGGAAAAACTAAGGGGTAAATTATGGTTTGAGAACACAAGAGGAAATGGTTATATTATTCCTAACGGAGAATCAGAAACCTGGACTTTCACCGTTCCGCACTGTGATTAAGTAATACATTTTTAAGCTATTAAAGAATATCAACTTTTAGTTTGATGTTCTTTATATAGTAAATTAAATTAATATGAAACCAAACAAACTCTATACCTCCGCTTCAGTTATATTCTTAATATTAAGCGTAGCGGTTTTCTCCTATAGCGGGTATTATATCCTGGGTATCCAGACCGTAAACTTGTTTCTGGCCCTGATTGCAATGGCTTACATCACTTCTTTTATTGCGGTAATGAAAGATAGAAAATCAGTCATTTCATGGCTGCTTTTAATTCTAAATTCAATTGTACTTATTTGCATCATTTACTTCCTGACGCATTTTAAAATGAAGATGTAGCCATACCTATGTAAGTTTTAATTAAACTCGTTACCTTTATCAATGCGCCTATACATGTCATTCTGAACGCAGTGAAGAATCTTTTAAAATTTGTATTTCGTCACCACGCTTAACAAACCTATACAATTGGAAACTAATATTTTCAATCCAAATAGACTCACGTTTGCGCTCGTTTTTAATATATAATCATCACCCTGATCCGATAGCTAGCCATTGGATCAGGGTCTTGTCAGGTTTAATTTACCCAGGTTAACCTAAGTAATCTAGACCCGACAAAATGGAAAGCCCGAAGGTTGAGGAACGAGGCCGAGGACTTGAAATGATGGCGGGACTGCTGTAACCGATAAGTATAGGTCTTGCTCTTCAAAAAACAGAAATTAGAAAAATCTGAAAAAACATTTTAAGCCCATTTAATTTTCGCATTTCGCCAAAAGCTTAGTTTTTTACCGTATAAATTGGAAAACAAATTGAGCGTTCTTAGCGAGACGATAAGACGAGAGAAGACAAGAGGATTTTAGGAGCTATCGGATGAAACGTAACGAAATGGAGAGATCCATCAAGACAGATTTCTCCACTGCGGTCGAAATGACGAGCTTTCGTGACATATTATCGCTATTTTAATGCTCACAGTAGCTTATAAAACCAGTAAACCATATTCCCGCAAGGTGTTTATGGGCTTAGAATACCAGAAAAGTTCAAAATTTTCCAATTCAGACTCAAAATCGGTTTTAATCTCTTGAAAAGTATATACCTTTTCATTTGAGATCGAAATTTTATTCAACGTGTCAGTTAACCATTTGCCCTCTTTTTTGTTCGTTTGAACGGTAAAAGTTTCCTTTTTATCGTGAAAAGTAAGTGAGGCCATTTCCCAGCTATTTCCTTTTTTCGATTTTGTAAAATATGCTGAAGAGGGCTTTCCTCCTATCCATACTACTTTTGCAGTAGGTTTAGTACTAAACTGATCGCCATCATGCAATGCCTTTTCAATAAAATCTGCTGGAATTTTTGTCCTTGGGATCTTAAAATCGAACCAATCCTGCAGCTCATAATCAAAACAGATTCCATGCATAAAATTGAAAAGCGATTTTTTTAATCCGTAACTAAATTTATTATGATCAATTCCCGTGCTATCCGTATAATTGATGTCGTTATTGGCAAAAGTTCCGATGACCTCGGTCTCTTTAACTACGCCGAATTTTTCAGGATACATTCCCACCGGACTATGAGCCGTCATGGCAAACTGGTGCCAAAAACCTGACTGTAATATGCCCATTTCGAACAATTGGCGCACCATTTCCAAGCTATCAATCGTTTCTTGTACCGTTTGGGTAGGATAACCATACATTAAATAAGCATGTACCATAATCCCGGCTTCAGTAAAATTACGCGTTACCCTGGCCACCTGTTCTACCGTTACACCTTTATCAATCAGTTTTAACAAACGGTCGGATGCCACTTCCAATCCCCCTGAAACCGCAATACAGCCTGAAGCTTTGAGCAACAAACACAAATCCTGTGTAAAGCTTTTTTCGAACCTGATATTGGTCCACCAGGTAACGGCTAATTTCCTTCTGATAATTTCGAGGGCCACCTCACGCATCAGTGCTGGCGGTGCCGCTTCATCTACAAAGTGAAAACCATTTTGACCGGTTTTGGCATACAAATCCTCAATGCGGTCCACAATCAATTTGGCGGCAACAGGTTCGTATACTTTGATGTAATCCAGTGAAATATCACAAAAAGTACATTTACCCCAATAGCAGCCATGTGCCATGGTGAGTTTGTTCCAGCGTCCATCGCTCCACATGCGGTGCATTGGATTGACAATTTCAATTACCGAAATATACTTATCCAAAAGCAGGCCTGTATAATCTGGTGTACCTACATCGGATTGTTTATAATCGTTTCTGAAAGCATCATTGCGGTAAGCTACTTTGCCATTTTCGAGTAGAAAAGTTCTTTTATAAAAGTGAGCCTCTGCAGGGATAGGATGTATGATATTATGATATAATAATTCAATCGGAAGCTCGCCATCATCCAAGGTGATGTAATCGAAAAATTCAAAAACACGTGGATCTGATAAAGATCTTAATTCAGTATTAGGGAAACCGCCACCCATAGAAATTTTGATTTCTGGGTAATTGGCTTTTATCCACTGTGCACAGCGGAAAGCACTGTATAAATTACCTGGAAAGGGAACCGAAATCAAAAATAATTTAGGCTCAACCGCTTCAATTTTCGCTTTTAAAACCGAAATCAGAATGTGATCGATATAAGTAGGTTCTTTTAATAAAGCAGCATATAACTCATCAAAAGAATTTGCACTTCTGCCCAAGCGTTCAGCATAACGGCTAAAACCAAAATTTTCATCAACACACTCTACTATGTAATCAGATATGTCTTCAAGATAAAGCGTAGCCAAATGTTTCGCTTTATCCTGTGTACCCATTGCGCCAAAAGCCCAATCCAACTCTTCTAAAGCATCAAAACGTGAAGCCTGTGGCAGAAAATCATCACTACAGATCTGTAAGGCCAAGGTTGGATTCTTGCCCTGTAAAAATGCAATCACTGCATCGATGGTTTTTAGATATTCATCCTGTAAGGCAAAAATACGTTTGGCATTGTCGCTTGTGTTTTTTTGATCTCCTACAATCTGCTCAGTATGATGGAATAAATCTTGTAATCCTTTTTTAGAAAACAGCTCTAAAATCACCTCAATGCCCAAATCAGCCTGAGTGGCACTTATACCTTTGGTATTCAGAAAACCTTTTATATACGCCGTTGCCGGATATGGCGTATTCAGTTGGGTAAACGGTGGCGTAATGGCAAGGATTTCGGTTTTCAAAAGGATTTGTTTTTCTACAAAAGTAAGTGATTTTTTTAACTAGTGCCGTCACCCTGAATTCATTTCAGGGTCTATTTTGCACAAAACGTCAAATTAATTAATAGCTATATTACGATTTCAAAGTAAAATAATCAGGTAGTTAATTAAATCAGTATGATGGACAACAGACTTTGCTGAATTAAACTAAAAACGGAAACCAAACGTTTTATCCTTACATCAACACCTTTTTCTACCTGAATGAAAGTTTTTTGTTTTTACGTCCTGATGCTCTGCGCGCAAATCAGCTTTGCGCAAAAAACATTTATATTCCCTAAGATTAAAACACAAGGTACTTCTGTTGAACAGTTTATCCCGTCAAACTGGAAGGTTATCGATCAGGTTTATGGCGATTTAAACAACGATGCAACAGACGATTTAGCAGTAGTTTTTGAGTTTAACAGATCAATTGATGAAACCCGTGTTTATGGAGACAACAATACAGATATCATTAAAGAAACCCAGAAACCAAGAATATTGGCCATATTTTTTAAAGATAAATCAACAGGTACTTTAAATTTATCTACGCAGAACAATGATTTTATCTTGCGCTCAGAAGAAGGTGGTAAACTGGGCGATCCGCTCCAGCAGATTGCGATTAAAGACCAACAGCTTTATCTTCGTTTTCAGGGTGGTTCTGAGTGGCGCTGGGAGTTGGGCTATACCTTTAAATTTGAAAACAAAGATTGGTTTTTAACGAGCGCCATCAATCTTTACTTCAATCAAAATACTGGCGATATGACCGAGAGAGTGTACGATTTCAAAACGCGTGAGTTATTTACTACCGTTGGCAATCTGCACAGAAGGGATATTGCTAACAGAAAAACAAGTGAGGTATTATATTTTTCTCAACTGAGAACTTTCAAAACCTTTAAAAAACCATGGGCATGGGAAATTATGCCAAATGTTTATTTGTAGGTGATTATGTTAGCACCAACTTTAAGATTCGATTTCAGTAATAATAAAATTTGAGGTATAAATTCTTTTAATGTCAAATAAGTATTATCAAATGCATTCAAAACAATTATTGGAAGTGTATATTTTGAAAAATTTTGTTGAAACTGAAGATTTTTATCAAAAGTAATCAATACATCAAATTCATCCGCAATCATTAACTTCAGTAATTCTCCATTCTTAACACCATTCCAACCCATGTCACGAACAGTATAAATCTCATGTTCTTCGAAATGTTCTTTTAATCTTTTGGGAAGGTTTTCATCAAGAAGCAATTTCATAGATTTTATCTATATGATCTGATGTTATCAATTTATTAGCAACTTCTAAGACACTAATAACCTGCTTTTTAGAAACACTTGGAAAATCTTCTAAAAATTCGTTAATGGTGATTCCCTTTTCGACATGGAAAAATAAGGTTTCAACCGGAACTCTAGTACCTGCAAAGACAGGTAAACCGCCTAAAATATCAGCATTTGTTGAAATTATATCTTTTAACGATTCCATAGTATATCAAATTTACTAAATTTAATCGTAAATTTTAAAGCCTAAATGATTTTGTTGCGTCTGAACTTTTCGCCAAAGACCTACTGTTTTAAGTTAAATAAACCTGATAAAGTGTAAAGCCCGGAGCGAGAGTGAGGACTTGGAACGATGGCAGGGCTGTACTATCCGAAGTATTACAGCCGCTCATTTCCAAAATAATATTTAAACCAATAACATTCAGTTGTCGACCACAATCTTATAAATTCTGAGCAATTACAAAACCACTGGCCCAGGCCCATTGAAAGTTGTAGCCACCCAGCCAACCCGTAACATCTAAACATTCGCCACCAAAAAAAAGATTCGGGATTTTTTTGCACTCCAGGGTTTTAGAAGAGATTTCATTCGTATCAATTCCACCGCGCATCACTTCGGCTTTATCGTAACCTTTATCGCCTGCGGGTTTAACCTTAAAATGGTGGATGGTTTGTTCAATTAAATCAATCTCTGCTTTCGTTAAAGCTGCAACTGGTTTACTTAAAGGTAGGAATTTACCCAACGCGTCGGTAAACTTCTTGGTATAAATCCGGTTTAACAATGTCGACAATAAAGTTTTACCGTTATTTTTCCTTTCATCATCCAATAAGGCTATGATATTTTGATGTGGCAACAGATTGAGGTTGATGCTTTCGCCTCTCCGCCAAAAAGAAGAAATCTGCAAAATAGCAGGCCCACTTAATCCCCAGTGGGTAAAAAGGATATTTTCTTCGAAAGAGATTTCATCATTGCTGACTTCGCAAAAAACAGAATTGCCCGATAGCTGTGCAAACCACTCTTCATCTTTTCCGGTAATGGTTAATGGAACCAGCGCTGGTGCGGTTTCAATGATTTTTAAGTTGTGTTTCCTGGCAAAACGTAGAGCAAAATCGGTTGCCCCCATCTTCGGAATCGGTAAACCACCAGCTGCAATTACCAGCTTTTCAGCTGTTAAAACAACTGTTTTTCCATTTTTCTCATAGCTTACTTTAAAAGCTTCAGGCAATATTTCGATATCCTTTACATCGGCATTACATCGAATTTCCTGTCCAAAATCTTCGCAAATGGAAGTAAAAACCTTTACCACATCTTTTGCATTTTTATGATCTGGAAATAATTGCCCTAAAGTTTTTTCTTTGCCTTCAATACCATAGGTTTCGAAAAAGCCAATGGTATCTTCTACCGTCCATTGTGTAAAAGCTGATTTCACAAAATGCGGGTTGGCAGATATAAATTGCTCAGCTGATGCATATTGGTTGGTGTAGTTACAACGACCTCCTCCTGAAATTAAAATTTTGGCACCTGGCTTTTCATTTTTCTCCAGCACAATTACTTTCTTGCCTAAATAGCCTGCCTGCACCGCGCACATCAATCCACAAGCACCTGCCCCAATAATTATTGCATCAGCATTCATCAATAAAATTTATTATGGTTACTTTTGCACAAAAGTAGCATTATTTTCAAGCGCATGGCAAAACAGATTAGCGAATTAAAATTAGGTATTTTAGGTGGCGGACAATTGGGCAGAATGCTCATTCAACAAGCAATCAATTACAATGTAACTACATTAGTTTTAGACCCAGATCCTGATGCTCCCTGTAAACACATTTCCAATTATTTCGAAAACGGCTCGATTACCGATTTTGATACCGTTTACAACTTCGGGAAGAAAGCTGATATTATTACGATTGAAATTGAAAAGGTAAATATTGATGCCCTTGAGCAGCTGGAGAAAGAAGGCAAAAAAGTATTTCCACAGTCGAGGGTAATCCGTTTAATTCAGGATAAAGGTGTGCAAAAGCAGTTTTTTAAAGAAAATGATATTCCCACCTCTCCTTTCCAGATTGTAAATACAAAGGAAGATATGGAGAACTGTAATATCCCTTTTCCATATATTTTAAAACTGCGTAAAGATGGTTATGATGGCAAAGGGGTAATGAAAATCAATAGTGCGGCAGATCTTGAGAAAGCTTTTGATGCACCTTGCATTGTAGAAAAACTGGTCGATTTTGAAAAAGAAGTAGCCGTTATTGTGGCCCGTAATGCCAATGGCGATGTAAAAACTTTCCCTATGGTAGAAATGGAATTTAATCCGGAAGCCAATTTGGTTGAGTTTCTGATTTCACCCTCAACATTTGCTGAAAGTTTGCAATACAAAGCAGAAAACATCGCCAAGAACATTGCTTCAGCAATGAACATTACCGGAATTTTAGCGGTGGAAATGTTTGTATGTAAAGATGGCGAATTATTGGTTAATGAGGTAGCTCCCCGTCCACATAATAGCGGTCACCAAACCATCGAGGGCAACTATGTTTCTCAATTTGAACAACATTTACGATCCATTTATAACCTGCCACTTGGCGATACAAGCAGCATTACCAATGCTATTATGATCAATCTACTTGGCGAAAAAGGTTTTGAAGGTGTAGCCAGGTATGAAAATCTTGAAAAAATATTAGCTATTGACGGCGTCTATGTTCACCTATATGGCAAAAAGTACACTAAACCTTTCCGTAAAATGGGCCATGTAACCATTGTTGATATCGACAGGGAAAAAGCAATTGAAAAAGCACGTTTTGTACAAAAAACATTGAAGGTAATTGCATAAGCCCCTAGCGCCCTGAAGGGGAAATTAATAGCGAGGTGGAAATACAAAATTTTAGAAGAAGTAAAAAAGAAATATAAATAGATATGAGTCAAGGAAATTCAAATTCGGCCTTAGTAGGAATTATAATGGGGAGCAAATCAGATTTGCCTGTGATGCAAGATGCCGCTGATGTATTAAAAGAATTTGGAATAAATTACGAAATCACGGTTGTTTCTGCCCACAGAACACCAGAACGCATGTTTAATTATGCTAAAGAAGCGCAAGGACGTGGTTTAAAAGTAATTATTGCCGGTGCCGGTGGTGCCGCTCACTTGCCAGGAATGGTGGCTTCTATCACTACTTTACCCGTAATCGGTGTTCCGGTTAAATCATCAAACTCCATTGATGGATGGGATAGTATTTTATCAATCTTACAAATGCCGAATGGCATCCCTGTAGCTACAGTGGCATTAAATGCTGCTAAAAATGCAGGGTTATTGGCTACTCAGATTTTAGCAACTGCTGATGAATCTTTAACGGTTAAAATGCAGGCTTATAAAGATGAATTAAGAAGAAAAGTGGAAGAAAGCGCAGAAACAATGTAATAAAGTACTAAGACAAATTCTTAAAAAGAGGCGTCATTCCCGCGCAGGCGGGAATCTTAAAGCTTATTGCATTACGATTCCCAATCAAGTTGGGAATGACGCTCCGCCTATGCTTGTCTAGAAAATCAACGCTCCAAACTAGTTAAGACTCGGATCAGCCGGAAAATTACTAATGTGTGCATATTTTGGTCCGAGATTTACAATTACATCCCGCCAAAGCCTTTCATCATCATTGCTAAAAATAAGATCAGGGTTAAAAATATCGCTCACCATCCATGCATTCTGCGTTATTTCACGATCAAGCTGACCATGATCCCAGCCTGAATAACCCATAAAAAATTTCACCTCATCCTGGTTTATCGCATTGGTATTTAACAGGATTTTAAGTGTTTCAAAATTTCCGCCCCAGTATAAACCATTACCAATGGGCTCACCGCTGTGTAATTTATCATAACACCTATGGATAAAGTGTAAGGTGTCTGCAGCAACAGGACCACCGAAATAAATGTAATTTTTTGAATCCCATAAATCCTGTATTACATCGTTCAATACCAGGTTTCCTACCTGGTTAAGAATATAGCCTACAGTTCCTTCATCACCATGTTCGGTTAATAATACCACAGATCTCTTAAAATTAGGATCAGCCATAAATGGTTCTGAGATCAGCAAGCGGCCGGTTTTTGGTTTTATATTGTTCAGCATGATGATAATCATTTGTTACACCGTAAAAGATGCCTATTTTTGTTAAATGCAAGTTACAAATGAATTTCTACAAAACCTGCGCCAAGATTACAAAAGCGCTTCGCTAGACGAATCTGACGTAGATCAAGATCCGATTGTCCAGTTTCAAAAATGGTTTCAACATGCGGTTGATGCCCAGATATACGAACCAAATGTAATGACTTTGGCTACAGCCGATAAAGCTGGCCGTCCAGATGCCCGCATTGTGCTGTTAAAAGGAGTAGATGGAGATGGTTTTAGATTTTTCACCAATTATCTGAGTGCCAAGGGTAAAGAATTAAAACGTAATCCTTATGCAGCATTGGTGTTTTTCTGGCCTGAATTGGAAAGACAGGTGAGAATTGAAGGAACAGTTGAAAAACTGGATAAAGAAACTTCAGAAGCCTATTTCAACACCAGACCGATTGCCAGCCAGATTGGAGCTGTAGTTTCCCCGCAAAGCCAGATTATTCCAAACAGGACATTTTTAGAAGAAAAAGTTGAAGAACTTAAAGCTAAAAGTGCCGACAAGGGAGTTGCTAAACCAGCGCATTGGGGCGGTTATATTGTTAAACCAGCAAGAATAGAGTTTTGGCAAGGAAGAAGAAGTCGGCTGCACGATAGGATAAACTTTGAACTGGTAAAAGGAAGCTGGACCAAAACCAGGTTGGCTCCATAACGTTATTTATAAAAATCAAGAGATCGGCTTTGCTGTTGATCTTTTTAACGATCATTTAATCATAATTTTCTTTTTTTAATCTTCTAAAGGATGAAACAAATCGCAGTTATAGGATCTGGCACCATGGGAAATGGTATTGCTCATACCTTTGCACAATTTAATTATAAGGTTAACCTGATTGATATCAATCAAGCTGCATTGGATAAGGCCATACAAACCATCATCAAAAATTTGGACAGACAGGTTGCCAAAGGAACCTTAACAGAAGAGCAGAAAGTAGCCTCCTTAAATAATATCAAAACATATACCTCAATAAAAGATGGTATTCAAAGTGCTGATTTAATTGTGGAGGCCGCTACGGAAAATGTAGATTTAAAACTGAAGATTTTTAAGGATTTAGATGAGTATGCGCCTGCACACGCTATTCTCGCCTCTAATACTTCTTCTATTTCCATCACACAAATTGCTGCCGTAACCAATAGAGGTGATCAAGTGATCGGAATGCACTTTATGAATCCTGTGCCGGTGATGAAATTAGTAGAAGTAATAAGGGGTTATGCCACAAGTGATGAAACGACCAGTGCCATTATGCAGCTATCACAGCGCCTGGAAAAGGTTCCTGTTGAGGTAAATGATTATCCTGGTTTTGTGGCTAACCGCATTTTAATGCCCATGATTAACGAGGCCATTTATACGCTGTATGAAGGAGTTGCTGGTGTGCACGAAATTGATACCGTAATGAAACTTGGTATGGCACACCCAATGGGTCCTTTACAGTTAGCCGATTTTATTGGGCTGGATGTTTGTTTGGCTATATTAAAAGTATTACATGATGGTTTCGGTAACCCTAAATATGCTCCTTGTCCATTATTGGTAAATATGGTGGCAGCAGGTAAAAAAGGGGCTAAAACGGGTGAAGGCTTTTATAAATACACTTCTGGATCAAAGGATCTTATTGTTTCAGATAAATTTAAAAAATCCTAATTTTTTTAGCATTTAATTTTATATTTGCTGTATGAATGAGCATCTGGACCCTGAAGCAAGCAACCTTACCCCTACCGATCGCGATATTGAAAGGGTTTTAAGGCCCCAGGCTTTCGAAGACTTTACAGGGCAGGAAAAAGTGATGGAAAACCTGAAGATTTTTGTTCAGGCAGCGAAACTTCGTGGTGAGGCTTTAGATCATGTTCTATTGCATGGCCCTCCGGGATTAGGTAAAACTACACTTTCTCATATCATTGCCAATGAAATGGCTACAGGTATTAAAGTAACATCCGGTCCGGTATTGGATAAACCTGGCGACCTGGCTGGTTTGTTAACTGGCCTGGATGAAGGCGATATCCTTTTTATTGATGAGATCCATCGTTTATCTCCTCTTGTGGAAGAATACCTGTATTCCGCAATGGAAGATTTTAAAATCGATATTATGCTCGAGACTGGTCCGAATGCACGTTCCGTCCAGATATCGCTTAATCCTTTTACGTTGGTTGGCGCCACTACACGCTCTGGTTTGTTAACAGCGCCTTTAAGAGCCCGTTTCGGAATTAATGCCCGTTTGGCCTACTACGACGCTAAATTACTTACTACAATTGTGCTACGCTCTTCTGAAATATTAAAAACGCCTATAAGTGACGAAGGCGCCTATGAAATTGCCCGCCGTAGCCGTGGTACGCCCCGTATAGCCAATGCGCTTTTACGCAGAACAAGAGATTTTGCGCAGATTAAAGGAAATGGAAGTATCGACACAGGAATCGCCCGTTATGCGTTAGATGCACTAAACGTAGATGAACATGGTTTAGATGAAATGGATAACCGTATTCTGGTCACCATTATCGACAAATTTAAAGGTGGCCCAGTAGGATTAAAAACCATTGCCACGGCTGTTGGAGAAGATGAAGGCACCATTGAAGAGGTTTATGAACCATTTTTAATCCAGGAAGGCTATATCATGCGCACTTCACGTGGTAGAGAAGTTACCGAAGCGGCTTACAAACATTTAAAGAAAAACTATCCTGGGCAAACGGGGAAGTTGTTTTAAATGCTTTATACACTCATTAAGACCCTGACCTGGAGCGAAGCGGAAAGCTACGCAGTAAAATAAACTCGATAGCTATCGGATCAGGGTGACGTTACTCGGGTTACTATTTCATCAAATCAAACGTTGCGTCCTCCTGAACTTGTTTCAGGATCTTCAAAGAAATATACAGTCCACTTGAACATTTAAGCCCTTTTAGTGTTCATAACATAGAAATCAAACATTATGAATATTGAATTACGTAAACTAACGCTCGAAGATTACGCAGATCTTAAAGAATCAATGCAACAGGCCTACGACAGTATGGGAGGTTCCATCTGGCCAAAATCCAGCATTGCAAAACTTATAAATATTTTTCCCGAGGGGCAGCTCTGTATTGCAGTTGATGATAAGGTTGTAGCCTGCTCATTGGCTATTATTGTAGAGTACGACGAATATGGCGATCGGCACACCTATAAATTGATCACTGGTGATTATTCTTTTACCACACATGATCCAAATGGGGATACGCTTTATGGCATCGAAATTTTTGTTCACCCTGAATACCGTGGGCTCCGCTTAGGCAGAAGATTATATGAAGCCAGAAAAGAACTCTGTGAAAGCCTTAACCTCAAAAGCATTATTGCCGGCGGAAGAATTCCGGGTTACCATGAATATGCGGAGAAGTTAAGTCCGAGACAATATATAGATAAGGTAAAGGCAAAAGAAATTTATGACCCTACACTTACTTTTCAGATTTCGAATGATTTTCACGTCAGAAAAGTATTAAAGAATTATTTACCAGGCGATAAAGAATCAAAAGAATATGCTACCCTAATAGAATGGAATAACATTTATTACCAGGGTATTGATGCTTCGGCCCGCTCGGCAATGACCATCCGTTTAGGTTTAGTGCAGTGGGAAATGCGTTTATTTCCAAATATGGAAGCTTTTTACGAACAGGTAGAATTTTTTGTAGATGCATTGAGCGGCTACAAATCTGATTTCGTGATGTTTCCTGAGCTATTTAATACACCGCTGCTCCAGCCATACAATCACTTACCAGAAATTGAGGCCATGCGCAAGCTTGCTGAAAAAACGGAAGAGATTGTGCAGAAAATGCACGAATATTCATTGAGCTACAACACTAATATTATTACAGGTAGTATGCCGCTCATTGAAGATGGCAAATTATACAATGCCACCTACCTTTGCCACCGCACAGGTAAAATAGATGAGTATAGGAAAATCCACATCACGCCAAATGAGCAAAAATATTACGGCATGATTGGCGGCGATAAGGTGCAGGTTTTTGATACTGATTGTGGTAAAGTAGGTATTTTGATCTGTTATGATGTAGAATTCCCAGAATTGAGCCGGATTTATGCCGAGCAGGGCATGCAGATTTTATTTGTACCTTTTTTAACTGATACCCAAAACGGTTATACACGCGTTCGTCATTGTGCGCAGGCAAGGGCAATAGAAAATGAATGTTACGTGGCCATTGCAGGTTGCGTGGGCAATTTACCTAAAGTGAATAATATGGATATTCAATTTGCCCAATCAGCAGTTTTTACCCCTTCCGATTTTGCTTTTCCAACCAATGCCATTAAAGCAGAGGCAACACCGAATACAGAGATGGTATTGGTGGTAGATGTGGATCTCCATTTATTAGACGAACTGCATCATTATGGAACGGTAAAAGTACTAAAAGACAGGCGAAAAGACCTTTACCAGGTTAAACTTTTAAAATAAGAGCTATAAAAAAATGCCGGTCAAATTAATGTACCGGCATTTCATTTTTAATCTAAAGCTAATTATTTTCTCATCACAAACCATATAATCAGACCGATAATTATAGCTATTGGTATTACCCATTTTAGCGCTTGCCCTGCTCCATTCTCATCTTTTTCTGTAACCGCTGGTTTTGCAGGTCCTGGATCTTCTTTGTGACTTTCGTAATCTTTTTCAATCGGTTTCGGAGCTGCTCCTGATTCCGTATGTTGTGGATCTATATTTTCCATAGCTAGTATTCTAAAAGCTCTCCCTTTCTAGTTGTTACACCAATCAGGTGAACCATAATTAATTAATTTAGTTTCTGCATGTAGAACAAGCGATTAATAAAAATGTTTTAAATGCTAAGCCTTATCTTTGCAATCCGGTGTACAACAATTCTGCAAAATATAGTCAGCTAATTAAAGAAGAAGCTTTACGCTTGGGCTTCCTGTCCTGCGGTATTGCTAAAGCTGAATTTCTTGAGGAGGAAGCACCAAGACTGGAAAATTGGCTCAACCAAAACCGGCATGGTGAAATGAAATACATGGAAAATTATTTTGATAAACGCCTTGATCCCAGATTACTGGTTGATGGTGCTAAATCGGTAATTTCCTTATCATTAAACTATTATACTGAAGAAACGCAGTCAGACCAGAACGCACCAAAAATTTCCAAATATGCTTACGGACAGGATTACCACACCGTAATCAAAGAGAAATTAAAAGAACTTACTCATTTTATAGAAGAAAATATTGGAGAAGTTTCTGGAAGGGCATTTGTAGATTCTGCCCCGGTTTTAGACCGTGCCTGGGCGAAAAAATCGGGTATTGGCTGGATTGGTAAAAATTCTAATCTGATTAGCAAAACAGACGGTTCCTTTTTCTTTCTTGCGGAATTGATAGTTGATCTTGAGTTGGATTACGATCATCCTTACCAGGCTGATTACTGTGGAAGCTGCACCCGCTGTTTAGATGCCTGCCCTACTGATGCCATTATTGCACCTCAGGTTGTAGATGGAACGAAATGTATCTCCTACCTCACCATTGAGCTCAAAAATGAAATCCCAAATGAGTTTAAAGATAAAATGAGCAACTGGATGTTTGGCTGCGATATCTGTCAGGATGTTTGCCCTTGGAACCGTTTCTCTAAAGCGCACAATGAAGAGGCCTTTAAGCCCGGGAATGGATTACTGGATTTGAACGCAAAAGACCTGACTGAAATTACAGATGATGTTTTTAAAAAGGTTTTTAAAGGATCGGCAGTTAAGCGCACTAAATTTACCGGACTGAAAAGGAATATCGATTTTCTGAAACCAGAAAATTAGTTTGATATTAAAATTTCTATCTGATCAATCCAAACTGCCTTGCGATCGTAAGTTTTATTAAAATTATCCAGTATGATTTTTTTATCATAAACAGCCATTTTTTCAGTTCGTTTAATTCCATTTATAAAAACAGATACCGGTTTACTTACATCAATCATTTCTGGTGATAGAAAGATAGTCACCGATTTAACACGTGATGTTTCTATGTGAAATTCGTTATTGCTAAAAGTAGCCCTGACTGCCCCCGATTTTCTTGGAAAGTTAAATGCTTTAAATAATGTATCGGTTGTAATAACTGTATCTTTTGATTGATCATAATCAACTACTTTAAATATATCAAAATTTATTCTTTTGTGCCAGTCTGCTGGTTTAGTGGTCGTATCCAATGCTGTAATCTGGATCCAGTCTGTTTTGCCATATTTCACATCATCGCATTCCCAATAAATGGATTTTTGAAATGGAATTCTGGTTCTGCTTTTTAAATCCTTAAATAATAACTGGTAAGCAGGTTCAGATTCATCAAATTGCGGAAACCAGTGAGGCCACCCGCTATATCGGTGATCCTGATAATCTGCACCCATTTTTTTCATGATTACATTTAAAGAATCATTTGCATCTGGTGGAAAGTAGTAATCTTCATCCGTAGACACATTAAAAAACGATCTGTTTAAAATATTGCGCACAAATGTGCCTCCGGTTCTAACCTTTGGCTGTGTATTAAATCCATAAAAGCCTGCAAACGGACTTTGTTGCTTCATTAAATAAGAAAAAGAACCTGTTGCTCCATTTGAATGCCCGGTGACGAAAACTTTATCATCATCAACATTGATGGATTTTTTAATCTCCATTAGCATTGCCGGTACCATGAAGAAACCATCATCAGGATACATCCAGTTATATCTCTTTGAACCTTTTGGATAAACCATTATTACCTCATTCACAGCGGCATATTTAGTATAATATCTATTCCAGCCATCCATAACCCAGGATGCATTTTGAAAACCCGAAAGGCCATTACCACTTACCGCTCCATGAAGAAAAAACAAAACAGGATAGCTTTTTTTCGGATTATAGCGTGATGGTAAACTAACATAATAGGAGGTAATTAAACTATCTGTCACTTTAAATTCGATGGAATAACCAATGTACTTTTTTGCCTGATAGGCATTAAACGATTTAATCTCCTGATATGCTTGTTTACCATTCTTAGCTTTAAAATAAGTATCCTGATTTAAGGGGCCTGCCTGGAATTCTTCCTGCCGATCGTGCAGCTTTTTAAAAAAAACTGCCTTCATCTTTATAGCTTTCGCCAATACGACCGGCCATCTGCTATCGTTAAAAAGATTTTTATATTCATTTTGAGGGTATTCAAACGTTAAATAATCCCATGTCGTTCTTTCATCATTATTTAGCGCCAGGAAATGATTTATATATTCGAATGCACCATTATTATCTTTAAGTTCTGAAGCTAAAACAGATGCTTTATACAGAGACTGGTCGCCTACCTCTTTTGGAAATAGCATAAATGCCTTTTTATATAAGTTAAGAGATTTCCTGTAATCTACAGTATCCTTTGCAGCCCACATCAGGTTTAATGCACTATCAGTTAACCTGGTATAGGTTTGGGCATTTAGTTTTAAAACAATACTTAAAAACAAAAACAGGATCACAATTTTCTTCATGACTATTGATTTAGATCCTCAAATTTAAGAGAGAATTGGGGGCCATAATTGTAAAATTGGGACATTTGCCTAACTCCTAAACTTCCAGAAGGTATCCTCTTTACCGATAATCTTTCCATCATTAAAAAACTTGGCTGGAGCAACACCTGTGAGCAATTTGCAGGCTTTAATAAAATGAGATTGATCGGTGTAGTTTGCCCGATGAGAAAGATCAGATAGGTTCCGATCACTGTTGCTACTTAACTTATTCGACATTAATTCTCTAAAACGTACAATCGACCTGTATTTCTGTGGACTGATATTAAGATATTTATGAAATAGCCGGTTTAAATGTTTTCTGCTGATGCCTAGTTTATTTTCAGCAATCGAATCAATTGAAATATCATCAATATTATCGCGAAATAAGTCTAATGCTTTTTCAATGTATACGTTCTCAACTTTAGCATATCGCTTAATAAGCAGATGATCAACTAAAGTAACGAGTTTTTCAATATTACCTGTTCCGAATAACTGCTTAATTTCATCCTCCTCAAAAAACGAAAAATTTGCGTCGAATGCCAATAATGATGAACCATTTAAAAATTGATTAATTCCAAAGGGATTAAAAACAATGGCTATTTTACAAACAGATCCAGTTTGCGTAACCTTTAATGGCCGTTCTCTGATTGGGGTATAAATCTGAATGGGTTTCGACTCCACATCAAATTCCAAAATGGAATGGTCTGGTTCGTATTTAAAACGATGACTGCTATACAACGAGATGGTATTGTTATAATGAGGGTAGCAGATATACTCGTTTTCCTCATGTTGATCATCGGTGATGTGCAGGTAATAATAACTTACATATTTCCTTATTAGTTCACTTTCTGGCTTAAAGGTTTCGAATATGCGCATTAAACAAGCTCATTAAATATCAATTCACCGTACCCGCTTTAATTCACCGAAAAACTATTATCACTTTTAACCTTATCAGGCGTGTGCGGATTTCCCATCATAACTTTAGATAGTTTTTTGGTAGTCTTCACTTCAAGGTTTACCATTCGGTCGCCTTTTTCCCATACACCAATCGTACTGTGAATTTTTTCAGTTGTACCGTTTTCAAAAGTTAGCGTCAAATCAATAGGCAATGGCTTAACACTCTTATTTTCAATACTTACCATATATCCACCTGAAGTTTTATCTACAGCTTTAATGGCCATATCTGTTACACCATCTTCAAAAAACCAAGCCTTCCAAAACCAGTTTAAGTTTTTACCGCTACCCTCGTTTATACTGTTAAAGAAATCATATGGCATAGGGTGTTTACCATTCCAGTTTTGAATGTAAGTGTGCAAAGCTTTCGTAAACAGTTCGTCACCCAGATAATCTTTAACATACAAATAGGCTAAACCCGGTTTAGGATAAGAATTGGTAAAGGAGCCAGAACCTTTCAAATCAGGCGTTAAAGTCATAATCGGTGTATCGTCTTTCCCTCCAGAAGATGAAGCGGTAGGCTGCACACCATACTCGTCTACTATGGTAGGATCAATCATTGGTGATATTAGCCACTCGCCAATAGTTGCCCAACCTTCATCCATCCAGCCATATTTGGTTTCATTTATGCCCATATAAAACGGGAACATGGTATGGAAAATTTCATGATCCGTTAAGGTAATGGCATCAACCCTATTGTCTACCGGATTATCATTTACCATCATTGGATATTCCATCTGGTCTAAGCCATCAAATATCGTTTCATGGTTGTAAGGGAAAGGCCATTTCGGAAAAGTATAACTCATGGCTTCCACCGTTTTACGCGCAAAATCTATCACTTCATAATAATCTTTATGCACGGGGTTAAAAACAGCGTCTACGCGCGTCCTTCTTTTCGTTTTAGGATCAACCACCAAACTGCTCGATTTCCATAAATAATGATCGCTCAAAGCGAAAACAAAATCAGTCACATTTATGGCTTCGAATTTAAAAGTATTAGAGGCTTTAGGTTGTGTTACCTTTTTATCGGTTAAATCTTTAGCGGTAATTACATCAATTACAGCATCATTTTTTTCTGCAGCTAACATCCTGGAAACAATATCCTTCTGAAAAACTTCTGAAGGGTTTTTCAGATCACCGGTTGCCCACACACCATAACTACCTGGTACCGTAATGGAAGCGTTAAACTGATCAAAGTCATTATAAAATTCTTCAGCACCCGTATATGGGAATTTATTCCAGCCATCAATATCATCATAAACGGCAATACGCGGAAAGAAGTAAGCGATAAAATATGAACCATCATCTACTTGTCCTGTACGTACATGCGATCCTTTATTTAAAGTATAACTATAATCAATTGAAAAACTAATCGTTTTCCCTGGTACAACCGCAGGAACATTAACGGTCATATTTGTTCCATCAATTTTAAAGTCAGTAACTGATTTTCCGTTCGCTGCCATTTTTTCAATAACCACACCATCACCAAGATCAGACGCCGCCATTTTTGATTTTCTTGGTGTTCCCTTTTTATATAAATTTGGGTACAGCTTAAACCAGATTTCTTTCAAAGTATCCGGACTGTTATTGGTATACGTTACCTGAACTTTCCCCTTTAACAACCTACTATCAGGATTAAAATCTATATTCAAATCATATTTAGATGTATTTTGCCAATAATTCTTGCCGGGTTTACCACTTACATTCCTGGTTTCTTTCTGGTAGGCTTTATGAAAAACGGGTTCTATCGGCAGCGTAGTTTGTGCACTTGCATAAATTGCTGCGCAAAATAACAGGCTAAATATTTTTATAGATTTCATTTTTTGAGCTTAGGGCTTGGCGCAATGCGCATAACGTTTAACAATTGTTTAGTCTGCTACTTACCAAACTTCATTTTCAGTTGTTCCAACATATCCGTATCGATCGGCTTTGCAGGTTTTTCCGGCTTCGGCTGAGGTTTTTGTTGATATTGAGGTTTATTTGCAGAAGTATTATGCTGAGGTCGTGCTGGCTTATTCTCATTTTTCTTCGCATTGAATTTTGCCCATTCCTCGTCTAACTTCTTCTTTGTGTACAATGGAAAATCGCCATTTTTCATCCAGGCGTAATAGCTAGGCTCCACCGAAAATACTTGAGCAGTGGTTTTACCTTTATGCTTGCCAAAGTTAAAACATACCTCATCGTTATCATTGTAAACCAAACGGCCTGCAAAATCAACAGGTTTATTAATATTAGTGAAGATATGTAGTGCATCCACATCATTTACAACCGGAATGCTCTTTACACCTTGTTTACTCTCAAACTCAGTTTCTTTATACATTTCCAACTGGCCAAGTAAAACTTTGTAAGTAGCAATTACATCAGCCTCTGCAGCATGTGCATTAATTAAATCTTCCTGACAATAGAATTTATACGCTGCTTTTAAGGTACGTTGTTCCATTTGGTGGAATATATTCTGTACATCAACAAATTTGCGGTTATTCATGTCGAAATCTACTTCAGCCCTTAAAAATTCTTCCAAAAGCATTGGGATATCAAATTTGTTTGAATTGTATCCAGCCAGGTCACTATCCCCAATAAATTCAGCAATTTCTGCAGCTAAAGTTTTAAAAGTAGGCTCGTTAGCAATGTCTTCATCATAAATACCGTGTATTAACGACGTTTGCAAAGGAATTGGCATTTCTGGATTTACGCGCCAGGTTTTAATTAGTTCAGAACCATCTGGCATGGCTTTTAAAATCGCTATTTCAACGATCCTGTCAGCTCCAACATTAACCCCGGTAGCTTCTAAATCAAAAAATGCTAAAGGGCGCTTTAAATTTAATTTCATTTCTTATGATGTGAGATTGGCGACATTAGATTTGAATCGGAATGTCAAATTCTTTTTTTCAAAAGTGCTAAAAAGGTTTCATTAGTTCTGTAAAACAGCCTTATTAATTTATAAATTTAATTGTCAAATTATTTCAGAATATTGGTTGCTAAGATTAAATTGCAAAAATTTACACACGCTCAGATGAATAAGACATTAGCTCTGTTATTACTTCTATTTTTATCATTAACCATTCACGCTCAAGACTTTAAATTCGGATCGATTACTTATGACGATTATGAATTCGACAGAAAGAAATTAGATAGTAATGCCAATGCAATAGTTTTAAAGGAATTTGGCACTGCATCTATACAAAGAGATGATATTACTGGAAATTTGGAACTGATTTTTGAGCACCATGTAAAAATCAAAATCTACAATAAAGAAGGGTTTAAAGAGGCCAACATTGTTATTCCGACTTATAAAGATGAATCCCGAGAAGAAACAATCAGTGAATTAAAAGCTTCTACATTTAACTATGTAGACAATAATTTTGTGGAAACCATCATGGATAAAAAGGCCATTTTCACGGAAAACAGGTCGAAGTATACCAGATTCACCAAGTTTACACTTCCAAACCTAAAAGAAGGTGCAATTATTGAATATAGTTATAGATTAAGATCGCCCAACTTATTTAATTTCAGAACATGGGAATTTCAAAGCAACATTCCGAAGGTAATTAGCGAATATCTGGTTTATATTCCGGGTATTTATAATTACAATGTATCGTTACGTGGTTTTCAAAAACTGACTGATCAAAAATCAGAACTGAGCAAAGAATGTTTAAGGCTATCGGGCGTACCTATCGATTGTTCCAAAATCAATTACATGATGAAAAACATCCCGGCATTTATTGAGGAAGATAATATGACCGCGCCCAGCAACTTCAAATCGGCCATTTATTTCGAACTTTCTGATGTTCAGAACTTGAATGGAAGTAAAACTTCTTATACCAAAACCTGGAAAGATATTGATTACGAACTGTCGTCTTATAAAACACTGGGCGATCAGATGAAAAGGAAAGATGTCTTTAAAGACCTCATTCCGGAAATCACAAAGGGAAGTTTAACAGATCTAGATAAAGCAAAAGCCATTTATAATTATATTAAAAAACAGATCAAGTGGAATAATTACTATGGAAAGTATGCAGAAGATAATATCAAAAGGGCATTGGAAAATAGGTCAGGCAATGTGGCTGATGTTAATCTGAGTTTAATTGCCGCACTTTCTGCCGCCGGTTTAGATGCAGAAGCCGTGATACTTTCTACCCGCGATAATGGAACGGTAAACAAGCTATATCCGGTAATGAGCGATTTTAACTACCTCATTGCCAAAGTAAATATTGCAGATAAAAGTTATTTATTAGATGCTACTGAACCACTATTACCCTTCGGTTTGCTTCCCCTAAGGTGCATAAACGACCAGGGAAGGGTAATCAATTTAAAAAAGCCTTCTTACTGGATCGATTTAACGGCCAGTCAAAGAACAACTACCACTTACATCATGGATGGAAAAATGACCACTGATGGAAAAATTGTGGGCACTTTAACCACTTATACAATGGGTTATGCAGCATATGCAAAACGTAAAGAAATACTTAAATACAACGCTCAGGATGAGTATGTAGAGAAACTTGATGAGCGTTTAACCAGAATAAAAATATTGGATCATCAAATTTCGAACCTGGATAGCGTTGAAAATTCTTTGATAGAGAAATATGAGGTAGAGTTTACCATCAATGATGGTTCAAACAAAGATCAATTTTATTTTAGCCCGTTTTTTATCAATACCATTTCGAAAAACCCTTTCAATTTAAACGAACGCACCTACCCTGTTGATTTAGGTGCAGCGTCTGACGAGCGCATCACCGTTAATGTGCTTTTACCAGAAAAATACCAATTGCTGGAAAAACCGAAAGATATGGCTATTGCTTTGCCAAACGCCGGAGGAAAGTACTTGTTACAAACAAAACTGGAAGATAATACCATTTCAATAAGTCAGATTTTACAGTTTAATAATGCAATTTATCAGCCAGATGAATACCTCTATCTAAAAGAATTTTACAGCAAAATCATCCAAAATCAAAAAACAGAATTTTTATTAAAAAAGGCAAATTAAAATGAAATTCTTATTCAGTTGCATTTCCTTGTTTCTAGTATCAGTTTCAGGCTTTGCACAAGATAACTATGATGTTGATTTAATTCCATCAAAGCTCCGTAACCGCGCCAATGCCTGTATCCGTAAAGAAGAAACAACTGTGGACATGCGCGCTCCTGATAATGTAATACTTAATGTAAAAAAGGCCATTACCGTTTTTAACCAAAATGGTGAAGATGAAGCCCGTTTGGTCATCTATTATGACAAAAACATTTCGATTAAAAGCATTAAGGGAGAAGTTTACAATAGTGTAGGGAAACTGACCCGAAAATTTTCCCAAAACGATTTTTCAGACATGAGCGCCGCAGATGGGTTTTCACTTTTTGTTGATAGCCGCGTTAAACATTATTTACCTTCCATAAATGAATATCCTTACACGCTGGTTTACAATTGTGAAGTTAGAAATAAACAAAACTTAATTATTCCCGATTGGAATCCTAAACCGGTAGATGATGTTTCAGTGGAAAAAAGCACTTATACTTTTATCTGCAAACCAACAGACCAGATAAGAATTAAAACTCAAAATTATAACGGAACACCAGAAGTTATAACTGATGAGAAGCAGAAAAAAACGATTTGGACAGTAAATAACATGCTGGCTGCAAGACCTGAACACTACAGCCCGGCACGCGAAACTTACTCTACCAACATCCATATTGCACCACAAACTTTCTATTATTATAATCATAAAGGCAGTTATACAAATTGGAAGGAACTTGGCAAGTGGATCTATGACGACTTATTGGCTGAACGTAAAGCGCTGCCTCCTGCTACGGTCGGGATGATTAAAGATCTGGTCAAAAACGAAAAAACAGACAAAGATAAAGCCCGTAAAATTTATCAGTATTTACAGGATAAAACAAGGTACATCAGCGTTCAGATTGGTATTGGTGGTTTTCAGCCCATTGCCTCAAGTGAAGTAGACCGATTGGGTTATGGCGATTGCAAAGCTTTGGTCAATTACATGCAAAGTTTACTCCAGGCTGCCAATATAGCTTCATATTATTGTGTGGTATCTGCTGGCTCCGAAAAGAAAAGCATGGATCCCACATATGCCAGTATGGATCAAGGTAATCATATTATCTTGTGTATGCCATTAAAGGGCGATACAACCTGGCTCGAATGTACCAGCCAAAAAATCCCATTTGGTTTTTTAAGCGGTTTTACCGATGATAGACTGGTGCTCGCCTGTACCGAAGACGGCGGAAAATTATTGCATACGCCAAAACTAACTACTGCTGAAAACCTACAGACACGTAAGGCTGAGTTAAAGATTCAACCAGATGGAAGTATATCTGGCAAGATGAACACTGTTTATGCAGGCTCACAATACGAAAACCAGGAACCACTGATTGGCAAACCGATAACCGAACAGCATAAATTATTAAAAGAAGTTTATAACATTGATAATATCGATTTCGAGGCAGTTTCCCTTGCGCAGAAAAAAGATATATCGCCGAAATTAACAGAGGAAGTAAGCATTAATATCAGAAATTATGCCCCGGTTAATGGAAATAAGATGTTTTTACAGCTCAATGCTTTTAACGTAAAACGATCTATCGCTGAAATAAAAAACAGAACACTACCTGTTTACATTAACCGTGGTTATACGGATGAGGACACGATTATCTATATCCTGCCTGATAATGTAAATTCAGAATTAATTATTGGGCAAAATAAAACTTTTAAAAGTGTATTTGGCGAGTATAGCTGCAAAGCAAGTGTAGCAGGAAATAAATTAACCTATTACCGAAAATTTGTTTTAAACGATGGAACATTTCCAGCAGAAAAATACGCTGAATTTTCGAAATTTATAAACGATGTAAATGCTGCAGATTATTTAAAATTAGCGCTTAGCTTAAAAAAATAATTCCGAGGCCAATACCGATAATCATAATCAGATACATCAAAATTTCTGTTGAGGCAAATTTTTTGTATTTAGTCCAGAAGGAATAATCATTTTCTTCGTTTGGCATTCTTGTTTACATTAGGCGACAAAAATAGGTAAATAGATTAAAAGAAAAAGGTAATATTTCAGCATATCATCTTCGCAAAAAAATCTGGTTCAAAATAAAAACAGTTTTTTATATTCCTAAAAGCTATATATTTTACCGAAAGGCAACAATTCAACAAAACATAATGTATTTTTAGCACTACAAATGGAGCGTGTGCAATATTTACACATCGCGACCGTTTAAACAAAAGTTGTTTCAAACTAAACCAAACTGAATGAAGAAATACATCCTGGACATTGCTACGATTTTTTTAGTGGGTATGAGCATTGTCGGAACAAGTTGGAAAGCGATAGATCGCCGCCAAACACAACAAGATGCCATTAAAAATATAGCTGCAGACAGTCTTTACAGCCAATTCATCACTAACATCTACCACGAAATCCATTTAGATTCTGTGGGATTAAATGAACAGGTTTTCGAAAAGGCATTAACCGGGTTTTATAACATGAAATATTCTGGTTTGTTACGTACGAAATCTATTTTAACCATTGCTGATTTCGATCAGGAAAGCACTAAAAAACGACTGTACATTATCGATTTGGCCAGTAGAAAGTTAATTTTAAATACATGGGTTGCACACGGATCAAACAGTGGTGGCGATAAACCTTCATCATTCTCAAATAATATCAACTCAAACCAGAGCAGTTTAGGCTTTTATTTAACTGGCGAGATTTATTCTGGTAAACATGGTCGTTCGCTTAAATTGGATGGCATGGATCAAGGTTTTAACAACAATGCGAGAGAAAGATCAATCGTGGTACATGGTGCAAGTTATGTGAGTCAGAAAAGTATAGATGAATTGGGGAGATTGGGCAGAAGCCAGGGCTGCCCTGCTGTTCCGGCTAAACTGGCAGATCATGTGATTAACACCATTTCAGATCGAACAGTGCTTTTTATCAATAATTCAGATCAGTTATATTATTCTTCCTTCTTAAACGAAACGCTTGCAGCCAGCGTGGCCTTAAACCAACCACAGGTTTTTGCAACCAAAATGGATTAATGATGTTTAATATTTTTCGCGTTTAGTTTTTTAGGTAATATGCTGATGAAAAGTGATTGGCTCCCTGCAAGCAAATCCCACACCCAACGGTTGCTATCAACTGATTTCTCGCCGCAATCTACAACCTCGGCACGCTTAAGCAGTTGTTTAACAATCGCCTGAATCCATTTTATTTGTACAATACGGTTGAAGTATAATCCCAAATAATCACAATATAAATGAACCAAAATTTCCACAATGAGCGAGGCATTAGAAATAGCGAGTTTCTTGCCAAAATGTTGCTCATAATCAGCCTTAATTGTGTTTACCAAAAGTTCAAATCGATTTAACCTGATAGAAGCTTTTCCCTCAAGATAAGACCAAAGCGCTGCATTACTGTATACACGGATTAACTTTGGCTCAAGCACGACTTTAATTTTATTTCCTTTCAGTTCGTAAATTTTATCCATTCATTAAAATAATTGCAGGGATTAGATATAGCTAATACTGAATTGTTAATCAATCCGATATAAAACTGCCGATCTAAATGATGGACAAAGTTATCCGATAATTGTTTACCAAAACTGTGATTAAATGGCATTGTGAGTAATTTTTTTGAGCTGTTGCCAATATTTTAATCATCTTTGTGCTTGAAAAGATAAGCCCATTCATGAAGATTGTAATTGCAGAAAAGCCTTCTGTTGGTCGTGAACTTGCTAAAGTTTTTGGAGCAACCACCAGAAAAGATGGATACATTGAAGGTAAAGGATATTCTTTTACCTGGGCATTCGGGCATTTATTACAATTGGCTCCTCCTCAGGATTATGGTTTTATTGGCTGGAGGAAGCAGCATTTACCCATGCTTCCACAAAAGTTTAAGCTTGCCGTTAGAAAGATTAAAACAAAAGATGGTTTTGTAGAGGATCCGGCAGTGCGTAAGCAATTAGATACCATAAAAAAACTTTTTGATGAGGCCAGCGAAATCATAGTGGCAACGGATGCGGGACGCGAGGGTGAATTAATCTTCAGGTACATTTATTATTACCTGAAATGTAAAAAACCATTTAAACGCCTCTGGATCTCTTCACAAACCGATGAGGCCATAAAAGATGGATTCAGAAATTTAAAACCGGGAACAGATTACGATACTTTATTTAACTCCGCCCATTGCCGCTCAGAGTCTGATTGGTTGGTGGGAATGAATGCTACGCAGGCACTGAGTATATCTGCAGGTAATAGAACAGTTCTGTCTTTAGGACGGGTGCAAACACCTACCCTGGCGATGATCTGTGCGCGTTTTTTAGAGATTAAAAACTTCGTTCCTCAAACCTATTATCAGATCAGCATTTTATTAGCAAAAGATGAACAGGTTTTTAAAGCTATATCAACCTCAAATTATAAGGAAAAGGAAGAAGTAGAAAAGTTATTTGGACTTGTAGAAGATGTAGCATCTGGCTTTCCAACGGGCGGCAACATTACAGCTGTAGAAGCCAAACCAAGAAAAGAACCCCCTCCGCTATTGCATGATTTAAGCAGTTTGCAGCAGGAAGCCAATAAGAAAAAAGGATATACTGCCGATCAAACCCTTAATATTCTGCAGAACCTGTACGAAAGTAAATTGGTTTCTTATCCCCGTACCGGATCACGCTACATCGGTGATGATGTTTTTGCTGGCGTACCAGATCTGATTGCAAAATTTACCGATCATGCTGATTTTGGAAAACAGGCGCAATTCCTGCAAACCATTGCTTTAAATAAACGCAGTGTCAATGCTAAAAAAGTAACCGATCACCATGCAGTTTTACCTACAGGCGAACAGGCTTATGGATTGAGCCCTGATAAACAAGCGGTATATGATATGGTTGTTGGACGCATGATGGAGGCATTCCACCAGGAATGTATTAAGGAATTAACCAAAATAACCATTCAATCAGGCGTTACTTTTGTAGCTAATGGAACGGTAATCCGTTCTGCAGGCTGGCGGGCTGTTTTTAACGATCCTGAAGATGATAAGAAAGACGAGGATAACGCAGCATTACCGAAAGTTGCTGTTGGTGAACAATTGCCGATCACAGAAAAATCTCTTTTAGAAAAGCAAACCAAGCCTAAGCCAATGTATAACGAAGCTTCGTTATTAAAAGCGCTGGAAACATGTGGTAAGGAGATTGAAGATGAGGAATTACGTTATGCCATGAAGGATAGTGGTTTGGGCACACCGGCAACACGTGCATCCATTATTGAAACTTTAATTACAAGAGAATACATTACAAGGGAAAAAAGGAATCTTGTACCAACCAATAAAGGCTTGGCTGTTTACGAAGTGGTGAAAGATAAACAAATTGCACAGGCAGAACTTACGGGCCAATGGGAAAAAAGACTGGAAGAAATCCGTTCCGGTTCATCAGTAAAAGATTTTAAATCTGAAATCACGGAATACACCAAAACCATTACGCACGAATTATTAATTGCAGGTGCAAGTATATCGGGCAAGCTTGAAGAAGAAAAGAAACTGGAAAAAGTTTAATTTATAAGTCCATAAATTCCCATGCACTATGGTAGGCATTCAGATCTTCTGTGTAGCGGATAAACTCAGCATAAAAATTTGATTTAGATAACGTAGCACTATCGCCAATCACAACCAACTTTTTTCTAGCCCTGGTCATGGCCACATTCATTCTTCTCGTATCAGATAAAAAGCCGATAATTCCATCGCTGTTACTCCTCGTTAAGCTAATATAAACTACATCCCGTTCCTGTCCCTGAAAGCTATCAATGGTATTTACAGCAATTTTATCGCGATATGGAATCAAAATTTCATTTTCCTGAACCAAGGCATTTAATAGCTGTACCTGCTGTTTATATGGAGAAACAATGGCAATTGATGGAAAGATTTCAGTTGAGGTTCGATCTGCCAGACCAGCAACCAGATGCGTAAGATGTTTAAGCAAAAACGCAGCTTCATCAGGATTGGTAGTGCTGGTTCCGTCTAATTTTTCGTCGTAACTACAGCCTGCCGTATCGATAAACTGGATCGGTTCATCGCCAGTAAATAATAAATGATCGGCAACAGACTGATGGGCTTTTAATGCATTTTTGTAAAATACCTGGGATGAATAGCCCATAATATCTTTGTTCATCCTGTATTGTTCATTTAACAACACAACAGATTCTGGGTGAAGGTTTACCGCTTTTTCTAATAAAGTATTACTTAAACCATTTCTGGCTGCCTCATTTGATTTTATAGTTGGCGAAAGCTGGAAATGATCCCCGGCCAATATTACTTTCTGCGCCTTTAAAATCGGTATCCAGCAGGCTGGTTCTAAAGCCTGGCCTGCCTCATCAATTACAATGGTATTATATTTTAAATTCCGAACGGTATAGTGGTTAGCGCCTACTAAAGTGGCAGTAATAATCTGTGCTTTGGTAAACAGATTATCAATAATATAATGCTCTGTCTTTTCCACTTCTTTCCCAATTTTGTGTGCCTCATCAAACAACGCCTTTCGTTGGTCGCGTTCTGCTTTGCCAAAACTCCGTTTGTATTTGTGAGCCATATTTTTATACTCACTAGCCTGTTTTTTTAAAGCTTTAATGGTTTTCATTTCAGGATGATCGGCCATTTGATGATCGAGCGTAGCTGCAAGTAATTTTTCAGAAACTCTTGCGGGGTTACCCACACGGATTACTTTTAGTCCTTCGGCGGCTAACTTCTCCGTCAGTAAATCAACGGCAGTATTACTTGGTGCTACCACCAGAATTTTTTGGTCGTTATGTTTAATTAATGATTTTATAGCATGCACCAGTGTTGTTGTTTTCCCGGTACCCGGCGGACCGTGAACTACAGCCAGATGATCTGCCGCAATGATTTTATTTACCGCCAGTTGCTGCGAATCATTTAGCGTATTTGGAATAATAAACTTCTCTTCTCCCTGAAATGACGGCTTCTCTCCTGCAGTTAAAATGCGGATCAGTTTATTTTCTGATTCATTTTCGGCTAAGTTTGAGGCTTGCTTAAGGGCATGCTGCATCTCATCATAGCTGTTATTATCAAATAGTAAATCTACACCAAGTTTCCCGTCTCTTGTCCAATCTGGCAGCTCATCAACACGGAAGCTGATTTTCATCCTGCTACCACTTTGATGATTGATAATTCCTTCCAGCCGATCTTCTTTGGCATCGTGATTTGAAAATAATACCACAGCAGCACCAAAACGGAACTGGTGAGAAAAATCCTGATGGGTAGTCCTTTCCAGCTCTACCGTTAAATAATCGCCACGCCCTATCTCAGTATTTCTGATAGCAATGGGGTACCATGTTAAACCCAAAGCCCTCCTATCAGCGGCAGAAGTATTTTCAGTAAGTTTTAAGTATGATTGTAAATCTTCGTTCCGCTCGGTATCAAGCAAATCCTGAAGCTTTTTAAAATATTCTTTTGGCAAGGGTAGATGTGTTAATTGTGGAAACTCTTTAATTGTTGAATTGCTTGATTGTTAAATTGATTGCTTGATAACTGAAAACTGCCAATTGTAAACTGATTAATTGTTAGATTGATAGATTGTTCAGGAACAGAAAATAGTTGTTCATAAAGTTAATTCAAACGTTTAGCGCCATGCGCATGGCGCTACAGAACCAGTTCCTGGTGCAACCTCAGTAAAGTCTCTTCGGCATCATCACAAAAGCCGGGATGTACTTTTGAGCATTGCACTACCGTACTTCTGGTTGCCGTAAGCCATCTAAAACGGGAAGCCTGGTCGTATTGACCAATGGGACCTGATCCTGCAGCAGCCGTACTTATTCTTTCAAAAGCACATAAATTTTCGTGAAGTTCATTTAGATCTATTTCCGCGGATAAAGCTTTTATTCTTTTCTCATCCAGGGCAAAAACACTTTTCAAAAACTTTTGCCTGGCACAAAATAAAATAATGCCAACATTAATAAATTCTTCACGTTCTACCCTTGGCATTACGCGAATCACAGCATACTCAAATAAGAATTTCCCTTGCATGCTGTGCTTCATTTAAAAATATGTCTGAATGCGCTAACCTCGTCAAAAGGAAATGTTTATAGGCATCGCGATGGGCTGCTTTGCTATCAAAGTTCGTTTCGCCTTCCAGCCAGTCATCAGGAATCAGGTTAATTACGGCGGCTATCTTTTCAGGATTAAGTAATTTACGAAATTCTTCATTTACACTTTCCAACTCAGAGGCCCATGGCAATAATACATGGTCTTTTACCAAAATGAAAGGTTTAATGGCCTGTTCCTCCCAATTTTGCCAGGAATGATGAAAATACAATGCAGCGCCATGATCTATTAGCCAAAGTTCTTTATGCCACAGTAACATATTCGTATTTCTGCAGGTGCGATCCATATTGGTTAAAAAACAATCAAGCCATACAATCTGCGAAGCAAGTTTGGCATCTACTGTAGTTACCGTTGGATCGAATGTTATTGCTCCCGATAAATAGTGTAATGCCAAATTTAAACCTACACTGGCTTTTAGCAGGTCCTGAATTTCTTCGTCGGGCTCTGTTCTTCCAAAAGCTTCATCCAAATTGGCAAAAACCAATTCAGGTACGCGCAAACCCAGGTAGCGGGCAATTTCGCCGCCAATCAGTTCGGCAATTAAAGCCCTGGTGCCCTGCCCTGCTCCTCTAAATTTCAGTACATATAAAAAGTTATCATCAGCCTCTGCAATGGCAGGCATAGAGCCACCTTCGCGCAAAGGCGTAACGTATCTGGTTACATTTACCGTTCTAAGTTGTAAATCGTTCATATTTGAAGATAGAATGGTAACTTATTTATTTATGCACAATTCTAAACTTGGTGCAAATTTAGCAGATTTACAACAATAAATTGGTCAAAGTTTAGTCGTAAAGATCCTGGTAGGAAGTTTGAATATCAATCGTTAAAATAGACAGTTATTTTTTTGAAGCGCAATGCCAGTTACCATTATTGAGGGTTCCGTCCTGCTGTACATTACAATCCTTTTGGTTAAAATCATTAAATTTGGCAATTCAACGATCATCCAAAAGGGATTTCCATTGCCATCAGGGCTATATCGCTTGAAGAATCAAATTTTTAATAAAATCAATATTAAAATAAATTGAACGATTTCAAATCATTTTAAACCATATAAGGACACATAGCCTTATATTTCTTATATGGTTAATATTGAATCTAAGCATCTAAGAGTATAGACTTGGCTACCTTCTACATGTTGCAAATAAAGGTCGCCTTGGCTGGAATCTTAAAACTTACCGCAATAAGATCCCCAATCAAGTTGGGAATGACGATAAATTGAGGATTGTTTTCAGTATCGACAGCCACTGGCAGCTTTGTGATCTCAGTGCTCTCCACATTCTGTGTCCTCTGTGGTTAAAACATTGCAATCTGTCCTACTAATCGTGCCCCAAATATGCAATGCCTGCAGGAGTTATAGCAGATGACCATTGTACCGATTCGCGGTTAATTTTAATTAAGCCCATACTTTCTAATTCTTCATATTCTTCTTCCATCCCACCCAAAACAGAAGAACTAACCTGTTGATTGATTACCTCAAGTAGAGATATGATTTCTGATCTTTCCATAACATTATGAATTAGCTATAATCTAATTAACATAAATATAGTTAAAATGTTTATGGCTAATTAAACATTTTCAAGGGATTAAGGTTGTATTTATATCCCGATTAAATAACTATGGAAACAAACCTTTATTACCTTTTTTTTATGGCTTTGCCTGTAGCCTGTATCGCCTGGACAGTTACCAAGGAAGAGATCTTCAGAGAGGCACGCGAATTTTGTGTAGACCGTTCTAAAAACTGCAATAAGTTGGTGAAAAGAAAGTTTTTTTATGTATTTACATGTGAATACTGCTTTAGTCACTATGTAACCTTGTTTTTGCTTTTTATTACCAAATTCACTTTAATTTATCCAGATTGGCGCGGCTATGTCATTGCTTTTTTTTCGATAGTATGGGTGGCCAATGTTTACATGAGTTTATATAACATTATCCGTATTGATTTGAAAAAAGAAAAAATCAAAGTTCAAAAAGAAGAATCAGCACTTAAAAATGATTGAAACCAATTATAATGGTTGCTGTTTTATAGTAATAACCTGTTTTTATGCCATCATCAGTAATCAAATATTTCAGTTATGATGAAGTTACAAAAACATTAAAAATCATTTTTGTAACCAACATGGTTTATCTGTACCAAAATGTTCCAGAAAAGGCTTACAAGATGTTAAAGGCATCTGGATCAAAAGGGCGATATTTTAACAGCAACATTAAAGATAAATATAAATTCCAGAAACTAGAGGAAGAATAATATGCCCGAAGGTCCATCAATCGTAATATTAAAAGATTTAATCAAGGAGCTCCATCTGGGCAAGCCTGAAGTGCTTGAAGTTACCGGTAATGTAAAAAATTTTGATAAGGATAGATTACTCCATCAAAAGGTTGAAGATTTTAAGAGCTGGGGAAAACATTTTTTGATCTGCTTTAACGATTTCACCGTCCGGATACATTTTATGTTGTTTGGCAGCTATTTAATTAACGAACGTAAAAAAACGCCCGTAAAACTGGGGCTTATCTTTAAAAAAGATGAATTAAATTTCTACACCTGCAAAGTCGACCTGTTGGAAGGAAATGTTAACGAACATTATACCTGGCAAAACGATGTGATGGCTGATGAATGGAGTAGCAGCACAGCGATTAAAAAGTTAAAAGAAAAACCCAACGCACTGGTTTGCGACGTATTGCTTGATCAGCAGGTTTTTAGTGGAGTGGGCAACATTATTAAAAATGAAGTTTTATATCGTGCCCGTATACATCCCTTAAACAAAATTGAAGATTTACCAACTGCAAAATTGAAGGCATTGGTTAATGAGTCCAGGAATTATAGTTTTGATTTTTTAAAATGGAAAAAGGAGAATGCATTAAGTAAACATTGGGAAGTATATAGCCAGAAAGAATGCCCTCTCAAGCACAAAATAAACAAAAAGGAACTGGGTAAAACACACCGTCAGACTTATTTTTGTGAAAAATGCCAGAAAATTTATAAATAAATCAAGAAATATTTCAGCATGAAGTCTTCGGCAGTTAAATCATAAAACACTAGATACTAATAGATTAACCCATAAGACTTATCTACTTGTTCTACGAACTATAATCTTAAAGTAAAAGAAATGTTATTATTCAAATAAAATATTTGGATTTTTCTAAACATGGCCTATATTTGTCCTCGAGAGCGTTAATTTAGATGCGGGTATATGGCTTAGGCTATATGCCCGTTTTTTGTTTAGCCGTTGATGCATGTGCAATTACTTCATCCAAACAGATTCTTAACCACGGTGTATAGGCACTTGGATTCACTGCAATGTCCTTTTTTAAAGTATCCAAATCAATATATTTAAAAGATTCTACTTCTTCTTTGTTGATCACCGGCAATTCATTACTCATACCAAAATAAACGTGGTCTATTTCATGTTCAGTTAAACCGTTTTCGAATGATGCCTTATAGGTAAATTTAAACAGAAAGTTTAATTCACAATCCATACCCATTTCCTCGATTAACCTTCTTTTAGCTGCATTTATATTGCTTTCGCCGATCCGCGGATGGCTGCAACAGGTATTCGTCCATAAGCCCCTCGAATGATATTTGCTCATCGCTCTTTGCTGGAGCAACAATTCGCGTTTAGAATTAAAAATAAAAACAGAAAAGGCGCGGTGTAATAAACCTTTTTCGTGTGCTTCCATTTTATCCATCTGCCCTTTCGGCACATCATTCACATCTACCAGAATAACTTGCTCTTCCATTTAAATTACATTTAACTTATTTCTGATAATCGAATCGAACATCAAACCCACTTTATGGGTATTCGAAATCCTGATCCGTTCGGTCATGATCTTTTCGGCACTCAAGCGCTTTATTTTCGCGAATAATTTTTTATAATAGATATAAGACAAATACACACCATTTCTTGAAGTAGCAGGCAGCAGCTTAATACCGGTTAATGCCATGGCAAATTCGGCCTCAATCTCTTTTTCTATTTCTCTTTTTTGTCGATCGCAGAATAATGCTAGATTAACATTGGGAAAATAATTTCGGCTAAGTGTTTGGTGATCAGCTTTAACATCCCTTAAAAAGTTAACTTTTTGAAATGCAGAACCCAATTTCATTGCGTAAGGTTTCAGATACTCATAATCTACATCACCTCCATGAGTAAAAACTTTTAAACACATCAACCCTACTACCTCTGCCGAACCTAAAATATAATCGTTATAAAGTTCTGGCGTGTATTTTTGTGTAGAAAGGTCCATCTCCATGCTTTTCAGGAAAAGAACAATCAATTCTTCATCTATCTGATATTGATTTACAACCTTTTGAAATGAATTTAAAATAGGGTTTAAGCTAATGCCCAGGTTAATGGCTTCAAAAGTATCTTCCTTAAATTTTGCCAATAAAAATTTCTTGTCATATTGATGAAAGCTATCTACAATTTCATCTGCCAAACGCACAAAGCCATAAATGGCATGTATGGGTTGGCGTATTTTTTTACCAAGAAAATAAATGCCATAAGAAAAGCTGGTGCTGTATAACTTAGTGGTAAGCCGGCTACAATCGCCAGATAATTGATCAAAGAGTTCTTTCATGTATTAAGAGGTGATGCTATAGTTTTTTCAAATTCATCAAGTGTTTTAATCCAGTTGATGTGATCGATATGGTTTAGCTTGCCGATAACCTCACTATTACCAGCAAGATGGATTTTTGCGGTTGAGCATATTTCAGACAATCGATCTATATAATGTTGTGCTGCAGGCGCCAATCGCGATTTGATCATAAAAAGCATAACATGGTCTACATTTAAGGTTGAAAATATGCGCTTAATCGAATCCAAAGGAACTTTGCTGCCTAGAAAAATAACATGATGATGTTGCATCCTCAACATATAGCTGGCAAACAACAGTCCAATATCGTGATCCTCATCTTCAGGTAAAAAAAGCAGCCATTTCTGACCAGAATGCCCACGTAAGGAAAGATAATTGATATGGGTAAATATTTTTTGGCGAATAATATTGGATAAAAAATGCTCATGCGCAGGGCAGATATCATCTTTTCTCCACATTAATCCAAGGCGTAATAACAATGGATAAATTATTTTCCGGTAGCAGTCAGCAAGTCCAAATTGGTCAATACTTTCATCAATTAATTGGTTGAAAGCGTGCTCATTAAAAGCTAGTCCGTACCTGATCAATTCACCTACGTAATAATCATCATCCTTATCGCCAGAAGAACAATAAAACTGTTGATCAAGAAGTTCGTCAATTTCGCTATCAGAAAGGCTGCAGATTTTAGAAATTTTTAAGCCACTTTTATTTAAACTTACAATATTTAACAGTTTTCTAAGCTGCTGATCATCATAAAACCGTGTATTTCCTTGAGACCGCAACGGACTCAACGCATTGTAACGCTGTTCCCAGATCCTAATGGTGTGAGAATGAATGCCCGAAAGCTGCTCAAGATCTGCGATGGAGTAAGTCATTGTTTTGTTTAAATATATCTAATAAAAACTTAAACAAAAAAGAGGAAGGAAAAGTTTTTCAGGAAATGTACAGCAAATTTTGCTTAACCACTAGATTTATCTTGTTAGGTAAGTTGAAATGCTAAAACGAAGAGTAAACGTTTATGATAAATAATCTCCAAGGATCAGAATACTAACAAATAGTCGGTTAAAATATCTTTTCAGTAAGCAATACTCCTCTTTCCCCATTACCTGTTTCTATGGTATGCACATTTTTGTAAGAATGACTAAAGAAATCGTAGCCGTGCTCTCTCTGCTTAATTGCTACCGTGCTTAACGGATACTTTAAGTTTGTTTGCATGCATAGCAAACTACCATTAGCCAGCAGGAGAAAATCGCAATCGTAACCTTGTTCCTGGAGTTCAATAACCTTTTTTGTAATGGATACGTTTAATCTGTTCGTTGTACGGATGCTGTTTTTCATGGAAATGTTGTTTTAGAGAATTAGGTATAATTATTCTGCTTATTAAATATAAGCTATTAATAGCAACTATCCAAATTACAATACATTATTAATCAATTAATTAAACATTTTTTTCAATAATTTTCTGCGCTGTGCTGTTTATTACCTAAAAAACAGATGCTATCATAAAAGGGATCCCTATAAAAATAAAAAATATGAAGTTTAAAACCAATCGCAGCGTAATCAGCCCCTAAATTCAATCATACATTGCCAAAAAAAAGCCATCTTGTTTCTCAAATACATAAAAGTACTTCCATAATGTGTTTTTTTTCCATTTTACTTGATGAAATTGTATTTTGCAATAATTAAACCTATAAAAAATGTCAATAAGTTGTATTGCTATTGATGATGATCCTCATTGCCTGGAGAATTTAATAGCACATATGGAGAAGCTACCAGATTTAAAGCTTATCCAAACTTTTACTGAACCACTCCAAGCTCTTGCAGAAATATCGCTATCTAATCCTGTCGACATTATTTTTATGGATATCGAAATGCCTTCGCTGTCCGGAATAGAACTGGCGGGTTTATTAAGGCAAAAAACAAAATACCTGGTGTTTACCACTGCACACTCAAGGTATGCTATTGATGCCTTTAAGGTTCAGGCTGATGCTTATTTGCTTAAACCCTACTCCATTATACATTTAGCCAAAACAATAAATAACCTTTATCCAACCGGTACAAAAGCAAAACATCCTTTTTCAATTTTAGATGATCATTTCTTCTATATCCCGATAAAAGGCGAAAATAGCGATTTGATAAGAATAGATTTGAATGAGCTCATTGCCACAGAAGAGATAGGTGAAGATATTCAGTTTAAAACTACAAAAAGTACTTTTTTAAGTTCGAAATATAACTTTACCAAAACTTTAAAAATATTGAAAGAAAATTCTTCATTTATTCAGGTTACGCCTACTGTTGTGATTTCGAAGCAACACATTAAAAGTGTTCTTGATGATAAAGTACTGCTTTCCAGTGAAACATCCTTTACAGTTTCAGAAAGCTATATAGAACCCTTTGCAAATTTTCTCAAGAACAATTCCTTACAGAAAAATCCTCACCCAGGTACAATTTTGTAGTGTTTGGCCAACATTATCAGTTTCTTCTCTATATTTTGAAGTAGATTGAAACATTACTGCCAAAACATTGTATTAGAATAATCTATTTATTAATAATTGATTGATCTGTTTTGAAAAGAGTGTTGGTTGTGGATGATGATCCAGATGTATTAGAAGTTTTCCAGGAAGTATTAGAAACTGAACATTATAAGGTTTACCCACTACTTTCGCCGCGGTATATTTTTAAAACCATTAAAGATTTTAGACCCGATTTGATTATTCTGGACATTATGTTGAATGGAATGGATGGGCGGGCCGTGTTTAAAGAACTGAAACAGAATGCTGAAACAGCAGGCATACCTATTATTATGGCATCAGCGAGGTATGATGAAAATTACATTACATCTCAAAAATATCATCCTGATGATTATTTGCAAAAACCCTTCAACATTGCAGATTTACTTCGAAAAGTAGGTGCATTAATGGAAAACTAAAAAAACAGATATGAAACTAAAACTACTAACAACCCTTTTACTGCTGTTTATGTTGGCATCAACCAAAATAATGGCACAAAACAGGCCTGATAAACTCTACTCGATGAGTGGAATTGGATTTGCATTCCCCATGGGTGAAACCTCAGATTATTTCAAGCCTAAGTTTTCAACATCTTTAGGCTTAAATCTGGGTTTGGGCGATGGCGGATTATTTCTTTATCCGAAAGTAAGCTTGCATGCTTTCACCTTTAATCAGATTACGCCCGATGCAGGATATACTTATACCTTGCAAAAAGGAAGGGCTACAACCTATTTATTAAATGTGGCATTAGGTTATCGTAAAATTGTAAACAAATGGGCATTTTATGGTTTCGCAGGTGCTGGAGGAGGATTTATTCTTACTCCACAGGCTACTGTTAATTCATCAAGTTTACAGGTCATACAGGAAAATAAATCAAACAGTTTAGGTATTGCCGAGGGTGGTGCTGGTATTGAATACAATATTGGTGGCGCTAATTTATTTGTGGAAGCCAGTTACATGTATGGTTTTAGTAAGATTCAGAACCGGACTTTTAATACCGTACCCATCTCTGTAGGTATTAAACCTAATTTAAGTAAGCTGCTTAATAAACTAAAATAGCCATTACATAAAAATTACGGAAGCGGTTACGTTAAAATAGGTAACCGCTTTTTTTATGCTAAAGAAATAATCAAAATAATTTCCATACTAATTATTTTAGCATAAATTTGTAATTCAAATTATTCTTAATGTTATACGCAGTTGTAGATATTGAAACCACCGGTGGTCATGCCTCAGCAAATGGCATTACCGAAGTTGCCATTAACATACATGATGGCAACGAAATCGTTGAATCTTATACTACACTCATTAATCCTAAGCAGCCGGTCCCCGTCTACATTACGGCGCTTACTGGTATTGACGATAACATGCTGATGAATGCACCAACATTTGATGATGTTGCTTTACAAATCCATCAACTCTTGAATGATAAGGTTTTTGTAGCACACAATGTAAACTTTGATTATTCTTTTTTAAAGCATCATTTAGCAGCTTCAGGCTACGATTTACAATGCAAAAAGTTGTGTACAGTAAGGTTGAGCAGAAAACTAATTCCTGGTAAATCTTCTTATAGTTTAGGAAAGCTTTGTACAGCGTTGCAGATACCAATTCAAAACCGGCATAGGGCCGCGGGTGATGCAGATGCTACCAGTATATTGTTCAATTTATTACTAGAATACGATCAGGAAGGCATAATAGCAGACATGCTGAAGAAAACATCGAAAGAACAGGTTTTACCCCCGCATTTAGATAAAACTTCTATTTTGAGATTGCCAGACCGGCCAGGTGTATATTATTTTAAAGATAGTAAAGGCAAAATCATTTATGTTGGAAAGGCTAAAAACCTGAAGAAACGCGTAACCAGCCACTTTACCGGTAATACACCTAACCGGCAACGTCAGGATTTTTTACGCACCATCCATCATGTAGACCACGTAATTTGCGGCACCGAACTGATGGCGCTAATTTTAGAAGCCAATGAAATTAAACGTCTCTGGCCTGAAAACAACCGGGCAATGAAACGTTATGAGCATAAATATGATTTATATGTTTTTGAAGATCAAAATGGCTATTTACGCTTAGCGATAGATAAACATAAAAAAAACAATAACGCCCTGCAAAGTTTTAACAGTTTACTGGAGGGGTACAATTTTTTAAATCTATTAATAAATAAATACCAGCTTTGTGCAAAGCTTTGTTATTTACAAAAAACAGCGACCAAATGTTATGCGCATGAAAATGGCCAATGTTTTGGTGCATGCAGTGGAATAGAAACTGTTAGCGTTTATAATAAAAAACTCAATGCAGCATTAATTGATGTTCAAAACCAGCAGCCAAGTTTTGCATTGGTAGATGATGGCAGAAAAGAGGACGAGTTTAGCTGTTTAGTTGTAGAAAATGGTAAATTCTATGGAATGGGTTATTTTACAGATAAAAATTATTTATCAGATGGATTGGCAACAGTTAAAAATAACTTATCCACCTACCAATCAAATAGTTATATTTTAAATTTAATTTTGAATTACGCAGAACAATACCCACAGAAATTGTATAAATTGTAGAAAATTTGTTTCAATGCTAAGAAGATTTGCTGGATATTCCCTTAATTTCTTTCACGCAATAAAGCTCATGGATAGTTTAAATTCCAGGATTTAACTGCCAAATAGACCCTGAAATAAATTTAGCAGACCTTAAAAAGAAGATTAAAAATCAAATTAAGGTTATAAGATAATTTGGCACAAACACCCCTGCAATTTTTCGTTTTTAGCAAGGTTAACTCCACAATCCGTTCCCTATCTTTACATACAACAAAATATAAAACGTTATGATAAAATCACTTTGGATCAACCTTCCGGTAAAAGACATTAATAAATCTAAGGCATTTTTTACGCAACTTGGCTTTACACTTAATCTTCAATATGGCGTTCGTGAAGATTCGGCCTGCTTTTTAGTAGGAGAAAGTAATTTGGTCATTATGCTTTTCGAAGAAAACCTTTATGAGGGTTTTGTAGGAACCAGCATTGCCGATAAACGTAATGGCAGCGAAGTATTATTCTCCTTTGATGCAGAAAGTCCGGAAGAAGTAGATAGCCTTGCACAAAAAGTAGTAGCTGCCGGTGGCACACTTTATGGCGAACCTGGCTACAAAGACGGCTGGATGTATGGCTGTGGTTTTATTGATCTGGATGGTCAAAGATGGAATATCCTTTACATGGACATGAGCAAAATGCCCTTGGGTTAATTTTTTTTAAAAGAAACATCGGTCGTGGCCTCACTTACTGGTCGTAGCGTTGCGCTACGACCCAAAAACACTTAAATTTCTTCTAAAGCTGATTTTATAGCTTCGTAGATATAATCAAGATCTTCATCGCTGATAATATATGGCGGAAGGATATAGATAATATTACCCAATGGCCTTAATATAATTCCTTTTTCTAAAAAATACGAATACAATAAGTTACGAAGATTACTTAAATAAGACGTTTCATTACCTGTTTCCCATTCAATGGCAATAATGGTACCTGTCTGCCTTACACATTTAACTTTAGGATGCGCTTTAATCTCTAGTAAAAATGCAGCGTGTTTAGCTTCAATCCTTTTAATATTGCCCAGTGTTTCTTTCTGCAATAAAATATCTAAACTTGCTAAAGAGGCAACACAAGCAATCGGGTTTGCGGTAAAAGAATGTCCATGGTAAAGTGTTTTTAATTTATTATCACTTAAAAAAGCTTCAAATATTTCATTTGTACAAGTCGTGATTCCCAAAGGCATCGTACCGCCGGTTAAACCTTTACTTAAACAGATAATGTCAGGCTTATTGCTAAGTTTCTCGCAGGCGAAGTAAGTACCTGTCCGCCCAAAGCCGGTCATTACCTCATCTGCAATAATTAAAATACCTGCTTGCTTACAGGCAATAATCAGTTCATCAAGGTATTTCGCCTCATACATGAGCATGCCACCCGAACCTAAAATTAAGGGTTCAAAAATAAAACAAGCGGTATCTTTAAGATTTGAGATATGAGAGGTTAGATTTGAGATATTGCCCTCATCGGGGAGATCGATAAAATCGACGTCAAATAATAAACTATTAAAAGCATCGGTAAAAATGCTGCGCCCGCTTACAGACATGGCGCCAAAAGTATCACCGTGGTAAGCATTTTTGAATGCCAGAATTCGGGTTTTAGGTTTATCCTTATTATCCCAGTACTGTAAGCACATTTTTAAGGCTACCTCTACCGCTGTCGAGCCGTTATCAGTGTAAAAAACTTTATCCTGTTTACCTGGTAATATGGGCAATAATCTTTCTGCAAGCAATACAGCAGGCTCGTGTGTAAAACCTGCAAAAATTACATGCTCCAACACATTGAGCTGTTCAGCTACCTTTTGTGCAATATGAGGATTTGCATGCCCATGGATATTCACCCACCAGGACGAAACTGCATCAATATACCTTTTTCCGTTTTCATCATAAACATAAACGCCCTCTCCGCGTACGATCGGAATGTGCGGCAATGCATTTTTCATTTGGGTATAAGGATGCCAAATTACTTTTTTATCG
>Ga0163162_10000329_pt1 | contig 43728 bp, 31 predicted proteins | sample S55metaG_FD_115310 | JGI IMG/M metagenome (GOLD analysis project Ga0163162, IMG submission 115310) | Switchgrass rhizosphere microbial communities from Kellogg Biological Station, Michigan, USA - S5-5 metaG | ecosystem: Host-associated > Plants > Roots > Rhizosphere > Soil | place: USA... | reverse complement strand
TATAAAAACCTTGACGACATATTAATGTGCCGCTACCGTTTTAGGTAATCTGATTTATAATTTAAGCAAAGTAGATATTTCTTATTCTTAAATAAAATATCAAAACAAAGCTAAAGGACGATACTTCGATACAGCAATGACGATTTTTCGAGTATCGATATCCCGTTAAATCCAAATGTCGCTCGTATTAATTTTTATTTATTTTAAGGGCTTTACTGCTAAAAATATGCCGTCCTTACTTGAGGACACGTGGCATATCGAGAACAAAAAAAGGTTCTACAAATTAATGCAGAACCTTTGATTGTTAATTTAATGGAGGGGTGAGTTATTATTTAGTATTTAATTTATCAGAAAGCATTTTCATATAAAAACCGCCCACTACACTCCTGGCTTTAAAATTATCTCGGATACCGGTATTTGAATCATAAAAATCATTTAAAGGCACTCTCGATTCGGTTTCGATAGCATGTTTGTAAACCGGATGCACCAAAGCCTCGAATTCTTTTTGTGTTGGCGCAAAAGTAGCGGTCCATAAAATCCAGTCGTTTTTAGTGTAAGCTTTTCTGCTATCTAAAGGAATTCCGTATTTATTTTGTTTCGTCAGGTAATATTTGGTCTCGGTATCATATATTTTTTGAGGGAATAAATTTAAGTTTAAAACCTTATCCCACACCAGGTTATATTTCTGGCTCCAGGTATTCTTATTATCGAAAGTTAGGGCATAATGATCGCCCGCATCGGCCATTTCCATCCATTTCGGCACCATACTTTCGGCAATGGCTCTATACTTTTTAGCGATATCATCATAACCCAATGTTTGGGCCATTTGGGCATAACAGGCTATACCTACAATTGCTTTTACAGATAAATTGGCATTACGGGCCAGGTGACCGGCAAAATCATCGGTACATAGTTGTGTTTTAGGGTCTAAGCCCTCTTTTGTCAAATAATCAACCCAGGTAGTTAGGGTTTTCCAGTGCGCTTTGGCATAATCGGCATTTCCCTTTACTTTGGCAATCGCAGCAGTTAGGATGATCATATTACCTGATTCTTCTACAGGCATCGGCTCGCCATAAGTTTGTCCGTTGGCCAACGGGTAGGTTCCTAAATCGTGTGCCGCCCAAGGATGAGGATATTTTCCACTTTCGCTGAAATAGAAAATACCATTCAACATGCCCTCTAATAATTCAGGGTTATAAATCAGGTATAATGGTGCAGATGGATAAGTTACATCAACGGTATTGATAAAACCACCACTGTTATTTTCTTTAGATAACCATAAAATTTCACCTTGTGGACTCTTTACCAATGTATGTGCAGCAATACTTTGTCGATAACCTAACACACATAAATCAGCATATTCTTTACCGCCAGATTTTAAGGCATCTGCATATAAATTCTGGTTAAAAACTTCACACTTCTCGATCACTTTTTTGTATTCGTCAGCCGCAGCCGTTAATTGTGCTTCGATGGTTTCTTTACCCGAGGTATTCCACCATGGCCTTAAATTTTTATTAAAATATTGAATGCTGTAAATTTCATCATAACCCAGTTCAACATATTTTTCTACCGCAGCTTTACCTACAGTACCGAAAGGGATAACGGTATTTAAAGCGAGCATCTTACCCTGTTTAGCTGTTGAAGCAGAATTATCTTTTCTAAAAGCGTCAGCAGCATCTTTTTCGCTTGTTACAAACTGGATGGCATTGCTGGTTTTTGGTGCAGCTACATAGAAATAACCCCAATCAATACGCATATCATCACTCGCTTTTTGAAGAATTGGCTGTTCTACCGTACCTGTTTTTAGTACCGATAATTTGGCCGTGCTGTATTTATTGGCTGTAACCTCTTGTGTAGGACGATAAACGGCAATGTTTGATGAGGCACTCAGGTATACTTTTACCTGGTGTGTTTTGCCATCATTTGCTTTTACCTGATAAGAAACGTAAGAAACCGGGCGTGCAAATAAACCCAAATCGTTCATCAACAATGGTGAAGTGAAAGTTAATTTAAGATCTATTTTACCACAAGTAAAGTTATAAATCGTTTGCGTCGCATTAATATCGACACTTTTTTGCCTGGCGATCTGTACTTTTTCGGCATTGTCTTTTAATTTATCTACTAAACCAAAATCAAGGAAACGACCTCCCGCAGTATTGATCAGGTGGATGGCCATTACATTTGATCCGGCTTTTAAAGCACTTTTATCGCTTTTGCCTAAAGCAATATATTTAAAATCATTGGTCCAGCCTTCTTTCGTGTAGATTTTCTTTCCGTTCAGGTAAACCTCGATGTTATCATCGTGATTGATTTTTAAAAACAGTTCGTTTATTGATGTAGGATTAGCGACATTAAAGGTTCTCCTCACCCATATATCGTGCGATTTCCATAATGTTTTCACGTTTTTGGCATCGTCTCCTATAGGTGCATTACCTGTTTGCCAGTTGCTGGCCGGGTAGTTTGCAGCTTTCCAATCGCCCTGAGGCTCGGTTTCTGTATACTTTACATCGTAAGCTTTTTCATCTGAAGCAGGTACAACAGTTTTATAGGCGGTACTTTCTTTACCTAAAAAACGATAAATACCACCATCAACATTAATCATTCCTAAAAGCGAATGATCGGCGCCCGTCCAATGCTGGGTAGAAGATTCATTTAGTTTATCCGTGGTAGACCAGATACTGAAATAGGTATTGTGTGTAATTAAGGGATAAGCCGGGGCTTTTCGATCCTGCGCCTTTAGCAAACTGCCTGCAAACATACAGCCGAGTATACCTAAGACTTTTAAAATGTTGGTTCTGTTCATAATTTGTGTGTTGAAATCTGATCGTATATTTTGGTTAGATTTAACGTTAGTTAAACGTTTTACTAAAGTATAAAATATAATTTACTTTTCGCAAGAGAAGCCAATTTTAATTGTCCGAACGACATTTAAACAGAATCTAAAGAAGTCAAGCTTTAACGACCATAATGCCAGGAAACTTGACTTCTTTGGAGATCTGCTGCTTTTCTGCTAAATAGACCCTAAAATAAATCCGATAGCTACCGGATCAAGTGACCTTACCTATTAAGGGGTTGAGTTTTTAATTGCCTGAATCCTAATAAAAACTTAACTTTTTTTTCAAAAAAATACATGAAGTTTTTAAGCTTCATGTATTGTTCAAATGGTTTGGAGCGCCAATTATTTAAGGTTGTTTTTTATTGATGGTCCATTCGGATAGCTGAAATACACGGCTTCCCCTATTGGCTTTGATGTAAAGACGATAGAATTTATAGGCTACAAAGTTGTCAAAATAATATCTTTTCGTCACACGTCTATCGCCAGAATTGGCCCAAGGACAAGTGGTTACGGTGTGTAAGTCGGTATACTGGATACCATCTATTGATCCCTGCAAAATCCAATACCGTGGGTCGCGATCTTCAGCATCGTTACCCGAGGTTAAGGTGTAAGCGCCAACTACCTGCGGTGTTGTAAGTTCGAAAGTACATCTTTGCGTACCATCAAAACCCGCCTGTAAAAATTTGGTCGTGATGTCTCCATCAACCAATTTTTTAGATCCCTCATCTGAATTGGGGCCCGCACCGGCTTCTAGGTTTACAGAGAATATGCCTCCAACCGTCTGCATATAATTTTCCCCGATTTTGGTTGGATCGAAATTCGGATCGACAATATTTAAAAGCACTTCTTTTGAGGCAGAATAACCCTGGCCATTTCTGGCGGTTAAGGTTACTTTATATTTGCCTGGGAAACGATAGACGTGTTTTGGATTGACCGAAACAGAAGTACTATCATCTCCAAATTGCCACAACAAAGTTTTATAATTTGTAGAGCTACCTGTAAACTGGTATTCTAAAAACTTGGTCGGACTGGCAACTGTATAGTCAAAACCTGCTGTTGGTTTAGGTTCATCCACTACAGGCACAACCTCTTCTGCATCCTTCTTACACTTTACTGTGGTGATTACAATAAGTATTAAAAGAGATAGGATACTGCATGATCTTTTTACATTATTTTTCATATCTAATTAATATTTAAGGCGTTGGAAATAATTGAGATTTTGGTATTACCCTTTTTGATAAAACATTCGGCACTTCTATTTCTAGATAAGCCTGCTGCCCACCAACATTTTCACGGTGATGTGCCTCAATAGTGTAACGTTTACCACGTTCTAAAAAGATAGTGCCCTTACGCGAATCTTTATCCCACTGAGTGGTATAATCATCTACCAAAGCAACACCATTTACATATAACCTTGAGCCATCATCCCAGCGGGTTTGATAAAAAGTATAGGTACCACGTACGGGTGCCAGGAACTCGCCCTTCCATTTACTTGCAAAATTATCTCTGCTTAATTGTTTTCCGGCAGCATTTTTTACATTATCCGGCCATCCATCGCCACTAAAGTTAATGGTCTCATCTATCCTCGTCAAAAATGGTGCACGTCCGTCATCCGGATCTAACTGGGTGTCTGTATAATATTTGGCCGTTAAACCAGTGCCGTTTCCTGTGATGTACGAGTTATTATCCAAATTTACGTTTGGATCTACCACCACTATTATTTTGCTCCTGGTAGGGTGAATCACATGGTTAGTGGCTTCACTAATACTAAAGGCGAATGCAAATTTCTTATTGGCAACAATGTTGGCATCAAAAACCGGCCATGGAATCTGAAGTCTGACAACCGCACTCGAAGCACCTGTGGCAAACCGAACCAAGGTATCAACGCTATAATCTTTAGCAGCCAGGTGTATGGCATCAACAGGCAAAGTTCCGTTGCCCACCAAAGTAGCAATGGTATCGATATTCTCTTTTATTTTAATGTTAAAAGCCGTTGAAGGTTGATTTTCTAAATTTACTATAAGTGGAATAGTTACCCCTGCAGGCCCCACAATGTAATCTCCCTGGTACACCAGGTTATAGATACCTGCATTTTTTAATGTTAAGTAGTGTAAATCGGTAGTTTTTAACAAGTCGGAAGTATTGATGATCACCATAATGGTAGATTTGCCGGCAGCAATCTTATTTCCTTTGCCCGGAGCTGAAAGCTTTAGCGCAAAAACAACTTTTTTACCATAATTACGCTCCAATACAGAGCGGCGCACAATGGCAATTCCTTCACTGTTATCGGTACCGTAAGCCACGTTAATTACATTAGGGTACTCTACTGCTGTAGATGGCATAAGTACTGCATTTGTAATGGTTCCATTATTAATTAACTGCGTAACGGTATCGTTATTTAAAGTTAAACCCACCTGAAAGGCCTCTTCTGCAACGCCGGTTAATGAAATTTTAAAAGGCACCTTAACGTATTCGTTATCTATAGATACCTTCCCGGCAACAATACCTTCTCCTGTTATACTCCTGGTATTGGGATCCGGCAATGTTAAATCTTCTATTTTTGATTTGCGACAAGAATAAATGCCAATAATGGCTAAACTTATCAATGCGATATATATAATTTTTTTCATTTTATACTATTTTAAATGATCAGCAAATCTGTTATTGATCTAGCCAAACGCGGCCATCAAGCCCCCAGGTTTGTTTATTGGCAATTTTTAACCAGTTTATAATCTGTGCCGGAATATCTGCTGTTTGAGGAACAAATATGGCCAGTGTTTCTGGAGCAGGTGGGCAGATCAGATCGTTAAAACTCTCCCAGTCATAGGTACCCTGAAATTTGAAATCATGTGCCTGAGAACTTATATCGGCCATGATATTGCCATTACCATCTGTTGCGGGCCAGTATCCTACCAGAAAATTAAAGTATGGGTGACTTTGATCTATTGAAGTTTGACAGGCATAATTGCCAATCATACCATCTGGAACAGAGAATTTAAAAAAGCGGATATCACTTACATATACATCAGGCTCTCCGTGTCCATTTCCATTTAAATATCCCAATTTTAAAGGATTAGCATTTGCCAACGAGCCTGAACCGGTAATTTCGACCTCATTATTAAAGCTACCGTTGGTGTAGGTACGAACAAACCTTTGTCCATTGCGCACCTCTATCTTTGCTGTTAAGTTTGTCCATTTTCCTTTTGGAAAACTTCCGCCCCTGCATTGGTGGTAATCTCCATCTTTAGTACCCCGCCATTCAAAATACCAATAGTCTTCTTCCAGATAAATTACCCAACCTACGCTAGGGTGGCCGCTCGACCACTCATTACGTTTACCCAAAACGCTTGGCCAGAAAAACTTGTCTTCGTTCTTTTTAACCTTAAGTTCTATGGTCACTTTTGTGGTATCATCTATATTGTAAACATTAGCATCAGCGGCATCAACCTGTGCCCTAACATCTTGTCCCTTAAAACGGATGGTTTTACCTAAATACCGGTTACCGGTAAATGGCTTTGTTAAAATTCGTTTATTATAGGTTGGCGCATAATAAATTACAAATGAATTTACTTTGGGCTGGCTAAAAATGGTTTGGTCATCAGCATTTGCAGGTAAGGTATATTGCCCACCAGCACTTGATGCAATAACAACCAGCCATTGCTCATTGTTATAATTAGGCCTTTTCTTTAGTGCAGCAAGGAGTTCTCCTACTGCAGTATCAAATTTTTCTATCGCTGCTTTGTACGCCGGAAAAGAAACATCATATCCGGATGCTGCCCCTGCTGCATTAATCCCTGTAAAATGACCGACGATAACCGATGCGGTATCGCTGCCGATATTGCTGATTAAACCAGCTTTAACGGCATCATCATCTGCAACCAAATTACTGGCATCAGCCCCCGTGTTTAACGATTTAAAAACTGCTGAAGGGGTATAGGTTACGATTTTCGATTTTGCGCTTGCCTCTTTAATCCTGTTAAAGATAATAGGGTAATTCTGCAGATTGTTATTCGTTAATTCATTATTGGTAACCTTATGTTTTTCCATTTTAACCCCGGTTAACATATTTGCCCAATTACTTGCGTTTGAGGCTGCTTCAGGATCACTTAAACCTACCCAAGTGTAAATAGCATGTGGTAAAATTGCATCTATATTTGGTGTATTGGCATCTAAAACCGATTGCCCCCTCGCCCCATCAACCACCAAATAAAGTACCTTTCGGTTTCCGTATTTAACGGTTGTGGTATCGCTGGCATTCTTATCCCCAATGGTTCTATCGAACTCTTTATTGCAGGAAAATATGGCCGTGGTTATGATTGTTGCGATTAAGCCAATCAATAATCTATATTTTTTCATTATACTCATCTTAATTTATATCTGGTTAGCTTAATCTATTATTCGATGGTTACCCTAATGATGTGATATAACGGTAAATTATCAAAACGATAAAATTCACCAATTAACAATAATGCTTTTTTACCATCTGCAGATTTGGTTTCGATCACATCAGATAAGCCACCATTAAAAGGACCGGTAGAATTGTATCCTTTTGCCAATGTCCCCGTCGATGTTAATACCATAAAACCATTTCTGGTAATGTTATTGTATTTTATAAAGTTCCCGCTTGCTACAATTAATCCGTTATTAAGCTGCTTGGCGAAACCAGGAAAACCACCTTCAAATGATCTGGAAGCAAATGTCTCATCTAAAGTTCCGTTATCATTTAAAACCGCCATACCAAATGCCGGTTTACCATTGTATTGGCTAAAGATTCCAGTAATTACATATTTTTTTGTAGTAGCATTATAAGTACATGAACTTATGGTATTATCTGCCCCTGAGCCGGGCGTAAAAGAGGGGTCGAGGTTTCCGTCAGGGTTTAAACGAACGATACGATTGGCCGGTTGGCCATCAAACGTACTAAAGCTCCCAAATACCACCAGTTTTTCCAATTTATCTGCATCGGTATGCATATAACTATCGATATTTCCATTTCCACTTTCCTTCCCTTTATTGGTCGTAGTATTAAAACGAAATGTTTTATCAAGGCTACCATCTAAATTAAAGCGCAAAACCTGGCGAATATCTGTACTATCCAATATTACCGTATCCCTTGATAAGTCGTAGTTAAACTTATCATAAGTTCTTTTTACGTAAAATCTAAAATTACCTGTTGCTAAAATTTTTCCCTGATGGGCATATAAACGGTTGATATAACCATTTGTACCACCGTTAAACCTCGGGAACCATTTTTGCGTAACCGTATCGGTAACCGTTGGTTTTCTTTTCGTTTGGATTTTTACCGTATCTATTGCTCCAGTGGTGAACAAGCTGGTAATGTTGCTGATATTTTCGGTACGCTGGTTAAATCCGCTAAAACTACCCGCAATAATAAAGCGACCCCCAATTTCCAAAACCCTATATAATGGACCATTCGCCCCTTTTCCGGTACGGAAAGTACGATCGTATTCTCCGTCAATGGATGTTCTGGCAATTCGATTGATTGGAACCACCCCACCTTTGTTATCAAAATTGGTAAAGTTACCTACAACGATAGCTCTTCCATCAACCATTTCGTATACCTGACTTACATAACCGTTGGTACCCGCTACAGCTTTAAATGTAGGATCGATCTGAATAAGTCCCTTTACAGTAAAAGTTGGACCAATAAATAACTGATCGCCAATGGCGATGGATGTTACGCCCGAACTGCCGCTTTCCGGAACTTTAACTGTAATTTCTGTGGCAGTTACACTAACTACCTCGGCCTTTTCGCCGTTAAACATAAAGGTCAATTGATCTTTATATTTATCAAAGCCCGAAGCTTTAATGACCACAGAGGTACCTACGACCCCAACAGCAGGAACAGGAACATCGGTTTGAGAGATGGCTACTCCTAAAGGCGATTTAGCATCAGCATAAGGGTCAGGGATCACATCATCAGCCTTTTTACACCCTTGAAAGCTTAAGGCAAGTAAAGTGATTATTGTGAATATAAATTTAATCTTTTTCATCATTTAATTTTCTTGAGGTAAAAACAGTTATGACTTATTTTGAGGAATTAGAAGGCGCTAAACCGCTAAAATATACATCACTAAAAAAATCACTCTCGTTAAAGCCAAAATAAGCGCCGCCTCTTATGTCATTATAGGCCAAAGTGTGTACAACGCCATTGGTAGGTTTTATATCAGATGATGCCACCTTATTGATGTACCAATTATCATTAGGTTTTGAAGCATCAGGAATATAAGTTAAGTTTAATTGGCGGTAGCCTATGTATTTGATATTGTTTGCAGTAGCATAGGTTACCCCGATATTTGAGATATTACCCCCAAAAGAATAATACAAACCACCCGGATAAACGCTCTTAACATCAAAATCGATCTGCTGATAGTCCTTTAACCTATTCACACCCTTAAACATGTAGCGTTGCAGATATCTCCTCCAGATTACCGGGCTAATCTGATCCAGCGTTTTAACGGTATCTTTTCCTGAATAAAAAAGAAAATTATTTAACCCATTGGTTTTAACTGTGCCGATTGTTTTTTTAATTACCTCATCATCAGGCGCAAAAAAAGTAAAGTCTTCGTTAGAAAAGTTGCTTTCCATACCCGCCAGCTTTACAATCTGGGCGATGGTATCAAAAGGTACTTTTTTAGCCTGTAAATATTGAAGCATATTCCCATTAAAATTAGGATTGGCCAGGCCTCCATCACGATAATATTCATCACGTTTACAAGCATTTAATACAAGCAGTAAAGCAGCACAAGCAAAAATTAGCTTTTTCATATCTCTTTTATTATAATTAATTACCACCATTAACCCAGTAATCATTCAATTTCATAAAGGGGTTGTTGTTTAGTGCACCAGAATTAATTGGCCAGGTCCAGGCGCCTCGACTAAATTTATCTGACGTGAGCACGTTGTAAGAATACTGGCTGTTCAGGATTCTCTTCGTTCTAACCAAATCGAAATAATGTTGACCTTCGCCGATCAGCTCTCTTGAACGTTCGTAAAAGATAAATTCTTTAAGATCTCCGTTTGAAGAGGTGTACGGGGATGCGCCAGCACGTGCTCTTACCAGATTAACCAATCTTATGGCCTCGGCATCTTCATCAATATTGGCCAGTGCTTCTGCTGCAAGCAGGAGTTCTCCACCGTACCTAAAAATCATAAAGGTGTTGTCAGGATTGGCATCTTCCTCTCCTACTATAAAAGAGTTTTTGGCATACTTTAACATCATGAACTTGCCATTGTCGGCAAAAATATCTTCATTAAACCAGGTAGTAATTCTTTTGTCGCCACCATCCTGAAAAAGTTTCTGCATGTATTCGCCACGGTAATAAGCAAAACTTACACGGTGGGTGTATTCTGGTCTTTTGTACGGATAATGCAAAAACATATCGGCAATAGGTGCAACATTCAGCACGGCATCACCATAATTTATACTTTGATAAAATTCGAACAGGCTTTCATCTGAACGGCCTTTGATCACTGTTGACCAATCTGAAAGTGGTAATAACCGATAAGCGTTACTGGCAACCAATTCTTTCCCTAAATCTGCAGTAGCCTGATAATATTTTCTAGCGTTAGCACCATCAAAACCTGCATTCCACATATTCATCTCCATCATTAAGGCAATGATACTGCCTCTACTTGCACGAACCCCTTTTAGAGCAGGATCGCCATAGGTAAATGGAATCTGATTTTTATAACTGTTTAAATCGGCAATACATTTATTTAATACGGATACAAAATTTTCGCGGGGTAGTGATGTAGAATGAAATGCATCAGTATAATACACAACATCGCCAAATAACCGCACCATGGTAAAGTAGCAAAGTGAACGAATAAATGCAGCTTCAGCTTTAAACTGTCCTTTTTCGGTATCAGTAACACCAGGAACACCTTCATCTAATTTCGCAATCAAAATATTGGCGCCCTGAATTGCCCTGTAGTAACCGGTCCAATCTGTTATTCTATCAAAATTGTAATAATCCCAGGGTTGCCCCCTTCTGATCAGGTTTAACAGATCGTTTCGGCCTAAGTACTCCACATATTCGCGTGAAGCGGCATTATCAGACTGGCTTTCGTGCAACACCTCGCCCGATCTGTATTCTCCAACTGCACCAACATAATGTGTTTCGTTTATTTTGCTAAAAACAATCCTCGACAGATCATAAATATTGGCAACAACATCCTCTTTAGTCTGGAAATAGTTGTTCCCTGTTAGTTTATCTAAAGGCTGTACGTTTAAAAACTTTTTACATGAAGGCAGGCAAAAACATGCTGCAATAACCAAAGTGTAAATAATAACTTTTTTCATAATAAATATTTTTAGTTGCCTGTATTAAGTTCTAAGTTTAAACCAATGTTATAGGTACGTGGTACAGGGTAACCGTTAGAAATATCGCGCCCTAATGCGGTTACGTTTTCTGGATTTGGACCACTATATTTAGAAAATGTGATTAAGTTATTGGTAGAACCAAAGATCCTTAAATTGGCCAGTCCGTACCTGCGGATCAACTTCTTATCGAACATGTAAGACAGCGTTAAATTATTAATTTTCAAATAGCTACCACTTTCCTGCCATAAGGTTTGATCGGCTCTAAGTGGCTGAATATTTCCATAACGGGCAAAATCATAAGGGTATGGGTATTTAGCCACATCACCAGGGCGCTGCCAGATATTTAAATCGCCTAAAGGTACCACGGCATTTAATGCATAAGGATTTCGCATAATGGCTATACGATCAGCAAGGGCATTATTTAAGATTGTCCTATCGGCTGTGTAACTGGCATACACATTTAAGCCCCACTTTTTATACCTCATGGTGAGGGATAAACCACCTGTAAATAATGGTTGTGAGTTTCCGGTAATTTCGTAATCACGGCCATCCAGAATGTAATCGCCATTAACATCTTTCAAAATCGGGTCTCCACCGTAAAAGAAGGTGTTGTTGGTTTGGTACCTTTTTCCGGTAACCGGATCTACCGGTACATCTGCATCTGTTTTGTATACGCCCTGGTTAATTCGCAAATAGTTTGATAAGGTATTTCTGCCTACTCGGAAAACATTATGCTGCAGATAACCAGAACCATCGAAGCGGATATACTGTCCGTTATACTCTTCAGGCAATTTTAACAACACATCGCGGTTATATGCGCCATTAATTGAAAAAGATAAATCGAAATCCTTGCTGGTAATGGCCTTTACAATTAAGTTGACCTCGGTACCATAGTTGGCAATACCCAAATCGTTACTTGCTAGTTTATTAAAACCTGTAGTATTTGATAAAACACGATCGAACAATAAATTATCTACCTTTTTGAAATAACTATCTACAACGATTGAAAATCTGTTCAGGAAACCAATATCAAAACCAATATTGTATTGACTCGTAGTGGTTGGCTTTAAAGCAGGATTTGGAATTAAATCGTAATCGATACCGATGGTTTGCGTATTGTTGTAATTTCCATTCAGGTTATAAATACCATAAATACTTTGAAGATTACCTGTAGGTACAATATTTTGGCCCCATGTTAACCTTAAACTACCATAGTCTAGCCATTTTTGATCAATTAACCAGTTTTCTTTATTAAAATTCCATCTTAAACCTACTGAAGAGTTTTTAGAATATGGATTTTCCAAACCACTTGATGAAGTACCATCTAAACGGTAAGAGAACTCGGCTACATATTTTTTATCATAATCATAAGATAGTGATCCTGCAAAAGAGGCAATTGTAGCATTTTTATAACTACTTAACACCCCGCCACCTCTTGAGTAATAACCATCGTAACCAAGCGGCCCCTGAAGCTGATCATTTGGAATTCTTTCCTGCCGGCTTATGGATGATTGGGCACCTAGTTTATAAATTTCGTTAAATGTATTGATAAAGAAATTATGCTTATCGCCCAATGTTTTAGCGTAGGTAATTGCATTTCTATTGTACAACTGGAAATTTCTGCCGTTATAATCATAAAGTTTGGCAAATGATCCATTGGCCGCAGCCGGTGTAAATGTAGTTTCGGTATCTGAAGTATAATCGTAACTCAAGGTAGAAGATGCTGCCAAACCAGGTATAAATTCGTAACGGGCATCGATATTTGCCCGTAAATTTCTAGAGTTATTATCATTCAGTGTTTGCAAAGCAGATAATACCCCGCCAGAAGCCTGGTAAAAAGATGGAGGCGGTAAAAGTGTTGAGGCCTGACCGTTTGAAGCTACCCCCGATTGAAGTAAGCCGGCACCGTTACCTTTATTCTGTTTACCCACCGAGCCATTAACGAAACCGAAAAATCTAAATTTATCATTCGGTTTAAACTCCATGTTCATATTTAAATTGTAACGATTATAACCAGTATTTTTAATTACCCCTTTTTCTGAATAATAGCCCATATTGGCTTTGTAATTAAATTTTTGGTCGCCGCCATCTAAAGCCAGGTTATGACTTTGGTTAAAGGTTGTTTGATAAAATACATCCTGCCAATCAGTAGAATTATTCCAGTAGGCATTTAAACTATCGGCAAGAAAAGGTGTATTGCTAATTCCCCTGATCTGATCTATGGTTTCTGCGTTTAAAATAATCTGCTGGATTTTTAATTGACGTTCGGAATTACCACCTAATGTTTCGCGTAATTTAGGTGGAGCATTAACGAAAAAGTTCGATACATATTTAATCCGCGGCACTTTAGAGTTACCTCTTTTAGTGGTGATGATGATTACCCCATAAGCACCTCTGGATCCATACATGGAAGTTGCCTGCGCATCTTTCAGGATCTGGATATTTTCAACATCTTCCTGAGGGATCAGCGAAAGTGGACTTACACCAGGACCCTGCGTTTGAAAACCAAACTCTGCCGCCCTATCTGCATCCAAAGGCACACCATCTATAATATACAATGGCGATGTGGGTTGTAAAAATGAATCGTTGCCACTGCCTGAAATGCTTAAACTGGATAAACCACGAAGCTGTACCGATCCCCTAAAACCCGGAGCACCTGTATTGTTCTGGATATTTAACCCCGGCACTTTACCTTGTAAAAGGGTTTCAATGTTTGATACCGGAACATCGGAAACATCCTTACCGCTAAGCACCGTTACCGATCCAGCGGTTGTTTCTTTTGGTCTGTTTTGATAAGCTACAATAATGATATCATTCAGATCTTTACGGTCTTCGCTAATGGTAACCGTAATATTGGTTTGACCGGTAATTTTGGCTGATGCGGTATTGTACCCTAAAAATTTAAACAACAGTGTTCCGCCAACAGGTACGTTAACCGAAAACTTTCCATCGCCATTGGTTTGCGTTAAGCCTTTATTTGTGCTTTGCAAAACAACAGACACGCCCGGCACCCCCTGTTTAGTATCTTTATCGAGTACCCTGCCATTTACAATAATATTTTTTTCCTGCGAATAGGCATTCGTACAATAGATTATACATACAATAAGTAATGTATATAAAAGTATATTTCTTTTCATAATATTAACTTTATTGATCAACTATTCGTTAGCAAATTTTGGGTTCTCATTTTTGAAATGAAAGACGATTTCCCAGTCGCCAGCCTTATAAATAGCGAAATCGACGCCGAAACTGCCCACGGTACGTGTACCCCCGAAACCAATCCGGGAGTAACTCAGCTCTGCTTTTGCCCTCGATCCGCCCCTGGCGTAAGATGTAGGAATTTCTACCAATGGAATAGGATAAGCAACATCATATTGAACATACTTGTCGGTTTTTTGGATATTGAAACCATGGATCATCTTATCCCAAGCCGTTTCATTGAAAAACTTCGGATCAATCGGTAAAGAATCTGTGCCCAAAACTACAATGCGTAACGAATGTCCATTACCGCCTGAGGTTAGCGGACGGATATATACAACCGCATCCTTTTTCTCATTGTTGCTCACCAAGTTTAAGCTTGAAGTTGCACCAATTACATTATTTAGATAAGGACGAATGTAATCCCTCCGTTTTTTATCAAACGGAAAATTTGGATCAGGTGCAGGCAAACCCGTGTATGCATTAAAATCATTCGATGGTTCGTAAGGGCGCTCTCTGAAAGGCCTGATCTGAAAGTCCCTAATCAGGCGCTCTCCACCCGTATTTTTAACCTTTACATCAAAAAAGCGGGTATCCTGAGAGAAGTTGGTACTATCAGTCGGGCGCGGTTTTAATATCTGATTAGTTGCCGATGGCCATAAGATAAACTCACCTGATGAACGTATTTCGAATATGGGATGCGTTTCGATTTTTCTTTTAGCTTCAATTTCTGCCAAACTTTTTTCCAAACCGGTATAAGGGGCGGTCCATACGTAAGTTGGTGCTGTTGTAAAAAGATCGCTCACTGGCTTTCCATCACCAAACCTTACGTTTACAATTTCGAAGGTGATCGGATTGGTTGAGTTATCGCTGTTAAAGCCACCGATAAGATTGGTTCTACCGATTATAGGCTCCAGAATTTTATTACTAAAATTCACATTGTTGCTCATATAATCTTTCTCATCAGGTAAATCGAAAATCTTCTTACAGCTGCTAAAAAGGGTTACGGTAAGCAAAAGGAGCGCAAAATATTTATATATGATCGATTTCATCGGGCTATTTATTTTAGTGTTTTTATTTCCCATCACTTTATTTCGTTTTGTTTATGGTAAACTCTGCCAGCTGGAAGGTGCCGCTATTTCTAAGCTCGGTAATCACAATGCGGTAAAATTTGTAGGCAACCGTATTGGTACACCTAAATACCTTTTGCTGATATCTTTCCTCAAAGAAGAAGTTAGACCTTCTATCCAGTTCTACCCAGTTAGAGCCGTCCACTGAGCCTTCGTAAGTCCATGCTTTTGGATCTCTCTCGTTGGCATCATTGGCAGATGTTAAAGTATATACCGATGAAACAGCAGGTGTTTTAAGTTCAAACCTCATCCATAGTTCGCCCTGTAAATCGGCCAGGAATTTAGTATGATCATCACCATCGATTACTTTTCTTGAATTTTCTCCACTGGTTATACCTCCACCATTTTCACGGTTGGATGAAAATATACCGCCAATTTCGAGGTAAAGGTTTGGTGGTGGTGGTACAAAAGTTAACCGGGTAACGAACTCATTAAAACCAAATACGTGATCAGCACTGATCACATGCACAATACCATTCTTTGTTCTAATGTTATTTGATGATGTGGTACTGGTTGCCCAGTTGCGAATAAATTTGCTTTTTTTGGTATTATCGAAATTAATAATCTCCGGCCCGGCAGCAACCTGACCAGAAGCCGATATTTTGGTTACACTTGCATGCATGGGATAACCCATACGTACGCTTTTCAAATCTAAACCATCCTGAAGTTTTAATGAATCGGTTGTTTTTTTACCTCTTATAATGTAGTACGAGGTCATTGTATCTAACTGAACGGCATCGATATTGGCTAAAAAAAGCGGGTCCTTATCAGATAGTTTCCTCAAGGTATTTAAGTTCCGTAAAGCCAATTGAAAGCTTGGATTACTTACTGCAAACAAGGTAACATTACTATCGGTTAATGTTTTTTTCAAGCCCATCCTGTCAATCGCAACAATAAGCGAGTCGAAAACGCCCGGTTTGCTTTTCAGGTACTCGTAAGTATTACCAGAAAAAGTTACATTCTGATCTGGTGCATCATAAAATCCTCCATTCTTTTTGCAGGCCAGGTTAATGAGTGTTAGCAACGATAAGATTGCCAATGCGCCTAAATATTTTATTGAATTTTTCATATCCGTTATCATTAGCGCCAGTAAGCATTTTGGGTTAATAAACTATTTTGAGAAAGGAGTTTTCTGGATATTGGCCAGTAAATTCCACCAGAATTAATGAGATTCATAAATTTGGCGTCGTTCTGTTTGATTTTGTTGTAACGGATCAGATCATACCACCTGGAGCCTTCGCCCATCAATTCGCGGTGGCGCTCTTCGAAGATTAATTTGATAACATCATTAGTGTTGATTGCATCAACCAAAGCCGTTACGTCATCGTATCTCCTACCCTGTACAACCAGCAATTCATTTAAAGCTCCGTTTTGATCACCCAAAACCGATAATGCTTCCGCGCGCAGCAAAATGATATCTTCTAAGCGGGTAAAAACCAGAGCACTGGTAAAATACCTGAAGTTTGGATCTGTTCCTCCGCCCTGGATCACTTTGATTTTACTGAAAATGGGATATTTACCATTAAGGTTGGTAAAATATCTTCCATCATATTTAGCCTGGCCCAAAGTATCTACCGCAAACCTTTGGTCTTTTGGGAGATTGAAATATTTTAGGATCGAATCTTTTGGAAGGTAAATATCCGGAACTGACTTGGTCATAACCGGTTCAGCTAGCGTCAACTCTTCAATATGCCCGGTTGATGAACCATCCACATGGCCATAATCAGAGTTGAAACCAAACATCTGTCTGGTATTTTTATTGTAGAAAAAACCATTAGAGTTCGATAAATCAGCACTTCCCGTAAAACCGCCCGCACTTCTACCATAATTATCTTCAACAAATTTGGCATATTTAGAAACGCTGGTGTAATCGGCATTCCAGGCTGCCAAATGAGCTAAAACCGCGTATACCGTAACTTTTGTGGCCAAAGCACCACCCCATCTTCCCGAAGTTTCATTATAATAATCAGTTGGCTGCTGCACATCACCACCGCTGTAGATAAATGGCAAATCAGCTGCTGCTTTAAGCATTTCCTGTTCTGCCCAAGCTAAAATCCTGGCCTGGCTTTCGCGGGGTTTATTGGTAAATTTACCTTCGTCTGATGAGGTAATGAACGGCACATCGCCCCAAATTCTCACCATGTAGAAATAAGCAAAAGCCCTTAAAAATCTGGCCTGAGCAATATCTACCGTCATGTTATTGCTGGTGTACCGTTTATCTGTTTCTTTTACATGCCCAACATTTTCCAGGAAAACATTGGCACCGTTTACTATTGCGTAAAACCTTGTCCAATCAGACAGGGCTTCCATTACAGGATATGCGGCATTTAAATTATTGCCGATCACTGCCTTTAAATCCTGTCTTTTCGGACTTAAAAACTCTCCTGTTCTTACATCTCCATAAATCCAATGACCATTATTATCTGATAGTGCAGCCCGGGTTAAAGCATATACACCCAAAATTCCAGATCGGGCATCCTCTACCGTATTCCAGGCATTTTTCTCTCCTACAACCCTGGTAGAATCGGTTTCTAAAGCTTTGTTACAGCTAGAAAAGGCTATTACAGAAACCAGTAGTGTGTAAAATATATTTTTCATCTTACTTGATGTTTTGTTCGTTCTTGTTTTCATCTTATAGCTCCATTTTAACACCCAGGGTATACGTTCTCGGAATAGGTTGGCCATAACCGGTATCAACGCCATCGTAGCTAACCAGTTCGGGATCCTGACCAGTATAAGGCGTGATGGTGAAAATATTGCTCACTGCACCGTACACAAAGAATTTGTTGATTTTAATGTTTTTCTTATTGAGTAAATTACCCAGTTCGTAACCCAATGAAACCTGTCTTAATTTTAAGAATGAAGCATTCTCTAAGAAGAGGTCCTGATCTGCACGATATGGAATTACCGTACTCCAAGGATTGTAAAGGGGATATTTTGAGTAATCACCACGTTTCTCCCAGAAGGTAATTTCCTTCACAGAGTTGATATCGGTATTACCTTCGCGGTTAACAAAATCAAAACGGTTAGCCATCTCCTGGTTGATTAGCTTTCTGCCTAAATTAAAGTAGAAACTTGTACCCAAACTCCAATTGCCATACTTAAAGTTATTATCAAAACCACCTGAAAGGGCTGGTAAGGAGTGGCCTTTCAATACTTTATCATTATCATCAATGGTGTTATCTCCATTTTGATCTTTCCAGCGTGGGTCGCCTGCCTTTAAAACAATTCCTTTATATTTTAACTTTTGCCCGTTAACTGTTGGTACATCAGCATCCGAAGTATAAATACCATTATTCTCCAGTAACCAATATTGATCTACCGGTTGGCCAACTTTCAAAAACCTGTTGCCCACCACCAACTGATCCAATCCTCTAGGCAATGCTTTTAGTTCGTTAGCGTTGTGATTAAAGTTTAAGGCCGAATTCCAGGAGAATTTACTTTTTGCGATGACCTGGGCACTCACGGTAAAATCGATCCCCATGTTGTTTACAGACATGCCACTTTCTATCGCTTGTTTATAACCATATTCTGCATAAGCAGGGATCCCAATTAGTTGGTTTTTATCGGTTTTACTATAAAGATCAACTGAAACGTGAAGACGGTTTTTTAACATGGCTACATCAGCACCAATATTCAGTTGATCTGAGTATGACCAGGGCACCCCATAACCAACCCAACCAAACTGGTAAGGGCGGGTTAATACCCCGAAGGCATTGTATCCTGGCACTGTTAAGTTACCGGTATAGCCTACTGAAGCTGTATATTGTGGGCCTTGTGTATAATTATCGTAACTGAAGGTACGCCCCATTCTACCCACACTTGCACGCAATACCAAATCATCAACGAAGCTCTTATTTTTCAAAAATTCGTTTTTGAGATTCCAGGCGGCAGAAATAGTTGGCGAATAAAACCAACGGCTTGTGGGTTGTGCGTTTGAAGAGCCGTCTAAACGTAATATGGCTGACAGGAAGTATTTATCGCTAAATGAATAATCGGCTTTTCCATAAAATGACAATAAGTTATCTTCTGTTTTATCTAAAAACCGGTAAGTTAATTCTCTCGGAAAGGCTACTGGTGTTAAATAACCTCCGTTATCCGTGCCATCATCATTTTTAGGCTTAGAATCAAGCAAGTTGATTTTAATATAATCGTTAACACCTTTATAAGCGTAGGCGTTACTGTATTTATAAATATCCCACTGCATCGATTGCCCTAAAGCAAAATGAAAATCATGAACCTTATTCAGGTTTAAATCGTAAGTTACCTTGTTATCCATCATTAATCTCTGGCTAAAGCCATAATAGTTAGATGCATAACTATTTCCTTGCAAAAGCGTTCTGGCGTAGAAAACATCCCTATAGCCTTCACTGTAATCAGCATTAAAAGATGACACCACCTTAAACTGGCCAAAAATCCCTTCTAATTTGGCATAACCTTGAATGGAGTTCGTTTTGTTATCATCAAAACCTTTTTTGTACTGTTGCAGGTATGAGCCATAGAAATCTTTATTTGGAGGCAGCGGCGCGCTTAAATCAGGAAAATAATTCAGTTGTGCAAATCTGTCACGTAAGGTTTTATTTCTATCGCGGTTTAAGCGGTTCGCATTAATCATCGTTGAAAACAGCAACCACTTGGTTGGCTTCATATTGATATTGAAAGTGGCGCTATAACGGTCGATACCCGTTTCATCGGCTACGCCTTCACTCTTGGTATTACCCAATGCAAATCTAAAGTTCGCCCTATCGGTACCGCCAGCCAGTGAGAAATTAATACCATATACCAGCGCATTTTTATAGTATAAATCGGTCCAGTCTGATTTTCCACTATATACATTATTTAGCGAATCACTTAAATATACCGGATACTCTTCATCATCAGAATACCTGCCGTTTGTGGTGTATACATCATAAAAGCGCTGCCTGAAATTATTTTCATACTTACCATTGATGGTATTTACGAATGGTTTTTGCACCATGCCGATATACGAATTGAAAGAGATAGCGCGGTATTTGCCAACTGCTGTTTTTGAGGTTAAAACAATTACCCCGTTAACACCTCTTGGCCCGTAAACGGAGGTGGAACCTAAATCTTTTAACACCTCTACGGATGCAATATTATTCATATCGATACCGGCCAGTAAATTAGTTGCCGGTCCGATTCTGTTAAAATCGAATTGCTGTATGTCGAAGGCAAAAGGATGCTCCCTTACCAAAGGGATTCCATCAAGAACCACCAGCGGCTGGGCATCGTATAAATCCTTTTTAGATAGTAAGGGCATGGCAGCCCCTCTTATAAACATGTTCTGGATAGAACCAGGTTCGCCTGAAGGTTCCTGAACATAAAGACCAGCAAAATTGCCCTTTAAATTTTGCTGCAATGAAATGGCCGGGAAGAGTGCTAAATCCTTGGTGTCTTTTTGTACACCTCCAGATAATTTGGTGTAAAGTGTTTTTTTCCTGATCTGTTCAAGACTATCCTTTCTCAAGGAGTCTTTTAGCGATACGATCCTTATTTTCGTTGTATCCTGAAAGATCAAATAATTAATTGTAAGGCCTTTATGATTTTTTTTGCCCGCAGCATAATTCGGTAAAACGTTTAACGTAAACGCCGCAAAAAAAGCAAGGCACGCCCATAAGTATCGCATAGTTAATGGATCTTTTAATTGGTAAAAAAATGATTGCTAAAACTTATTTTTTCAGAAACGGCAAGACATGTCTTAGGTTAAAAAGACAGGTACTTTGGTAGTAGTAGTTAGGGATTCTCATAAAATTTAGTTATTTGGTTAACTCAAATATATAATATGCTAAAACGTTTTAATAATGATTTGTCATTTTTATGAAATTTTTATTAAATGATGCAATAATATTTAATTCTGACAAAATAACTGTCAAACAGACAGGTAAAAAAATAAATATTATCAGGATACTTTAGAAAAGTAACATCTTATAAAACAGTACATAAGGATATTTTTAACCGACAAACACAATATTTTGAACAATTTTTTGTTGCAATCCCTTTAAATACTTAAACGTTTTAGTATAGCCACACCATTTGGACAAACAATTAGGCCATACGGTAACAATGGTTTAGGCATTAACAAAACTCCCTGCTACCGCCAAAAAATCAGCTTGAACCTAAGATAGTCTATGGTTTAAAACGGAAAGTTAAATCAATTCACTTTTCCGTAGCCACCTGGTAAGTAGGATCTTCTATAATATTTACGGTTATAATCTGATCAGCATTTTTCAGTAAGCGTTTACAATCGTTACTTAAATGTTTTAATTGAAGTTTTTTATCCGATAGACGGTAGCGTTCAGTTAGTTTATTCAGCGCATCAATGCCTGACATATCAAAAACACGGCTATGCTTAAAATCAATTACGATCTGTTGAGGATCGTGTGTCACATCAAATAGTTCATTAAAATGGGCAACTGATCCAAAAAATAAAGGGCCATATACTTCATAAGTTTTTACACCATTGGTATCGGTATGTTCACTGGCCCGTATCCGTTTAGCACTTTCCCATGCAAAAACAAGTGCCGAAATAATTACCCCTATTAATACGGCCAATGCGAGGTTATGAAGCCAAATGGTAATGCCTGCCACCAGTATGCCAATGACAATATCCTGCAGCGGCATTTTATTGATCACTTTAAAGCTCATCCATTCGAAAGTGCCGATGGCTACCATCATCATTACACCAACCAAGGCAGCCATAGGTACACGATCGATGACCGGAGCACCGACCAAAATGATAACCAGTATGGTTAAGGCCGCAATAATACCTGATAACCTTGCCCGTGCACCAGCGGAGAGGTTGACGAGTGTTTGGGCAATCATTGGACAGCCGCCCATTCCCGTAAAAAAGCCGTTTGCAATGTTGGCAATGCCTTGTGCAATACTCTCCCTGTTCCCATTGCCTTTAGTTGCAGTAATTTCATCAACCAGATTCAACGTAAGCAGGCCTTCTGTTAGGCCGACCCCTGCCATAATGAGCGAATAGGGAAAAATGATCTTGAGCATATCCAGATTTAGTGGTACTCTCGGAATGTGAAAGGGCGGAAAACCACCATTTACCGAAGCAATATCCTTAACTAGTTTCGTATCAATACCAAAAAATAAAACAACAAAAAAAACCACAATAATAGCCACCAGCGAGGATGGAATAGCTTTGGTAATTTTTGGGAGAATAATTACAATGGCAATGGTGAGCAATACCAAAGCCAGCATAATATATAAAGGCATGCCACTTAACCATTCTAATTTGCCGTTAACAAGGGTTTTGAATTGACCTAGCTGCGACATAAAAATGATAACCGCCAAACCGTTAACAAAACCGAACATTACGGGCTGCGGAACCAGCCTTACAAATTTGCCAAGCTTAAACAAGCCAACCACAATCTGAATTAGTCCTGCTAAAGCCACCGCAGCAAAAACATATTCTATGCCCTGGCTTTTCATTAAAGCAATAAGTACAATTACCGTTGCACCTGCCCCACCGGAAACCAGGCCCGGCCGGCCGCCAAGAACAGCAGTAACTAACCCCATAATAAAAGCAGCATATAATCCTGTTAAAGGAGGGAAACCGGCAAGAATAGCAAATGAAAGCGATTCGGGAATCATGGTCATGGCTACCGTTAAACCTGCAAGCATTTCGGTTCGGTAATTTATTTTCTTTGAAAAATCGAATAGTTGCAGGTAGGGTCTCATCAGTAAAATTATTAGCAGCTGCAAATATCTAAATTATTGGCATATTAGTTCTTTATAAAAACAGACGCTGAATTAATTCCGACAACAGCCTACCACATAATACCAATAAACGTACTTCTATTATTTACTACTGGCACATGTTTTTTCAAAAGGATACTAACATACAAAAGAAACATGCATCCGTTCCGGTAGCAAAAAGATATAGATGAAATTAGTTTGGAATAACCCTTTTGCTTTTAAGTTCATCAAACAGATCAAAAAACATTTTCTCAGTATCGATATACTCATGAAAGCCCATTTGCCTGGCTTTGGTACCATCTGAAAAGAAATCGTAGTCCCATGAAAAAACAAAGTCGCCAAAGGCCCACGAAGATACTTCTTCGTAACTGTGTTTAACAAGGTTATGTTTTTCCTGCAATTGTGTCCATATAGTCGATTTATCGGCCATAATGGTTTGCAAAGGCATTTGAAGCGGAGGGGCAGTATCCATTTTATAATAAGCAGCAATTTTAGGCCATAGGTCGTTCCAGCGGATCAGATCTCCATTGGTAATATTGAAGGCCTGATTGGCACCTGCAGGGTTGGTGGCGGCCCACACCGTAGCTTTAGCCAATAATCCGGCATCTGTAATATCTAAAAGTTTATCGTAAGCACCCAATTTACCAGGAAAACGCAAAGGCAAACCCAGTTCTTTAGATATAGAGGCATAAACCGCAATTACGGAAATCAAATTCATTGGATTACCCAATGCCGTACCTGCAACCACCGATGGACGAAGCGCAGACCAATTCCATTTTTTACCTTTCTGTTGTTTCTCCAGAAACTGTTGCTGATCTACATTAAATTCCGGAGGCATATGTCCACCGTCGGTTTCTTTTGCTGGCGTTTTAAAAGGGCCGTAATGCGCACCGTACACTTTATAACCTTGCATTAAACTGATGTGCTGTAAATCTTTTGCAATAGGTTCAATAGTGTTAACCACGTTCACAAGCATTGCCAAATTAGGTGCTACGAGTTCTGCCCACGTAGGTTTATCCTGATACGCGGCATAAAAAATGTGTGTTACGCTGGTTAAAGGGCTTAATTGTTTTTTACTGTCGTCTGCATTGAGCAGATCAACAGAAATGTACCTGGTTTTGTCCGTATCCTGCCCACCCCGACGCGATAAGCCGATAATATTCCAATCACTGAGGCTTTCTAAGTGGCTGATTAAATTGCTGCCAATTACACCATTTGCCCCTACAACCAATGCTATTTTACTTTTGTTCATGTCTTTAATCTAAATTGATTTATTTATAGTAAAGATCCTGACAAACCGGAGATATGTTTTTGTAAAATAGTATGATACATTTGTATAAATCTATGATAAAGCGGTATGTCCAATTTCAGCCTATTGTTATTTCAACATTTGAAATGAGTAAATGGCGCCACCCTGTACATCGGCATAACCATTATGAACTAATTTATATTAAAAGCGGATCTGGCCGGCACATCATAAATGAAATTCCAATCGATTATAAAGAAGGAAATCTTTTCTTAATTGGTCCGGAGGAGGAGCATCATTTTAAAATTGACCAAAAAACACAGTTCATTTACATCAAATTTACCGATATATACCTCCATCAAAAGGAAAATAGCCCCACTGGTTTACAACACCTGGAATACCTGATCAAAAGCCGTGAAACACATTTTCTGGGCTTCAACTTTACTGCTGATGATCGGTTGATTGTAGAGCATATCATTGCGCTCATTCTGTCACTCAACAAAAATACATTCCAAAATGAGGCTTTGATCTGGTCCCAGATTTTAATGCTTTCCGTTATCATGCAGCGTAACATGCCTGAAATTAAAAGTAGTGCAGAACGTTCAAAAGACATTCAAGCAATCTTCTGTTACCTGCACAAAAACATTTACCAGCCTAAAAATTTAAAAGCAAGTGTAATGGCGGCACATTTTAAGCTTTCAGAAGATTATATTGGTCCTTACTTTAAAAGAAATACAGGCATAACCCTACGCCAATATATCCATGATTACCGAAAAAATTTAATTCAACAACGCATAGAAAGCGGAAGATTTGGATTAAAACAAATTGCTGCAGAATTTGGCCTTGTTGACGAAAGCCATGTAAGTAAACTGATGCGAATGGTCTGAGGACTAGCATGGTGAGTCTATTCTAAAATCAAAGGAGAACAAATAATCCACCAACCTTTGGTGAATGAGCATTTTTTGCATTGGGCAAGTAAAAAAAGAGATCACGCAGCAAGATTGACCAAAAATGTTCAGTATAGTGTAGCGTTTGTCATTATCATTTCGTTTTATAAAGACAATTCATCTAAATCATCAAACCGCTATGAAAAAACTACTCTTTCTATTCCTCATGTTCGCGTTTATTTCTTGTAAAAAATCAGAAAGATATGGTCCGCTGAACTTAAAAAATGGAGAAGAAGTGGAATTACTGGTCAGCCATCGTTATGGTGCAGACAATGATCTCCTATTAAAGCTACCTGGCAATGTAGATGCTGGTGCTTCGCTTTCGGGTTTTGATGAGCGTGAACCTGGTTATAGTTACCGTGTTAAAGCGAGATTTAACCGCGACGAAGTGCCTTTACAGGATGGACCTGAATACTATTTTGTTTTCGAAAAGATATTGAGCAAGGAGCAGTATAAAGGAAATGAATCTTTTCCTGTTCAACTGATTACTTCATATGTGCCAGGCGGACCAGTAATAAGACTGAGCAAAACAGGAACTGATTATTATATGATTCCAGGTAAGTTACAGCTCACTTATGCAAACAGTACCATTCAGAATGAGCTGGAGGAAATCTGGTTGAACGTACAGGAAATCCGTGCGAACGTTTTAAACGGACAACGTCCAAAATGGAAAGCCATTAAGGCTACAGTGGTACACGATCCGCAGAAATTTGGAAAAGCTTATCTGGTACAACAAATACAATTTGTTGATTAATGAAAAACATGGGGCTGAGGTAAAAACGGATGATGGAAATAAGCCTATATCCTTACGCTCGATACTTAAGTTAAGCAATGCAATCGCAAGGTCGACTCGTCATTGCGAGGCAAAAATAGATGATTGAAGTAGAAACCCTAGTTTAAAAGATCTCTCCATTTCGTTGCACTTCATCCGATAGCCATCGGATCGAGATGACGACCTAATGCTATGTGCTTTACTGTAAAAAACAAATGAGATTAGCTCTTTTGGTCTGCATAGGCAACATCGTAAAGATGATTGGGCTTTAAATAGATCACATTATTTTGAAAATCAAAAACTGTATTAAATCTTTTCAAAATATCGGTTCCAAGGTAATGAACGTTAATACCAGGCATAGGCTTGTTGTGTTCCATCACCTGACCCGGTACATTTTTCAGTTCAAAACGACTAATCTTCAAACTTTGAAGTTTTACCGTGGTTACCGGCACTTCATTACCCTTTACCCCATGCATCATTACTTTTTTGATCACTTCCATTTTTTCGGTTGGAAACTTCATTTCCCGCAACAGATCATGATCAAGCATAGCGGTACGTTGGTAACCTAGATCAAAGAAAAACAGGCTTTTATTTTTGGTTCCGCTTTGCGAAATTTCACTTTCTATAAAAGGTTTATTTTTGATATAAGTGATCTTAAACCTGCTGTAATGTTTATCCTGTAAAATCTCCTTTGGCATGGCAGAATGCACCATCATTTTATTTTGATCATAATCTAAGGCTACAATCATACCATCAAATATATCCCAGCCTAACAAACCATCGGTTTCATTTCCAGCTAATTCAATATCATAAATCTTGCTTTTATATGTATGGTTTCCAATTTTGACATCATAATCGGTATGGTAAAGACTGGGCTTTGATTTCACTTTTGTGGCCAGTGCAGCATTGGTAAGGTCGATATCATTTGCGCCGGAATCAAAATTCATGAACAGCGAATCTGTACCGTTGAAAACGATGGGTAAGAAATTCGTATTGTATTTGTTCACAAAAAAGGGTATCGAATCGTGAATTTCAGGCGATACTTTACTAAAGTTTTTGAGCACCGGGGCAGCGATTTGGGTAAGACAAGAATCTTTCCCATTTAATAAAACAATAAATTCCTTTTTTTGCCCGGGACTGATGTTAAAAATAATCGAGTCGACATCTGTTTTGAATTTTATCCTCTTGGACTTTGTAAACTTACCTGTAGTAAAAATGTCGAGTTTCACTTTAGGATTAATATACCAGCGTGACATTGCGTTATGCTCTTCGTAAATTTTTGCCTGGCCAGCGCTTGCCTTTACCACTGGCAGTTTGTTTTGAGCGAAGACAGAAATGGGAAGCAAGAGCGTTAAAACAGGCAATATTCTTTTCATGAGCGATAAATGGATTTTAGGTTTTAGATTTACACTGAAATTATTGATGGCTGCCACCGAAATTAAAGATAAAAATAATCGCTAAACTTTGTAATTTTCTATGCATTTAAGTTTAGAGCAGTTCAAATGATTAGCACCCTATATTTAAGTCGCGTTTAACCCCTTAACTTGTCGTTTTTGCACACGAGCATCTGTAAGCAACGGTAGTATCTTTGGATAACTAAAATAAGAAAACAAATATGGCAACTCAATTTTTTGTAAACCTGGCAGTTAACGATCTTGACCGATCAATAGCATTTTTCACCAAACTCGGTTATACTTTTAATGCGCAATTTACCAACGAAAAAGCAACCTGTATGATCATCAGCGATACGATTTACGTGATGCTGCTCACCAGAACCTTTTTCCAAACCTTTACCGAAAAAGAAATTATAGACGCCCACCAAGCTATCGAAACTTCTATTGCCATATCTGTTGATACTAAAGAGGCGGTTAACGAAATGGTAGATAAAGCGGTAGCTGCCGGCGCTACCATACCTAATCCGGCTACTGATTATGGATTTATGTACCAGCACAGTTTTGATGACCTTGATGGCCACCATTGGGAATATATGTGGATGGATCCGAAAGGTATGCCGGAACAGCTGGGGTAGTTTGGGATGTCGTTTTAAGTAAAAAAGCAAGCAAGGGTTCTGCCTAGCTTGCTTTTTGCTGCTGCAGATGCATAATGAGTATAAGTAACGCGATGACTCAAGTGAAGGCTACGGGGAGTGGATAATTTTACCAGGGTAATTGAAATTTTATGCCTAATGTAAGGGAAAATGGTATTTAAGAGCACATATTCATTTCTACATTAATGCTGGCTCCCTGGCCATCAAACGACATCATATCAAATTTCCCATCTAAATAGGCTTCCTCGTCTTGATATTATTCATTCCCATTCCTTTTTTTCATTCGGGCTTTCAGGATCAACTCCCACACCATCATCCTCAACAGTGATCATAAAATTATCACCATACTGGCTGCATTGCAATAAAACATTTTTTGGGATCATTTGGCAGACATCTGAAATACCTTGTATTTAGGAGCTTGCAGCTTACCTCGGTTAAATCTGCCGATTTATCATAATTCGCCCCTTATAAATGGGCTTACTTTGATCTTGTCTACTTCGGATAAACCATTATAAAATTCTGTTAAGACAGCTTTAATATAAGATATTTTTACTACTCTTATGATTTTAGGAGCACCTTCCTTATCGCTTCCTCTCACCATAATTCCCAATAATTGCCCCTCAGAATTAAATACGCCCCCTCCGCTCATTCCACCGATCGCTTGCGCTTCTATAAAGAATTCGGCACTCGCATTATAGGGGATATCTCCTTCGACATCGCCTGCAATCTTCAATTTTTGGATTGCTTCCGCTGCTTCTTTATCGGATAATATTTTTCCATAAGCTACTGCTCCGTTAGGGTAGTTGATATCATCCCGAGGATAACCAACTGCAATGACTTTTTCGCCTGCCACAGCGGTATTCCATGTTTGGGTTGCTATTGTCCTATGCTCAGGATCGTATAGTTGCAATGGTTCAGACGTTTTAACAAGTTCAGGGTATTTAGGAAAAGGACCTTGCGGAGTTCGTTGATTATCATTTATTCCTAGATAAAAATCTTCTGCCGGCAGTATGGTCGTATTAGTGGCACCGGAAGAAATATCAAAATGAATGAAGGGGAAATCTGCCACCAGTGTATTACCTAAATCGATACCTCCATTAGTCGGAGGAAGTTGCGATGATTCAAAAATGCCCGTGTTTTCGGACGATAAGTCAAAGAATTTGGCGTTTCGGGAATTCCATCCGGATATGTGATAAACATGGTTGGCGCTTATATAAAGTCCCAAACCATAATCGTTTTTTCTACTCCAAATTGTTTTTGATCCGTAGCCACGTCTTCCAACGCTTCCCCGTACCTTATTTAGCAGGTTAATCAGATTTTGATCATTTCCGTTCAAAATATCTTCAATCTTCGGAACGGTTTGCTCGCTTTTTGGAACAACTGGGTTATTTCGTTTACATGATTGGACGGCTATTCCAACACTTATTAATAAAACTGTCAATACTGTTTTTGCTTGCATATTATATTGAGCTTAGATAATAGTATTTAATATTTTAAGTTAACTCCCGCTAATCGGGCATTTGGTGTCTGTCACTACTATGAAATAATTAATTTTTTAAAACTTATTTGTCGCACATGAAGAAAGTAGCTTTGACAACATCCTCCCGGCCGCTATTTATACGATTAAATTGTTGAAAACGCTACATTGAACTCAGCCTTTTTTGTTTCGTCCGAGCCGGTAAGGAAATAACATCCAAACTCCGAATCCGACAATAAAAGCTGGCAGGGGATTTTTCATAGTGCTATCCGCCAGAAATGCTCCGGTAGCAATAATGCAAGTCAGGAAAAATAAGATCAGATTTTTAATGATAATCAAATTTAAGGTTTTCAATAGTTGATAAACCTGCATGGTTGTAGTCAATTCGTCCGTTCCTAATATTTGAGTTCATCGGCACTAAAGAGATGAAACTTTGAATCAAGGTTGCTAATGGCCAATCTATAGCTGTCCAATTCTGAATTGATCAGTTTTTTAACAAACTGATCTTTGACTAAGAACTCCCGCTTGTTTTCGGGATGCCGCCGGAAGTCCTAAATGGCGGGATTTTCTTTGTTAAATATTTGTAAAAGTCATACGTTAAATTCGACAGTTTTTCCTGTAAAACTTAACATGATTTGGCTATTGAAAAGACAAGTTGGAGTAAGAAACTTCCCATTATGGAAATAAAAAACCCCATTCTATCACTAGAAATGGGGTTTTTATGTGATTTTCAGACTTGAAAATCTTTGCTCCCTAACTGGGCAATTCTCGAACCAAATTATGGCCTCACTATCGAAATTAGCTTCTCTTGGTGACTAACCAGATTCAATTAAAATTAATATTGAAGCTTTGTTAGTATGTCAATTATTTCCCCCAAGATAAATTGTTAGGTATAATAATCCTGGTTTCGTTTGGGGAAATAATTCGCTACATAAGTATAACTTAATATTGAAATCTGTTTTTTGTGCCTATTCACAGGGCAAAACCAAATTTAAATTTATTATCATTGTTCTACTACGTCATCGGCGTAATCTCCGAATGATGTGATTTTGAATACTGGAAAGACAGTTATAATATCGCCAGGTTCTACCAGAAAAAGATTAAATTTTCTATTGAAATAGGTGTCGTTTTTTTTGATGATGTCTATTAATGTTTCAAGGTTTACAAAGCGGATCTTTCGTAAAGTTTTCCTGGTTATCGTGTAAATTTTTTGATTCACATTTCCAGATTCCGGATTGGTATTATGATAAAAATGTAGGTATCCTGGCTTGCAATTACAGGGTATGGTAAAAGAGTAAGCGGTGTCAAGCCTCCTGGTCTTGATGGTAACATACCTGGTCATGTTAGACTTTGTGTATTTTTCACTTTTTAGGAGAAAATATATATTCTCTTTCTCTTGTCCATCTGCTATAAAGTGAGTTGAAAATATGATTATTAGAATGATTAAGTATTTCATGGTATATCAATTATTACATTCGTTAGTTGTACCTTGGTTTATTAAATTTATTTTTAAACTCTGGCTGAGATCGGTTTCACCAGTCAATTCCTTAAATTTCTGGTAGGCTTCAGTGTCTCTAAGACCTATCCAAGCCAGTGCTTTATAATTATCTAAATTGACATAATTATCATTTTTAATATCAGGGGTATTTCGTTCTAATTACTAAACACGAGTGCTGCTGCTTGCAGGAGATATTGACGGTTCAGACTATAAAACAATCAAGGTAGAAGCCGAAATATACTTGATTAACAGTAATTATGCGTGAAAAAAGAAAGGGCAAACGAGAATTTCTTCTGTTTGCCCTCTATGGCTCCCTCTGCTGGGCTCGAACCAGCGACCCTCTGATTAACAGTCAGATGCTCTAACCAGCTGAGCTAAGAAGGAGTACTGGTCGTTTCCTAAAACGAGGTTTATTTATACTTTGCAGTTAAATAGCCTTGTTCGTTTTGGGAGTGCAATATTAGTGCTTTTAAACTATTTATGCAAATAAAAAATTAAATTGTTAAAACACAATAATAATTAACCAGTTAACAAAGATCGCTGTAAAAGAATTTCATCCTGCATGGTTAAAATAGATATTGATGACACTAATGTATTATTCTTTCCAATAAAATAACTGAAGCATTACATTAGCTATACCTCAACAACCAAGATTTATCATATCCTTTTAACCACAGACAACCCAGAGTAAATACACAGGGAATATGGTGATCGTAATTCAACGGTAATATGCATCATCAGCGGAGAGCCAAAGCCAGGATTCCGACACAGATTTAAGCAGTAAACTAGTCATTATAAAATCGGCCAGCGAAAACACCGGCCGATAGAAAACTCTATCGGTAATGTCCAGGCACCCAATGCCGATCACCATAAGGGCCAACAAAATAATAACCACGCACCCAATGTGCCCTTGGTATACGTGCACTTACCACGCAAGCACTAAAATTAACCGCCATAACCAACAAGAGCAATACATTTACAATCCTTTTCATAACCTAACCTTTTAAATTGAAAAATAAATTCAAGCTTTATACTGTGTATTTAATTTGGACGTGATGAGGATAGGAAAGGTTTAATTGGTCAAATTCCCTACAACAATTATTAATTGAAACCTATTCGTGCATCCGTGGCCTACCAATAGAGTGAATTACAGGTTGCGAATATCCCGGATAAAGTAATAGTTCTGTAGAACAAAAAACGGCCTGACTTTTTCGAAGTCAGACCGTTTTAGGTATTTATTTAAAAAAAGATTAGAAACTATATCTCAATCCCAATTGCATCTGATAACGTGAGGCAAAGAAATCTTTTGAATAAGAACTAACGCCAGCTTGACTAAAAGTATAAGTAGGATAAGTAGTAGGGCTTCCAGTTAATACTTTTCCTGCAGCATCTTTTGCTTGGGTTAAACCAATACTCGCCATTGAGTTGTAGGTATTTGGCGAAAAGTATTGTACACCCCAATCTTTATTTAACAAATTAGTTAAGTTAACAATATCGTAAGTAAGCGTTAAAGTATGTTTTTTAGCTGCTGTACCGGTAACAAAAATATCTTGTGATAAACGGAAATCAGCTTGAACATTCCAAGGGGTACGTGCGCCATTACGCTCTGTAAAATTCCCTCTACGTGTACTTAAATATTTATCGCCATCAATATAAGCATCAAAAGCTGCTGCTTGCGCTATACCAGTTGGCGTATTTGCGAAAAACTTAGGCGTTTCTCCTGCTGCTGGAATATACATCAAGCTTACATTTTGTCCTGTACCGTTAATTACCGCTCCTACTAAACCAAGAGAATATGGAGCACCCGATTGTGCACTAAAGAATAAACCAAAATTAGTTGTATATTTTCCGTCTTTAGACCAATCCAATCTGTAATTAATGGTAGAAATTATTCTATGGCGAACATCAAAATTAGAATAAGCCAAACCAGGATTGTTCGGACTAAGCGCCTGGTTTAATTGCCAGTTAGATTCCATAGAGTTCCGGATACCATTGGCAATATCTTTCGATTTTCCATAGGTATAAGCCACCATCATATCTAAACCGATAGGAAGTGATTTACTTACCTGTGCAGTTAAGCTGTATTTATATCCCTTATCGGTATTTGATAATAAATAAGCGTTAGTGTACAAAGGATTAATTTTTGCTCCTGAATAAATAGGCTGTTCTTTCTGCGTATCATAAACCATGTATTTTGGATTATCTACGTAATTAATTTGCTGGAAAGCAACATCCTTAATAACCTTGCTATAAATACCCTCTAAAGTAAATTTCCAATTGTCTTCAGTCTTGAAATCGAAAGCTAGATTACTTCTCCAGGCTTTAGGCATTTTAAAATTGTTATCCACTAAATCTACCTGTGTTGCTCCAGTTGCATCATTAACATTTACATTTTGTTTGCTAACAAAGCCAGCTTCTCCATTACCATTTAAAGCATCCTTAATTGGGTCTGAACCCGCAGTATAGGCCTTAGACGATCTTTTTTGATCGAAAGCACCGTAGTTTACACCGTTGTTGTAATACGCATAGCCAATCCAGGCAAAAGGAACACGACTGGTAAACAAGCCGGTACCACCACGCATAACCAAACTTTGGTTGCCCAATATATCGAAATTAAAACCAACACGTGGAGAGATCTGAACTTTATTCAGGAATTTTCCGGTAATTGACGATGGTTGGGTATAGGTATAAGTTGTACCGTAATTTGCATCAACAGGAGAGTTTGTTGTTTTTGTGCTCAATGATGGCATAGTAGGTAAATCAGCCATATCAAAACGTAAGCCTAAAGTTAATTTAAACTTATCGCTCGCACGTATCTCATCTTGTCCATAGACACTGTACATGTTAACGTTAAACTTAGCAGTAGGATTCGCAATAATATTATCTCTTGTATTATCTGCGTAATTAAAATTTGTTCTTACTCTACTTGGATTATTTGCTAAGAAATCATTTACATTATCATATGCAACACGTCCGTTCCAAGAGTTAACAAACCCATAATTAATATTATAAAACTCGTTATGCGTTCCGACAGTAAAAGTACTTATTCCTTTACTAAAAGTATAATTATCAGTTAACTCGAAAGTTTTTTGTTTCATGTTAAAAATACTCGCTTCACGGTCTGTACCTAAGAAAATTATTCCTGAACCTCCTGTTCCTGTAATTTCTATTTGGGGTACAGCTGGATTAGATAATGGATTTCTAAAGTCATGTACCGAAGAATAACCTAAAATCAGGTTATTTGTAGATGAATTGCCAAAACGGGTTTTCAGATCGGCAACTGTTGACGTTTGGTTATTGTTCTGTCTGAAATCGATACCGCCAAACCTGAAGTTAGACTGATCTCTTTCTAAGTTCGTTGCTTTCGAAACAATGGTATTATTTCTGATGGTTAACTGGGTACTTTCACTGATATTCCAGTCTAAACGGTTAAAAAATTTGTTAGACTGCGAATAGATGTTGTAATCGCCAAATGAACCTGCATCAATTCCATAAGCATTTTTCATGCGGTCTGAGATCTGTTGCGCCTCAGTTAAGGTAAGCAATTTCATATCCGCTGACCCTGCACCTAAAATTACCGGATCCTGACGGCGGGTAATTTCCTCATTGGTGAAGAAGAACAACTTATCTTTTATAATCGGGAAACCCACACGGAAACCGGTTTGATAATCGTGGAAAGCTGATGGTTCTTTGCTGTTATCGCCGATTTTATTTCTACCGATCAATGAAGCATTACGGCCATAACCGTAAACCGATCCAACTACCTCGTTGGTACCACCACGTGTAACAGCGTTAATACTACCACCTAAAAAGTTACCCACTTTAACATCGTAAGGAGAAAGTAGAACGGTAACATCTTGGATCGCATCAAGCGAAACCGGGTTGGTACGTGTACTGCTTCCAGGCATACCCGAACTTCCGCTCTGGCCACCCAATGAAGGACTAAAACCAATGGCATCATTATTAATCGCACCATCAATGGTTACGTTATTGTACCTGAAGTTGGTACCGCCAAAGGTATTATCTTTACTGCCCTGAGGCGTTACACGGGTAACATCCTGCAAGCTGCGGTTCATGGTAGGCAGGGTTTTAATCTGACCTTCTCCAATGCTGGTACCTGCACCAGATTTTGTTCCGCCCTTTTGGCCCTTAATACTTACATCGGCCAGTTGATTACCCTGCTCCTGAAGATCAAGATCAATTTTTAAATCTGAACCAAGGGTTAAATAAATGTTTTCTTTTACTACTGGACTATAACCTACGAAGGTTACGGTGATTTTGTATGGTCCACCAGGATTTAAGTTGCCAATGCGGTAAAGCCCGGATTCGTTTGACGAACCTTTGGATACTGTTCCTGTAGGAACGTGTACCATAACGATAGTTGCACCAGGGATGATGCCTTTGCTATCCTTAATCTTTCCATTAATACTTGACGTTGTAACCTGCGCCTGGGCAAACGTGACCAGGAGTACAAGAATACTTACTAGCGATAGTATACGTGATTTCATTTTCTGTTATTTTATTTTAGCACAAAACAACAGTCTTAATGTTAACTCAATATTAACATCAAATTAAGTTTAACCTTACGTTAACACTATGGAAATCAGAATTAAATAATAAGAAAACAATTCCTTAACAGCTCTTTAGAAGCCGGAATAAGATGATGAGCAATATGCTCAAATATCAGCCAGAAAGATGAAGATTTGATGAAGATTTGGATAACACCAGTATGAAGTCTTTAGTCTGGAATCCGAAGTCGATTAAAGCAGTTAGAAGTTTAGCGTAGATTAACCTATTTTTATAATTAACCAGTTAACCATTCATCAAACCTGCACCAGCCAACAAATGACCAATAGACAAATGAACCAATGATTGCCTCGGTTTGGCGAATAGCGGTTGGCGACAATTAATAGATTAACCAATTTAAACAGTTGGTCAAAAAACTTATTTTTGCACTCATGACAATAAGATTAGCCGTTACAGAAGATATCCCACCAATTATGCAACTTGTGCGCAAGGTTGTGCCCTTGATGCGTGCTGCAGGAAATTTCCAGTGGGGAGATGATTATCCTAATCCTGAAGTATTTGCCAACGATATTACAATCGGCCAGTTATGGGTAGCGGAACTGGAAAATAAAATTGTTGGTATCTCGGCAATTACAACAGATCAAGACCCCGAATATGCTGACGCTGGCTGGGACACTACCGAAAAAGCCATTGTTACGCACCGCTTAGCCGTTGATCCTGATTGCCAGGGCAAAGGTATTGCCAAAGCTTTAATGAATCAGGCCGAGCAGGTAGCAAAAGACTCGGGTATCTCTATCTTGAGGGTAGACACGAACAGTAAAAATATGGCCACCCAGGCACTGTTCCCAAAACTTGGCTATCAGTTTAGTGGCGAAATTGGCTTGGCCAAGCGTCCCGGATTACGTTTCTTTTGTTACCAAAAATTGTTGTAATTCTTAATACGCATAACAGATCACAAAATGCCCTTGCAGCATAATAAGATTGTGCGCCATTTTGGTATACAAAGATTTTTAATGTTGCAGGGCACAAACCGCTGTCCCTAAACCTGATTGAACGGAATAGCCCGGAGTGAAGCGAGGACTATAAGTGAAAGCGGGACTAAAAGCCGCCAAAAGCAACAAGACGTTCATTTCCTAAAACATACATTATTTTTCAATTTCAAGAAATGAATAATTGCTATTTGAAGCGCAAAACCTGCATTAAATACAAAGCTCTTTACCGTCCTTCGCTTCCTCGTAACTTGTTGCTGCAGGGTAACAATCAACCAGGTGCTAATTGGCCAAACCAGTTTTTCATTTTTGAGGTTAAAGAATATACAACCATTGTTTACCAACCAGATGATATAAAAAAAGTGAAACGCATCGGATCCGTAACCGCCAGAAAACTACCTAATCCTCATTTTCCAATATATTAAACCCATATGAGAAATATAAGAGCCATATAAGCTTATTTACAATATCTTATATGTTAAAATTAGTTGATTTTTGGCAAAGCAGCTTTCATTTAAGGCTGCACGGCGCACAAACCCCTGCTCTTAAACCCGACAGCAGCGGCAGCCTCCGATTCTTTCTATCGGAGCTATAGCGGATGGCGGGACTAAAAGCCGCCAAGAGCCACAAGACGTTCATTTCCTAAAACAAAACATTTTTTTTCAATTGCAGTAAATGTATAATGCTATATATGGAGCGCAAGCCAGTATTAAATACAAAACTCCTTCTCTTTTTTAACTTTTACACTTCGCTTCCTTTTAACTCGTTGCTACAGGTTAACAATCAACCGGCGGCTAATTCCTTTCTTTTACATTCAGGTATTTAGACCTGAAACCAGAAGGCGGTTCGCCGGTTTTAATAAAAAACAAGCGGCTAAAATAGGCAGGATCTTCATAACCTAATGCGTAGGCAATTTCTTTAGCTGTTCTGTTTGTATGCACCAACAACCTCTTTGCTTCCAGGATAATCCTATTCTTGATAATTTCATTTGGCTGAGGCAAATTAAGCCGCTTAAATCTATGGGTAAGGGTTTTGGGTGCCATCAGCAGCAGATCGGCATAGTCGGCAACATGATGCTTTTGTTTAAAATTAGCCTCAACCAATTGTGTAAATTTCCTGAAAAATTCCAGGTCGTTGTTGGGTTTCGCCGCCATCACACCTTCTAAGTGCTGCAACTTCCATAAGCGGGTCGATTTGATTAAAAGCTGTTTAAGATAAGTTCTGATCATTTCCTCCAGCGAACCGTCTTCCAATTCAAATTCATCCTCCATCCTCGAAAACAGGTATTCAATAAAAGTTGCGTCTTGCCCGGGTATAATCGTCATTGGCATATTATTGATGTTATTAAACAAGAGGCCATCGCAGGCAACTTCTTCATCATGTAGCTGTATACAGTAAAAGTCGCGGTTATAAAATATCAATCGGCCAGGTTTCTGACCAAGTTTTTCGATGTTCAGCACCTGATTTGGACTGATAAAGAATAGTGTTGGACCAATCGTACTATATACATTGAAATCTACTTTTAACTCAAATCCTTCATTAAGATAAAGCACCTTGATATAAGATTTATATGCTTCGGAATTAATGACTTCGATACTTTGTAAATCGACATTTAACATGCCAATGGTTTTAAGGTTCTCGTCAAAAATGTTTCGTTTCATAATGGGGTCCGATCAAATCGATTAAAAATACAATTCTTCGCGATGATTTCAATATGGGTTAAAAGGAAAGCTGCCTGTAGATCTGGGAATCTACAGGCAGCTTTTTTCTAATTATTTTTTTGCAAACTGTTCTAGCTCTGTGTTAAATTTATCCATTTCTTCTACAAAAAGTGCGTGCCCGCTATTTTCGAATTTAACGATGTATGCATTTTTAAAGCCCTTTTGCAACTGTTCTGCTAATGCATAATCAATCAATTGATCTTTTGTACCTTGAAATATGGCTACAGGAATGTTTATGTTTTTAAGTACAGGGCGCAAATCTAAATCGCCAAGCGCACTAATAGATTCGGTAACTACGTATGGACTTGCTGATAAATTGATGCTTTCAAGCCATTTCTCTGTATTTTTAGGTAATGTAGTGCCTTTGGCTGCAAATGCTGCACCTAATCCACCTATCAGCTCCTCTCTGTTGGTCATGGTTTGTTTAATCAGTCCGGCAGCACCTTCTTCAGATATTCCGTAATTGTAATCTGCACGTTGTTTCCAGGATGGAGCAGCGGCGGCAAATAGTGCCAGTTTGCTCACATGTGCAGATTTATACTTGTTTACATAATGGATGGTAACCGCACCGCCCATAGAAAAACCGCCCAAAACAGCATTTTCTATTTTTAGGGTGTGAAGAACGGCATAAATGTCATCAGAAAAAACATCAAAATTGTATTTTCCATAAGGTTTATCTGATTTGCCAAAACCACGTAGCGTTATGCCAATTACCCTAAAACCTTTCCTTACTAAATATTGGTATTGATATTGGTACATTTCATCACTTAGTGGCCATCCATGAATCAGTACTATTGGTTGCCCTACACCAAGATCGGTTACATGAAGTTTCACTCCCGGCTCAACTTCGATATATTGTGCTCTTCCGGCTGAAGCTGGGATTCTTTTACTTTGTGAAAAAGCAAACTGGCTAGTAATTAAGGTAATAATTAGGCTTGTTGTTAAGATTAGATTTTTCATTGTTGTTTTTTTTTAATGTTTGAAATATTTGTTGTTTGTTGACAATACAAAGGTGGGGAGAATCCCAGGCCCAGGGAATGGACAAACAGACAACAATCTTGTACATTTTTCCTAGAATGAAATATTTTCAAGATTTACAACAACTAAGACATGGACATTATACCCATTCCATAAACATCTTTGGTTAGACAAGGACTAACATTCTGGCAATTGAGGAAAATCATAGTTATCTGAACTTGAAAACTTACGATGGATTTACTTTGAAGATTAACATCCTCGCCCAGCCTGATTTTTAAATGAAAAAAGCGAATAACTTTCGTTATCCGCTTTAAGCTCCCTCTGCTGGGCTCGAACCAGCGACCCTCTGATTAACAGTCAGATGCTCTAACCAGCTGAGCTAAGAAGGAGTGCTGGCATTCCCTAAAACGAAGTTTTATGTACTTTGCAGCACAACAACCATTGTTCGTTTTGGGAATGCAATATTAGGGCTTTTAAATTATTTATGCAATATTTGCAGTGAAAAAATTTTAAAAAAATTTAATACATATATATGAGCCTGATAATCATAGGTACTGTAGCTTTTGATGCTATTGAAACTCCTTTCGGAAAAACTGATAAAATTGTTGGTGGTGCGGCAACTTACGCAAGTTTAGCAGCTTCTTACTTTTATAATAAAGCAAAAATTGTAGCTGTGGTGGGCGATGATTTTCATCAATCAGACATCGACACTTTCACCAAACACGGTGTTGATACCGAAGGACTACAGATTAAAGCTGGTGAAAAATCATTTTTCTGGTCGGGCAAATATCATAATGACATGAATAGCCGCGATACTTTGATTACGGAATTAAATGTATTGGAAAATTTCGACCCGATTATCCCAGAGAGCTACCAAGACTGCGAATATTTGATGTTGGGCAACCTAACGCCACAAGTACAGCAAACGGTAATTAAACGCCTTAAAAATCGCCCAAAATTAATCGTGATGGACACCATGAACTTTTGGATGGATATTATGATGGATGATTTATTGGAAACCATTAAAATGGTTGATGTACTAACCATTAATGATGCCGAAGCACGCCAGCTATCAGGAGAATATTCATTGGTAAAGGCCGCGAAGAAAATCCTTACCATGGGTCCAAAATATTTGATCATTAAAAAAGGTGAACATGGTGCATTATTATTCCACGAAGACCAGATTTTCTCTGCTCCGGCCTTACCTTTGGCAGAAGTATTCGATCCGACAGGTGCAGGAGATACATTTGCAGGAGGATTTATTGGTTACTTGGCCAAAGTGGGTACGATCAACTTCAACAACATGAAAAATGCAATTATTTACGGTTCTGCACTGGCCTCTTTCTGTGTAGAGAAATTTGGAACAGAAAAGTTATTAAATTTAACCGATGAAGAAGTTGCGGCAAGAATTCAGGAATTTGTAAACTTAAGTTCTTTTACAATAGAAGCTTAAACAGTTCACAGTTTTCAATAAGCAGTTATCAGTTACATTACGCAGATAAATTGAGCCGCAGATTTTAAGTGTCATACTTAAATAATGCGGCTTTTTTATTGGGCAAATCTTTATCGCAACCTGGAGGCTAGCAAAATTAATTCGGTTGAACGAGTCTAGCTATAGGTACAAACTTTTCAAAAACAGTTTCGGTATGGGGTGCATCTGGCAGTTCATCAGTTAAATCCTGCCCGGCCCAGTGCTCATAATGTTTGCCATTCTTCCACAACCTGCTATCTGTCATGTCATAAATTAAACCTTTATAAGCTACCCAGATCTGAGGCTTATCCTGTCCGTTCCGCAAAGCAAGTTGTTGTTTGGTGTAACTTGGTAAATCCATTGGGTTAATTTCGCGCTGAAGATAAAGAAAAGATTTTTAACCATATCTTTAGATGGTATAAAACAGGGCTAAACTTTTGTGGAGCGCGCAGCTTGTACATAACAATACGTTTCTTCCCGTTTTACACTTGTACGCTTCGCTGCCTCGTACCTCGTTGCTGCAGGGTACCACTCCAACCGGGGCTAGGTGGCCGGAGACAGTGTTTCATATTTAGGGTTGGTAAGGTGCAGAAATATGTTTCGTGATGACACGAACCATGGCGGGGGCAAAGATCAATGCAAAGTCTCAGTCTGAGCAGAGTTGAAAACCTTTACCCTAATATTTATAAATCAATCTTCATATTTTGGAGCGCAATGCTTGTACAAATCAATAAGTGTGTTCCCGCTTTACACTTATACGCTTCGCTGCCTCGTACCTCGTTGCTGCAGGGTATCGCTTCAACCGGGGCTAGGTGGCCGGAGACAGTGTTTCATATTTAGGGTTGGCAAGGCGCAGAAATATGTTTCGTGATGAGTCGAACCATGGCGGGGGACTTGTATGGTGCAGAATCCCTGTTCCTAAACCTGATTGTAATGGAAAGCCCGGAGCGCAGCGAGGACTTGTAATGAAAAGCGGGACTGAAACCCGCCAAGCGCTACTGCACATTTGTTTTCCAAAAAAACAAACAATTTTATTTACGCCTGGCTTTTACCACCCTTACTTTTAAAAACCTCGTACAGGTAGATATTCATCAGCAACAGCCCCATTAAATAAAAATGATCTTCGAAAGGGATGGTGCCTGCCCTAAACCCTATATTTTCTTTATTATTATACATCACCACGGGAATAGCAGTTAAAAAACCGTTTACGATATAAAATGGAATAAGTGAAACCAGGTAAGCTCTGTAAAATTTATACATAAACCTAAATTTTACATTCACATATTCTACGTAGGCCAACACGATAAACAAAAAGCCAAAATTAATTAACGTATACCACCTGTTATAGCCGAAAAACAAAATGGCTACACTAAGCCCAAGGAAAAGATTGCTTAATGCAAGGCTATATTTTTGCAGATCATTCTTTGGAAAATAGGCATTTAAGCATTCATAAATAAATACACAAGCATAAGGGACCGTTAAAAAGAATAAAATCTCTTCCAAAGGCAAACCAAAAAGATTTATCCCGACCAGGTAATCGGGATTAAAAGACCATACATTGAGTTTGGTAAATAAGATGTCCCAGATTAAAAAAACAATACCGGTAAGTAATATGGCAGGAAATATAAACTTCCATTTGCTAAAAAAATGGACTTTTTTATCAAATGATAAAACCAGTGGAAAAAAAATTACGGCTATATTAATAAGTAGATAGGTATAATTCATCCTAAAGATATTTTGTTAAAATTTTAACTTCAGCAGGACTGCATTTTTTGCTGTCGATCATAAATTTAGCTACGTTTTTAACCAGCTCTGCATCAGCCAGGCCAAAATTTCCATTTTGATAATGTTTAACAATCTCCTTTTTATCCTGCGCTAAATCTTTACTGAAACCCAGAAAGGAAGGTGTATAAAATTCGATAGAAAAACGCATAAAACGAATTTCCATATTTTCCTTATCCATATCTATTGCCTTTTGCATCGTTTTAAGCGATTGGCCCACATATTTGATCTTATTATACGGATTCCAGGAGTGTTTGGCTTTGAGCGCTTCCAAAGTGCCTAAGTAACCAGTAACCAATGCTGTTTTATTGGGTAGTTTGCTCAGTTTGGTAAATAATGAATCGGTGAGTTTAGCATTATCTACCGCTTTAACCAAATTGGTTTTTAATACTGCAATTTCTGGGGTGGAGAGTTGTGCATAGGTAACGTTAACTGCCGTAAACAGCAGGAAAAATATAATACGTAGTTTAATCATATGTTGCTGGCAAATGTAAGAAAAGCTGGGCGTATTTGTTTCCTATGTATTTCCGGGTGCCGTGTAGGATCTTGATAAAAAAAAAGACGTTGCCATTATTAACCTCATTTAAATATATCTGATAAAAAAAATCTTCAATGCGTTCAGAATAACAAATGCCCTCAATGCCATCCTGAGCGCAGCGAAGGATCTTTAACATAGAGTACTAAACCTTTAACTACTGATCAATTAAGCCGATAAAAAACGATCTAAGCAAAAGATTCTTCATTGCATTCAGAATGACAAATCCCCTCAATGTCATCCTGAGCGTATCGAAGGATCTTTAACATAGAGTACTAAACCTCTAACTACTGATCAATTAAGCCTATAAAAAACGATCTAAGCAAAAGATTCTTCATTGCATTCAGAATGACAGACGCCCTCAATGTCATCCTTGAGCGCAGCGAAGGATCTTTAACCTGGTGAAACTAAAACTCTAACTACTGATCAATTAAGCCGATAAAAAACGATCTAAGCAAAAGATTCTTCATTGCATTCAGAATGACAAACTTCTTTC